>Ga0208161_1001001_pt1 | contig 15494 bp, 38 predicted proteins | sample CB_VirMetaG_3_FD_184538 | JGI IMG/M metagenome (GOLD analysis project Ga0208161, IMG submission 184538) | Freshwater to marine saline gradient viral communities from Chesapeake Bay - CB_1508_1S Viral MetaG (SPAdes) (version 4) | ecosystem: Environmental > Aquatic > Marine > Coastal | place: USA...
GTTCGCCGTCAATCGCATTTGTCCTTGACCCTCCCCCCCCCTGTCACTCGTTGCGCAGGAGCAGGATGTCCATCTGCACCATGACGGCTGCTGTGCCGTTGCTCACCTTGGCAAGCATCCCGATGTCGGTCAGTTCCGGGAAGTGCAGCGGCATGGTGAAGGTGTCGGTGTAGGTGTTTGCGATGCCGATCCATTCCTGAACGCGCTTGACTGGCTCATAAGGCGCTGCTGTATCGAGAACGCCACGACGCGATAGCATCAAGATGTCGACCAGCTTTGCGCCCTCAACGGCGATACTGATGCCCTCGATGAAGCCAGTGTGTCCGCGTGGGATGGTGTAGCTAACATTCGTGGTGCTGGCCGTGGGGAACCCGTTGACTGGTATCTTCGCCCAGTCTGTTCCGCCTGCCGCGTTCTCAATGGTGATGTCACCAGCGTGCGAGCCTGCTGCCTGCGTGCCGTATGTTCCGCTATCCACTACCTCTGCATCGAACAGGCGAATGAATTGCGCAGATGTTGCTGCGGATGCTGACGCGCCTGCTGTTGCGATGACCTCGCTTACAACATCGCCCGTTGCGTTAAGGCCAGTGAGGCGCACAGAACGCGCACCAGAGCCTGCGGCGGTGTCGTTGGCATTGCCGCCCGCCTTGACGCGCAGTGCGGTTGCTGCGCCCACCTGTGGCGTCCTGTAGGCAAGGATGTCAGACACTGGGACAAGATCAGTGCCGACCGTTGCCATGCCAAAGCGATGCGTGACTTCGGCGTTGAGGATATTGCCGCGCGCGACCTGCACGCCCCAATCGAGTTTGTTCTTGAATAGCTGATCCATCATTTCGCTCCGGGGTGGTTGCTATCTGTGGGCCATCCGTCTTGCCCGATCTGCGTGCTGTAGCCTCTAGCTTCTTCCGATTGTATCGCGCCACTGTGACAGGTCCAGCATACCGCTTGGAGGTTATCTATGTCAAAGAACAGATCGGTGTCGCCCTTGTGGGCTTTGATGTGGTGGACAACGGCAGACTGTGGGTGCGAGCGACCGCGCTTAAGAAAGCAGCCGCATCGCTGGCATTTGAAGGCGTCTCGCAGAAGCGCCACCTCGCGCAGCTTTGACCATTGCTTGGTCTGGTATAGCTTGCGGTAGGCTTCGGCCTCTGGCGTGCGCCATCGGTCCATTACGCTGGCTCGCCGTTGTTTGTGGCCTCGGGTTCGGGCCGAGACCAATTGATCTTCATTGCTATGCGCCGACAGTTTCGCCGCTCATCACCGTTTTTGAAAACGATTTTAGATAGATACTGATCATCCAAAATCATGTTCAAAACTCGCTCAACCGAGTCCGCCTCGTCGCCTTGAAAGATGATCCGCATTAGTTACCCACCCGTTCTGCCTTAAGTTCGTCGTAGGTTTGGCCTGATCCCTCAAGGGTCGCCTGTTGGCCCGTGAAGTCCTGCCATCGCTTAATGATTACGTCGCAGTAGCGCGGGTCCAGTTCCATCAAGCGCGCGTGGCGACCATGCTTTTCGCAGGCGATAGCTGTAGTTCCAGATCCAGCGAAGCTATCCAGAACCAGATCGCTGCCCTTGGTGTTGTTGAGCATCTGGTATTCGAAAAGTTCAACCGGCTTCATCGTCGGGTGCTCGCCGTTGCGGCTGGGCTTAGCAAACTCAAGGATAGTGGTCTGCTTGCGGTCCGAGGCCCAAAGGTGCGATGCGCCGTCCTTCCAGCCGTACAGGCATGGCTCGTGCATCCATTGGTAATCTTGACGACCCAAGACGAGGCTCGACTTCTTCCAGATCAGGCATTGGCGGATTGACCAGCCAATGTCAAAAGCCGCGCCCCTGAAATTGTATCCCTCGCTGTCGGCGTGCCAGATGTAGAACACCGCGCCCTTTTTCATCACCGCGTCGGCTGCGGAATAGGCATCGCGCAGGAACTGGCGAAAGGCGTCGTTTGACATGCTGTCGTTCTTGATGGTCAGCTTTTCCTTGGTGCCGCCCTCGTAAGCCACGTTATATGGCGGGTCTGTAAGCCACATGTCCACCAGCTGGCCTTCGCACAGTCGCTCCATGTGCTCAATGCTGGTGCTGTCCCCACACATCAGCCGATGCCGCCCAAGAACCCACACATCGCCCTCAACCGTGACGGGCTGCTCTGGCGCTTCCGGCACCGCGTCGTCGTCGGTCAGCCCTTGCTTTTCCTCCTTGGGAAACAGCGCGCCGATCTCGTCCGCATCGAAGCCGATCAGGTCAAGGTCGAAGCCCATCTCCTTCAGGTCCATGATTTCCAGACCCAGCAGCGCGTCGTCCCACTCAGCCAGTTCGGCGACCTTGTTAACGCTCAGGCGGAACGCCTTGATCTGCGCCTCGCTCATGTCGTCGGCCAAGATGACAGGAACTTCGGCAAGGCCCAGCTTCTTAGCAGCCTTAAGGCGCAAGTGTCCATCCACGACCAGCCCGTCAGACTTTGCCACGATGGGAACGCGGAAGCCGAACTCGCGGATCGCTGCGGCCACCTTGTCCACGGCGTGATCGTTCTTGCGCGGGTTGCGCGCATAATCAACGCAACGCTCGATGGGCCATGTTTCGAAGATCAGTTCCATGTCTTTTCCTTAGCACGTTGGCGTTTCGTTTCCTAGGTGCGCGGGCGTTCCGGCAGGAAAGGTCGCCTCTAAACCAGACCCCGCGCTGTGGTGTTTAGGAGCGAACTATCCCTTGCGACCTCCCCGGCAACATCCACTAGCCGCCAGCCTTTGCCCGGCTGGTCAGGGCGTGACGATGCTCCACAATGTTGTTCTGCTGTTGTTGACCAGCGTGAAGCCATCGCGCTTGATCTTTCCCTCGATCTCCAACTCGCGGCACGCCTTGCGCACGCTGCCGTCAGGAACGCCCAGAGCGGCTGCGATGTGTGGGCATGTCCTGATCCCCCGGCGGATCGCAGTCATAACCCGCTGGCGGTTCTTAATGCCGATGATCGTGTTGCGGTGCGTAATGTTCGGCAGTTGTGGCAGCTTTTCAACCATCTTGGGCATTGCAGGGCGATGGCCTTCTGATCGGGCCAGTTGCGCCATGCGGATGCCGATGAGTTCTTCCATCATCTGTTTGGATACTGCGGTCATTAGAACGGCACCTCATCGTTCAGGTCATCATCAAAGCCGCCCTGATCCTGCTGGCCGCTGTCGCGCTGCGATCCGCCCATGAATGTCAGATCGTTCACCGCGATGCCCATGTAGACCTTGCCCTGATACTCTCGGGCCGTGGGGCGTCCTTGCAGCGTCAGCTTGGTGCCCTTGACGATGTAGGATTGCAGGCTCTCGGCGCGCTTGCCCCAGAGGCTTGCGTCATACCACTTTGTTTCGCGCTTCTGGCCGTTCTTGTCCTTGCCCTGATCGACAGCGACAGAAAACCCGAGAACGGCATCGCCGTTATTTGTGCGGCGCAGTTCGGCGTCTTTGCCAACTGTGCCTGCGATGATGAGCATTTCCATTAGTTTAATTCCTTTTCTGCTGTGCGTTTGCGGTGCGCCCAGATGCCCCAAAGCACGCTGGTGTGGTGCATGTCGAACATCTCGGCAATGGATGGTAGGCTTAGACGGGTCTCAAGGTAAAGCCTGTTGAACGCCTCATGCCTTGCCCAAGAAAAGCGGCGACGGCGACAGCGGGTCATCAGTTGCGGCACCGTCATGTTGTGCTTCTGCGCAACGTCCTTGATGATGCTGTCGGTGGTGCTGCGAGGCTCGCTTAGCGTGATGCGAGGCTTGATGTGGGCCACCCTCATGCTGTTGCTTGTGGCCATTGGTCTAGCACCTTTCCGAAAGCGTCCTCAAGCTGCACTGTCCCGCGCTTTGCGTCACGCGATGCCAAGCGGAACTGGCGCGCAGCCTCTGACGGGATGCCTGCGTAAATCTTGCGCGGCTCGTCGGTCTTGCGTCCAGACCAGCGATAGACGTAGTGGCGAACGTCGTTGACCATGTCGAGCGTATCCTGCACGTTACTCGCCCGCATTTTACACCACTCTGGTGTATTTCCGGGATCGTCTATCTTGCGCGGGTTAACGCGATCCACATGACTGCAAGCGCGGCCTCCGTCTCGGAAGTCGTTGAAGATGCACCATCCGCAATGCACCTTGCTGATTTCTTTTGTCTTGGGGTCTACGATGACCACGGGTCCAAATGAGCGGCTCATGTTCTTCTCCTGTTTCAGTTGTTGCGGTTAGGGCGAGGCACTGGGCGCGGCGAGCATGTCGGCAGGCGGCAGTCCTTGGTGTTGGCGTAGAATATATGCTCTCCGACTAACCCAATGGGTTGCAAGTCATGCCGCCAGACTGGCCGCACATCGGTCGTGTGGTAGTATAGGGCGTTGCCATACATGTGGTTGCCAGACAGCGCCTCGTTGGCCACCAGAACGGCTGTGGCGTATGCCTCAAGGTCGCGCGGGCGGTCGCTCTTGCCGTCGCTGTAGAAGCTGAACTGGTCGGGCTGCTTGACGACTTCGCAAACAGTGTCGGGCCAGCGTTCATCGGCCACGCGGTTGATGATGGTCTCGGCAACGAGCATCTGGCCGTCTATGCTTTCGCCTCTGGCCTCGAAGTAAATGGCGACTGCCAAGCATGTGAGTGTGCTAATCATGCTGCGGCCTCCACTTCTTCGCGCAATTCCTCAAGGGCTTGTTGCGCTGCAACGTAAATCGTCGCAAAGGCAATGCGGCAAGCAATCTGGCCGAACGTGTCGCCGGGTTGCGCTATGCCGCCAACGTGCTCAAGCCATGCTTCACCCTCGCTTGTATCTTGCTCGGAGCAAAACTTAATAGCCTTGTGATAGTAGATTGCGACTTCGTGCATGTCACAGTCGCCGTGGATGTAGTCTAGTGCGGTGTCAAAGTTGCCTTCCGCATTGGTGAGGCATTCTTGAGCGATTGCGCGGGCTTCAATATAAAGGTTCATGGTTTTTTCTTCCTTGTTTGAGGGTGGGTGGGGGCCGAAGCCCCCGGTTGTTAGCGGACGCCGTATGTCTCAAGGCGGCTGCGCGACTTTGCCATTGCGTGCGCTTCGTTGCGGCTCGTAACCACTCGGCGACCGATCATGTCCCGGTAAATTGCCTTGCCATCCGATGTGTGATCAACAAAGGCGCAGGGGAATTTGCGGCCATCTTCGCGGGTGGTGTAGGTGAATGTTTTTTCAATGGTCATCTGTCTTTTCCTTGCTGTGGGCTATTGCCCGTTTCCATGATTATTCTTCGCATATTGCGAACATGCGTGCAACACTTTTTTGCGCGTCAGCCTGCATTTTTTTCCACACCCATCCGCGAGCGCATCTCGGCCAGCACGCTGTTGCTCACTTCGGCCATCCGCTGACGCATCTCGGCCATCTCGGCCTCGGTCATCTGCGGGCGATGCTCTTGCTCCCGACGCTTGGCTTGCGATGCCAGCATGATCTTGGCCGCGTTGATCGCATCCATCTCCACCCGGCAGCGCCGCGCGATGTCGCCTTCCAGTGGCCGCTTGCGCCGATCTGCGTTGTCCTCCGATTTCCACCAGCGCGCAGCTTTCTCAATCGCCCAGTAAGGATACGCGCCCAATGCCTGCGCCCAGTCCTCGGCCTCGATCTCGCGGATCGCCTGCGGCGTGTCCTTGTCAAAATACGGGTTCAGCAGGGCCAAGACGCGCGCCATCACTTTCGCTGGATGCGCTGGCTCAGATAAAGCCATCACCGCCGCTTCCGCCTTCCTGCGGGTTTCGTGACAGTCGTTCAGCGACGGCAGCGAATGCTTGAGCCATTCCAGTCCCCGGTCGATCCGCTCTGGCGTGAGTTGGGTTGATCTGTGCGTTGTGATCTGCGTCATCGTTCCATCTTTCCTGATTGAGCCACGTTGACGGGTGCGGGATGTATTGCTGTTCGCGTGATGCTAGTGATGGCATTTGCTGAGAAAGGCCAAACATGATGTCGTCGTGCGTTCCGACCTTCAATGCCTTGGCATATGCCTTACGCGCTGCGGCCTTGCCTATACGCCGAGGGTAGCGCTGCCAAAACTCAGCGAAGCCATCCATCGCACAAGATATATTTGGTTCATTTCCAAGGTTATATATTCCAAGGTTATGGGGGGGGTCATTTTGCGCTAGGGGGGTGGCGCATTTTGCGCTAGGGGCTGGCGCATTTTGCGCCGAGGGTTCCAGCAAGTGCAGCGTATATTGCGTGCTTGTTTGAGAACCGTTTTCTCGCTGTCGCTGCGTTCTCTGGATCAACCCAGAAGCCTCAAGATTTGCCAAATGCCTTTTGATGCTCGCCACATCCATCTCGCATTCCTTCGCCAGCGTCTTTAGGCTGGGGAAACATGCGCCAGTGCTTTCGTTGTGGTGGTCAGCCAGCCAGTAAAGCACGATCTTCGCGGCTGGTTTCAGCCCCGTCTGCTTCATAGCCAAAGCCGTCATGTAGTGGCTCATATGCACCTCGCGTATTGTATGCGCGACAGGCTCATGTTAATGAGGTGCCACGCAGGGTCAGTCTGCGTCATAGGGCCGGGTCGAGCGCTGCTCACGCTCCCCGGCCCGTTCTTTTTACCCGATACTGCCCACGATTGCAATCACACCAATGGCCGCCAGCGCCGCCTCTGGGCTGTTCACAACCACGCGATGCCCACGCCAGTCACGGTGCCATATCTCCTGCTGCGGCGTCAGCTTCTGCGCGCTGGGCGGCTTCTGGCCGTCCTTGACTTCGAGCAAGAAGTTCCCGCCCCGGTAACCGACCAGCAGATCGGGACAGCCCTCACCGACCGCGTGCAGCAGTTGCACAGACGCGCCAGCGCCGCGAAGGGCAGCGACGACCTGCCGTTGGTTTGCATCGACCTTTGCCGCGCGCCTCACGCAAATACATCCCGCTCGGCCTGCATCAGCCGATGCGTGGCTTGCTCCACCCGGCGCTGCGCCCGATTGATCGCCTGCGTGTCGCCCTTGCGCTTGACGCGCTCAAGGCTGCGGATGGCGTCTTGGCGCTCCTGATGGGCGCGGAATAGCAGCGAATGCTTAGCGATAGTGTCGTTCATCTCTTTCCCTCCATTTGCGCCTTGAGGCGCTCTTTCAGTTGCTTGATCTGCGGCTCGTGCTGGTAGCGTATTCCCACGCTCGCCCAGACCGCCGCAAGTTCGGATATATTTCGCGCCGCGAGTAACCTGTCGATCACATGCTGTTTGCCGCGCTCGGTCGTCATAACCTGCCCGTCCTGTATGCTTCGCTCAAGCGATACCAGCCGTTCCGCATCAGGACATACCCGGCGTCGTCCAGCTTGATCAGCGCGTTCTGCACCGCCCTTGGGCTTTCGCCCAGCATGTTGCTGAGATCGTCAGCATCGGTCGTTCCGATAATACCGATGCAAGTCAGAATGTCGCGCTCAAGCGTTGTTATGGCAGCGGCAGGGCCAAGGGAGGATGACCCTGCCGCCTCCGCGCGCAGCGAGGGAGGATCGTCGCGCAGCGGGTTCTTGTCCATCATATCCCCCAGATCAACCAGCCGATACCGATGCCGATCAGCATAGACCCTGCCAGCAATAAAACCAGCGCGATGCCCATCTGCACCATGCCGCGCCATGCACGCTCGTTCTCGATCTCCCATTGATCCATGTCGCCGGGTCTCATGGCTCAACCCAACTGCGCGCAGGCACAGCCCCATTGGTAGCGTCCTCGATGGCAAGCGCAACCCGAAGCGATGGAGTGCGATTGCCCTTTTTCATATCCGACAGATAAGACTGCGAAATGCCCACGGCCTCGGCCAGCGGCTTGGCTTTGTGGGTCTTAAGGTATGTTTGCAAGTGTTCCATGTGGCGCAGTATAAGCGGGAATATTTTCGCTGCAAGCGCATTTTCCGCTTGAACGCTCGTTCGCCCCATGCGAAAAACAAGCATCGCAACGGGCATCAGCCCATCAGCTAGGAACGCAACATGGAATACGTCTACCACGACAGCGAAGACCACTTCAGCGATGAGACTGGCTGCATCTCTGGCATCGCCACGCTGCGCATTGAGTTCGAGGAAGATTACAGCGCAGACATTGGCGGGATTGACGGCCACATCTGCATCGCCACGATGACCAACCTACAAGTCGGCACCAAGAGTTTCACCGCAGACGAGATTGCCGAGATGTTCGGCGCTGCGGTCGTAACGCGCTTTGAAAGCTGGGTCGCAGAATATGAGGCAACGAAATGATACGCTTTACGCTTGACGACATCCTCGGCGGTCTCTGCATCGCTGCAATGGTATTCGGCGCACCTTATGCGCTGGCAATCGCGCAGGCGGTCCTGCAATGACGCAGGGCCAGCTTGACGCCATCCGCACGCTGGCCGTGCAACTGCTCATCGCCCACGCGGCACAACACAAGGAACGGAACCAATGACCGAACAGACGATCTATTCAGCAGTCGCAAAGGCGATGGGAGAAATCAAACGGATTGCCAAAGACAACCGCAATGCAGAGCAAAAGTATGATTTTGCCAGCATTGATGACTTCATGGCAATGGTAGGACCAATCTGCGCGGCGAATGGGCTTGTCACCATCATTGACGAAGATCAGCGAGAGTTTATTGAAAAACCCGGAAAGTATGGCGTCACTCACTGGGTTAGTATTACCTACCAGATCACCACCTACCATGCGTCAGGGGCGCACCTGCCGACAGTGCGGCGCAACGTGGAGGTGATCCGCTCTGGCCCGCAGGCATATGGCGCGGCGCAAAGCTACATTCTCAAGCAGTATTATCGCGGGTTGTTGAATATCCCGACTGGCGACAAAGACGATCCCGATCACGGAACTGTTGCGGAACATATCTCGCCAGCACCTCGCCAGCAACCACCAGCCAAGATCAGCGCAGAGCAATATCAGCAGATCACCGACCTGATCGAGCGCACCGCCAGCGACGAGGGCAAGCTGTGCGCTTACTTCAAGGTTGCTGACCTGCACGAACTGACAGCCCAGCAGGCAGATCAAACCATCGCGATGCTGACCAAGAAGCTGGGAGCGGAATAATGGAACAGCGCACCGAAGAATGGTTTGAAGCGCGGATGGGATGCGTCACAGCATCCCGCACCGCCGATTTGATGGCCAAGACCAAGAGCGGCTACGCAGCATCCCGCGCCAACTACATGGCCGAGTTGATTTGCGAACGGCTGACAGGCGAGCGGCAAGGCGGCTTTTCCTCTGCCGCGATGCAGTGGGGAACAGACATCGAGCCGCAGGCGCGCATGGCCTACGAGATCGTCACAGGCGCAACTGTGGTGGAGACTGGCTTTGTCCTGCACCCGGAGATTGCTGGCTTCGGCGCATCGCCTGACGGGCTGATCGGTGACGACGGGCTTATCGAGATCAAATGCCCCAACACTGCTACCCACATCAAAACTCTTTTGGGCGGAAAAGTGCCAAGCGAATACGTCACGCAGATGCACGTTCAAATGCTCTGCACTAACCGCAAGTGGTGCGACTTTGTCAGCTTCGATCCGCGCTTGCCTGTGGACATGCAGATGTTCGTGAGCCGCGTGGAGTTTGACGAGAAACTGGCCGAAAAGATCGTCACCGAGGTGCAGGCATTTATTTCCGAGATGGAAACCAAGATCGAACAACTAAAAGCGAGGACCGCATGACCGATCAATATCAAATTACCGCCGACCAGCTTCGCAGCTTTATCGAGCGCTACGAAACGCTTGAGGCTGAAAAGCAGGACATTGCCGATCAGCAGAAGGAAGTGCTGGCCGAGGCCAAGGGCTGCGGATACGACACCGCCATCCTGCGCGAGATCATCAAGCTGCGCAAAATGGCACCCGATGAGCGCGCCGAGAAAGAGGCGATCCTGCAAGTCTATCTTGACGCGCTTGGGATGGATTGATGCCACAGACTGTTATCCTCCGGGGTGATGACCAACGGGCGCTGGCGTGTGACCTCATACGCCGCGCACCGCTGGATGCGGTCGTGACGATCAAGGAAGCCACGCGCAATCTTGATCAGAACGCCCGCTTCTGGGCCATGCTGTCGGATATTTCGCGCGCCAAGCCCGAAGGTCGAGCGCATACGCCCGAGGTATGGAAGTGCCTAATGATGCACGCCTGCGGCCACGCCACGCGCTTTGAGATGGGCTTGAACGGGGAACCATTTCCGGTAGGCTTTCACAGCAGCAGGCTATCAGTGCGCCAGTTTGCCGATCTGATAACCGTGGCCCAAGAATATGGAGATCGACATGGGGTGGTGTGGTCGGAGCCGCACCCGGATCAAAGATGAAACGCAGCAAGCCCCTGAAGTCTAAAAAGCCGATGCGTAAAGTAAGCGCCAAGAAAAGCGCTCACAAAGCCGCAGAGAAGGCCGCAGGGGCGTGGGAACACATGGCGGCGGTCAAGATGCTCCCGTGCATCGCTTGCGGCTCTCCGCCCCCCTCACAGGCTCACCACGTTCGATGTGACAAGCAGCCCCGCAGTGACTGGCGTGTCATCCCGTTGTGCTGGGCGTGTCATCAGGGGCCAAGCGGCTATCACGCGGACAAGCGGTTGTGGGTGGAGCGACACGGGCCGGATTTTGAATTGCTGCCAAAGGTGGCGCAGATGTTAGGAGATTGAACATGGCTAAATGGAAAGAAATCCCCTCGCCCGAGGCCATCGTGCGGGCGGCGCTGGAGAACGCGGGCTTTGAGGACGGATACAAAGAAGCTATGGCCGACCGCATCAAGGAACTAGAGGCCAAGCTGCTGGCACGAGAAGGTGAACTCAAGGCCAAGGCGCAGATCATTGAGGAACTGGAAGCCAAGCTGGAACGTATTTCAGAAGAATGGGCTAGCGCTGTCTATGGTGATCTGGAAAACGGCGTGGCCTCATTGAACGCAGCGGCGGCTACCGATTTCTACAAACGCTACCCGTCGATCTCGTCATTTGGGGACACGTTGCAAAATATACTTTTGGAGGGGGAGGATCGGGGATGAGTGACCGCCGCCAGATCGCTGACGAAATCTGGCAGGCACACAAGCACTGGACAGGCGAGCGCAAGTTTGCCCTGCGCCAGATCACGAAGCATTTAACCGGGAGAAAAGACATGAGTAGCTGGCGATATCAGATTATGCAGCACGTTGATGACAACGGCGATGCCTTCTACGCAATCCACGAGTTCTACACCATGCACGATGGCGGCGAGGGCTGGACGCAGCGCCCAGTGCCTATCGAAGCCGACAGCGTCAGCAACCTGCGCGTGGCGCTGATCGACATCCTGCGTGACTTAGAACGCCACGGCGTCAGGGACGTTAAGACAGGATCGCCGCTGATCTAAGCTTTGCGCGTGGCAATCTCGCCTGCAAGCGCAGCATACCCCGCCGCGTCAATGGGATTGTCAACGTGCTGCGGGTTGTTCTTAAACCGCACTGCTTTGAGGAGAACCATCATCATGCAGACATCTTCCGGGCCGACAGGATGCTCAAGGTAAACGCTCCACATTGCAGCAATATCGGCAAACGAGTCCTCTGCGCCACCGTGCGTGGCCGCCCGATCCTGCGTGATATAACCGTGAGCGATTTCTAAGATTTCTGATCTGGTCATGCGTTCACCTTGACGCGGGATACTTCCCCACGATTACGATCAAATGTGATGGCCTGCAACTGGGCGCGCGCCGTGTAGGCGTTGCTGAACGCAAACGCATCTCGCGGTGTAACTGCGCGTAGTTGCTCCCACTGCACGCCGCCGATGTCCTGCGCCTTGTGGTGATGCAGATGCCCGGTGAACAGGAAGCGGTGCTTGGTTCGCCCCCACATCTCGGCAAACTGGTCTGCGAGGAAATGCACCAGCCGATCCGCCTTGGCCTTGTCGCCGTGATGCGCGGCCAGCAGCACCTTGCCGAACTCATGCACGAAAAACTCGCCCGGCACCTTCTGCACGCTCACGCGGCTGTTGTCGCGGAACCGCTCGGCCAGCGCGAACATCACCGCCATGTAGCTGTTGACGTTGTGGTTGCCGGGGAGGATGCGCACGATGACCCGCTGGTGCTTGGCAAGCGCCAATTCAACGCAAACGGCCAGCGCCTGAATGGTCATGTCCAGCGTGCGGAAGTGCCGCGTGTCTACGTCCAAAGAGTGCTTAGATTTTGGCGTCAGGGCCGTTTCATCATCTGCATGGGTTAGGTCACCAACATCGAGCACGATGGCCGTGTGCGAGGCTGGTGAGGCCGCTACGCACTTCCCGATCCAAGATTGCAGCCGCTTGCTTGCAAGGTCGGTGTCGTAATCCTCGCCAACTTCTTTCGCCCACGCCCGCATCCCGACATGCACATCCGCAATGGGATAGAGCGTGCAGAGATCGGCCTCGACGTAGGATGGTGCAGACACCTCTGGCAGCGCATCAATATCGGCCAGCGCGGCCTTGATCCGATCAGCCGTGGCCTCTGGTGGCTCGTCAGCGGGCTTGAGCATCACCGAGTATCCCGGCGCATCAGCCGTGGCCTTGGTTTTGATCCACGCCAGCGATGGCACCAGCCCAGTGCCGACAGCATCCATCGCGCCTTGCATTGCTGGATCGCGAAGCTGCATGTCCTTGATCGCACGCCGCACTGTGCTTTCGTTGACATTGAGTTCCTTGGCTGTGGCAACATAGGAGCCAGTGCGGTCGTAAACCGCTTTGTAATCCTCGGCAGTGTAGCCCTTGTTTTCGCCCATGGTAGCACCTCCGACCGCCGCGCGGTCTATTCAACGGCCTCCTGCAAGACAGCCGATTTGAAAAGTTCGACCAGCAACATTGCCTCGCCAGCCGACAGGTTTAGACTTGATCGCCCGCTAAACGTTTCATCCTTCGTCCAGCCAAGGATGACGACGCTTTCGTAGACGCCGAGGGCCTGCCGGATCACCTCATCTGGATCGGCTGCGGGATGCAGCTTGATGACATCAGCCATATTAGACCATCAGTTCGAAGTGCGGCGCATCGATGAACGGGCGCTTGCCCTGACGGCGGCGCGTGTCGATGTATTCGTTCATCGCCTCTTCCATCGTGCCGCGCCAATCACCGATGTCGTTGATATGCCATGCCGCGCCCCAGCGGATCGGAACGTTGACAATCTTCGCGCCTTCCTTCATGGCGTCCGCGATGTCGTCGTAGAGGTTCAGTTCCCATGACCCTCTCGAGCCTACGAAAGCCATGAGATCGACAGCAAGGCCGTCCAGATGCTTGCTCTTAAGCGTCTGGCTGGCACCCTTGGCGACCAGTTCGCGCTGCTCCTCGATGGTGCGCAGGCCGCAGATGACGCCGAAGTCTACCTTGGTGACAGTGATGGCGTGCTTGACGACGGCGACGAGGCGCTTGTCTACGCCTTCCAGCTTGTCGAGCGAGCGCTGTGAAAGTTTGAACGTCATGTCTTTCTCCTGAAAGGTTTCATCAATGCCTCGCCGATGGCGTTACCCATCTGCATTGGCGTTGGCAGTAGCCAGCCGATCAGAGCGACCAGCAGCACCCACGGCGGGATGTCCTGATTGTTGATGGTGAGGTTCTCGACCTGATCGGTCTCAACTTCCTTCTGCACGACATCGCGGCCAGCCTCGACGCGTTCCTCGAAGGCGACCGCCGTCTGCCTATTCTCCCGCCCGATCTGCGTGTTAGCCGCCACGTTGGTGCCACCGCCAAGCATTCCTAATGGCAGGCCGCTACACGACGACAGTAACATTATTATGATCAGCGCTCGCATTCGTCATGGTCCCGGCGCTGTGGCGGTGACTGCGCGCCCATGTTGGCGAAGCCGAAGTAAGCGCCCACCAAGGCACTGAGCGAGCCATACATCATCATTAGGATGCTATCGGCCTGCGCCATTCGGGCCGGGTCGATCAGAACCGCAGCCGTGCAGACGATCATCATGCTCAGAGCCGCCCAAGCCATCCGGCGGCGGTTGGATTGGTAGGCTCGCTTGTCGGGGATAAATTCGTTCATTTTTGGCTCGCATACCAGAGGATGAATGCCAAGAGCGCGAGACCCGCGATGCCGCCAGCCAGCACAAGGATGACGAGGATCGTAGTGATAATGGTTTCCTTGATCTCTGCCTTGCGGTGATCGGTTGCCGCCTTCTGCTTGCGCACCTGCGCCTCAATGCGCAGCAGTTCCTCCCAAGCATCTTGGCCGTAGCTAAATTGAATGAAGGTGCGCAATTCATCGCGCTGGGCTTGGATGCGCTTTTTGGCCGCGAAGATTTCAATCGCCTCTGCCTGCGCAGTGCTGCCGAATGCCTTATACCACGGCGGGTTTTCGGCCTTCTTGGAAAGGAACTCTAGGTCCGACACAGCGCCTGCCCAAGTGGCAAGCTGGCTTCCCATGTCCTGCAATTCTCGCCCGACCGCGATGCCCTTCTTCAGCGCGTTATATGCCGCGCTGGCAGTGGCTATAACCGTGATCGGGTCCATTTTACAGGCCAGCGCCCCAATTATAGCAAGTAGAGTTGACGATAATCATGCCCTCGGGAAGCCGCCAATTTTTGATAACTAGCTGTATTGCCTCAAGGCACGCTTGCTCGGTGGGATAGGTTGGCGCGTTTGGGATCGCACAATCAAGTATATTGATTTTGCAGATCAAAATAAGCGGCGTCCAAAGCATGTCATATCTCCGTTTAACGTCGAGGCAGACACTGCTTCGAACGGCATCACTTCCGCATGGCCTGCTCAATGCTATCCAGCTTAGAGTTTATTGTTTTAAGCGTGTCGCGTAGTTCCTTGAACTCGCGGTCGTGGAACTCTTTGTTGGCTTCCTGCATGGCGCGCAGAACCGCGATCTCGGTCTGCTGTGCTTGGGTTCTGCTGTGCAGCAACCAAACAAAAGCCGCCACCGGGGCGACGATCCACTGCATGATCGTGTTGATTACATCCATCGCCGCGCCTCAAGTGATGTCGTCTATGATTTCAACGCGGATATATCCATCGTTGGGGAAGGTCTCGATGCTGGCATCAGCGTAGGTGACTTCGAACTCGGCTTGATACGAACCGATGGTGTCGGTATCAGCCGCAATCCAGTTATAGCGCACCAAGCCTTCGAGCGGCGTAACAATCGTCGCCGCCTCGTCAACGACGACCTGCCCACCGCCGACCAGGCGCATGTGAAAGCGCACAGATGCAGCCGTCAGGTTGATTGCGTTGCCATCAGCATCTTGCAGCGTGGCAAGCATCGCAGGGCTGGTGTCGTTTTGCTTGACGTAGAATGTCATTATGCGGCCTCATTCGCCTCTGCGACAATCACAGCGTTGGGCGTGTTCGCCGACAGAATACAATAGTTTGGACCATCCGTCACCACCGCAACACTATTTGACAGGGCTGAAACGTGAACCGCGCGGCGTTGGCTGGCGTTGATAGCCAATTCACCGACAATAGGCGCGCCGGTCGTGATGTTGTCGCCAAGCAGATTGAAGATGATAACCGCCGTGGCAGGCTGCACGACAGGCTGGCCGGTTGTGATGCCTTCCGCAGTCAGATTATGCTCCTGAACCAGACCGGGAGCGCCGATGACAGGCTGTCCAGTTGTTACCCCCTCAACGGAAATG
>Ga0208161_1001004_pt1 | contig 15478 bp, 19 predicted proteins | sample CB_VirMetaG_3_FD_184538 | JGI IMG/M metagenome (GOLD analysis project Ga0208161, IMG submission 184538) | Freshwater to marine saline gradient viral communities from Chesapeake Bay - CB_1508_1S Viral MetaG (SPAdes) (version 4) | ecosystem: Environmental > Aquatic > Marine > Coastal | place: USA...
AAGATTTCTCAACTTTCGGCTTTGACGAGCATTACGGCTGACGCCGCTGACGTGGTGCCGGTTGTTGATACGAGTGCTACAACCACGAAGAAGATTTCGTTGGCTGATATAGTTGAATTTGTCCTCGCTAGCGGAAGTTTCACTTCCGCCCTAGATGCCGCTGGTAGCCCTGTGGATTCTGAGGATGCTGTCGTTGCGGCTGCGGTATTTTCGTAATAGGTAGTGTTTAGTACAAGGAGTAGATATGGCAACTTTCAGCAAAGTTAAACTGAGTGGTTCTACGGATGGTCGTGCCGTTAAGGTGGCGGCTACCGCAACTGCTGGTACGACGATTCATACTGGTTCAACGACTTCAACGACGTACGATGAGGTGTGGCTGTATGCGGTGAACACCAGCACGTCGGCTGTGAAGTTGACGATTGAGTGGGGTGGAACAACTGACCCTGATGATTTGATTGAGTTGACTATTGCCGCTGAGTCGGGTTTGGTTCTTGTAGCCCCTGGGCTTTTGGTTAAGGGTAATGCTACTCCGTTGGTGGTTCGTGCGTTTGCGGCAACTGCTAATGTTGTGACGATTCACGGGTACGTTAACCAGATTACTGTCTAGGTGTCGTAATGGGTTTTGCCTTACGCACACGTCCGTCACAACTGGTAAGTCAGGTGTTTGGCAACGGGCTTGGACCAGCACCGTTGCTTTTTGAGTACCTGATTATTGGTGGCGGCGGTGGCGGCGGAGGAGGTACGGGACAGGGAGGCGGCGGAGGCGGAGCAGGCGGCTATCGTACTTCTGTTCTGGGCGAGAATAGCGGTGGCGGTTCATCTGCCGAAAATAAATTGAGCCTGTACGCAGGGACACATACGATAACTGTCGGTGGTGGCGGTTCTCCAAATTCGGTCGGCAATCCGTCGTCAATCGGGGCTTTTGTTGAAAGTGCTGGTGGCGGTTACGGTGGAAATGCGACTGGTGCCCAATCGGGTGGAAATGGTGGTTCTGGTGGGGGAGGCGGTGCGACAACCACCGCACGAGGAAATGGTGGTTCTGGAACAGGCAGTGAAGGCTATGCAGGTGGCGGTGGAGCAGGACAAGACTGGTCTGGTGGTGGCGGCGGTGCTGGCGGTGCTGGCGCAACTGGAGGCGGTGGTCACGGCGGTGCAAATGGACTTGGTTTGGCTAGCACCATCACGGGAAGTTCTGTAACTCGTGCTTCAGGAGGTGGTGGCGGTGGCAATTCTGGAATTTATGGATTTGGTCAGGTCATCGCCATAAATGCTGGCGGTGGTGGTTCGGGTGGAGGTATTCTCGGAAGCGCAAATATGAATGGAGTAGCAAATACTGGCGGTGGTGGTGGAGGATGGGGAGCAGGAACTGGCGGTGCTGGTGGAGCAGGAGTTGTAATCGCTCGCTACCTAACCGCTGATTTTACTGCGACACGAATGACATCAATTACGGGTGGCACTATTAGCACTTCGGGCAACTACACCATTCACACTTTTAACAGCAGTAGCAGTTTGGTGGTGGCGTAATGGCTAGTCGTTTCGGTCAACGTCGCAGACCTTCCACGATTGTCGGTCAATGGTTCGGTGACGGCTGGCAAGCACCTGTGTATTCGCCTACGTCTGTTGAGTATCTAGTTATTGCTGGTGGTGCTGGCGGTGGTGGCGGATACAACGATTCCGATAGGCGGGCTGGTGGTGGTGGTGGTGCTGGTGGATACCGCACTTCCGTTTCTGGTGCAACATCAGGTGCGAACAGTTCAGCAGAATCTACTTGGTCGCCAACAGCAGGAGTCACCTACACCTTGACTGTTGGTGGTGGCGGTGCTGGTGGTGGGTCGGGTGCCCCAGCGTATGATGGAGCAAACGGGGCGGTATCAAGCATCGCTGGTACGGGAATGACGACGATTTCTTGCTCGGGTGGCGGTGGTGGTGGCGCACAACTTAGGGCGGGTAAGGCTGGCGGTAGCGGTGGTGGTGGTTCATCCAACAACGCTGGTGGTGGTATTGGTGGCGGTGCTGGAACTGCGTTAGAAGGTCGCAACGGCGGCAACGGTGGTTTCATCTATGGTGCTGGTGGTGGTGGAGGCGCAAGCGGTCTTGGTGATTCATCAACAGGCACAAACAATGGTGGTGATGGCGGCGCAGGATTGAGCAACAGCATCACGGGTTCAGCAGTATTTCGTGGCGGTGGTGGTGGTGCTGGCTTACAACCTTCACTTGGAAGTGGTGGTGTCGGTGGTGTTGGTGGTGGCGCAACTTACAGTAATGATGGAGCCGCCAACACGGGTGGTGGTGGTTCGGGCGGTTACGCAGGAGTGACCAACGGTCGTAGTGGTGGTTCGGGAGTCATAATCATTCGCTACCCAGATACTTTCCCAACAGCAAGCACGCTGACAGTGGGAACGCTCACCACATCAGGTGGATACCACATCTACACTTTCAACGCATCAGGCACGATAGGATGGTCATAATGGCACACTTTGCTCAACTAGACGACAACAATGTTGTTCAGCAGGTCATCGTTATCAGTAACGATGTCGCTGTTGATGAAGCATCAGGACAGGAGTTCATCGCCAACACACTGAAACTTGATGGTGTGTGGAAGCAAACTTCTTACAACACCTATCGTCACTACGAATACACGTTTGACGACAGCGAACCACCGCAAGTCATCAGTAGCGAGTATCTCGGACCAAGGCACAGTCTTGGCGGCACACCTTTCAGGGGTCAGTACGCTGGTATCGGTGACCGCTACGACGCTGGACTAGACGAGTTCGTAACACCGGAAAGCGAGCCTGTGGAATGACAACGAAAAAGAAGAAGCCTGTAGTGAAAGTCGGTATCACCGAACGCCAGTGGCAGATGGTGTTGTCGTATCTGCGTTCTGCGTTGGCTGCGGTTATTGCTGTCGCTGCTACGTTGGATTATGAGCCGATGGACCTTGTGAAAGCGTTTGTTGCTGCTTTGATTCCTCCTGTGTTGCGTTGGGTTAACCCGAACGACACGGCGTTCGGTAGGGGTTCAGACTAAAAGAGGTTTCATATGGAGTTGGGAGAACTTCTCAACGAGAAGGAGTGGCGTAAGTGTCGTGGACCTGAGAATGCGTCCACAGATGAACTGTTGGCTGCGTTTGAATATTTTTGTTCGGAGTATTGGTTTATTCGCCACCCGGAACGTGGTCGTATCAAGTTTGTGTTGCGTGATGCACAGGTTGAGACTGCACGTAATTGGATGGAGCATCGTTATACGATTGTGTTGAAGGCCCGTCAGATTGGGTTTTCTACTTTGGCTGCTGCGTTTGTGTTTTGGGAAACGTTTTTTTGGTCTGACAGGTTTGTGGTGATGCTTTCACGTACGGAACGTGAAGCATCTAAGTTGTTGCAGAAAACGAAGTATGGGTACAAGATGTTGCCTGCGTGGATGCGTGTGCGTGGACCTGAGGTGTTGGTGGATAACCAGTTGAAGATGGTGTTTGCTAATGAGTCTTCTGTTGAGTCGTTGCCGAGCGGTAATGACCCTGCTCGTGGTGAAGCGGTGTATCGAGTGGTGATTGATGAGATGGCGTTTTTGCCGAATCCGGATGAGGCGTGGGCTTCTATTGAGCCGATTGCTGACGTTGGTGGTCGTGTTATTTGTTTGTCTACGGCTAACGGTGAGGGTAACATTTTTCATGATTTGTGGGTCGGGTCGCAGACCCGCACCAATAGGTTCGTTGGCATCTTTTTTCCGTGGTCGGCTGGTGAACGTGACGATGAATGGTATGAGGCTAAGAAACGTGATTTGCCTGATTGGCAGTTGGCTCAGGAGTATCCGTCTGACCCTGATGAGGCGTTTATTCGGTCGGGGCGTCCTGTGTTTGATTTGGAGTCGTTGAGGGATTTGGAGATTGTGGAACCGTATCGTGGGTATTTGTACAAGTTGCCGGGGCGTGGGGTGTACGAGTTCCGTGAGGATGGTGGCGAGTTCGCTGTGTGGGATTTTCCTGAGTTTGGTGAGGTGTATGTGGTGGGGGCTGACGTTGCTGAGGGTTTGGGGCATGGTGACTATTCTTCGGCTCACGTGTTGAATGCTTCTACGGGGGCTGTGGTTGCGCATTGGCATGGGCATATTGATGCGGACTTGTTTGGTGAGGAAACGTTGTATGCGATTGGGTATTGGTACAACAGGGCTTTGATTGGTGTTGAGTCAAATAACCACGGTTTGACGACGTTGAAGGGTTTGCAGCGTGTCGGGTACAAGAATTTGTTTAGGCAACGCAGGCTGGGTCAACGTAATCCGACTGTGTCGGAGACGTTGGGGTGGCGCACTACCTCTGTTTCTAAACCCCTGGCTGTGGACGAGTTGAATGCTGGTTTGCGTGATTCGGTGTTGGGTTTGTGGTGTAAATCCACTGTTGCGGAGTTGCGTACGTTTGTGCGTGAGGAGAACGGCAAGATGCATGGTTCTCCGCATGATGACCGTGTTATGTCGTTGGCTATTGCCAATCAGATGTTGAAGTATGTGTGGCTGCCTGAGTATCGGGGTACGGACACACCGAAGTCTCATACGTTGGGTTGGTGGGAAAAGCACATTATTCGTGAAAAGAAGCCTGAAAGGGAGTTGATTGGGTCCCATAATGTAAGAAGTAGTGGTTGGGACTAAGGGTGATGCAAGATTTCGTGTGCGAACAATGCCAGAAGGCGTTTCAGGCTGAGGAACTCCCCCGTCGTGGGGAGGTCTGTTTTGCGTGCCATGTGCGCACTATTCGTTTGGGTTTCACTTACGGTAAAGAGGATTTTCATGGTCCTACGATTCGGGAACGTCAAGCCAAGACTGTTTCCGATGCCAAGATAAATGGCTATAACGCCGAACCGGTGGGGAGCCGTTGGGTGTGACATGGAAACTATTCTGGTTCCGATTGCGGTTGCAGTTATTTCGGGGCCGATAGTTGTTCTTCTGCAAAGGTTACGCAGGGAGAACGCTGAGCAGCATGCCGAGGGCAGAATTTTGCTTCGGAATGTTGCAAACAAAGTGGATAAGGTTACGTCAAAGTTGGATGAGCATATTGGTTGGCATAAGGGTAAGGAGTAGTAGTGGCACGGATTTCTAATTACGAATTGTTGAGGCGGTATCGCAACAAGTTGGAGCATTCTCGTCGTTGGCGCAAAGAAGAGAAGTATGACGATTTGTGGCAGCGGATGATTGATTTGTATCGTGGTAAGCATCATCGTGCAGATGTTAAAGAGGACCAGTTGCTTGTCAATATGGCGTTCTCTACCATCAACATTGTTGCGCCGTCTGTTGCGGTGAATCATCCGAAGATTACGGTGAATGCTCGCCGTCCAGAGGACGGTGACAAGGCTGTTGTTACTGAGGCGATTGTGAACTATTGGTGGCGTCATTATGACTGTCAGAAAGAGTTCCGCCGTTCGGTGAAGGATGCTTTGATTTGTGGTCACGGTTGGGTGAAAACTGGTTACCGTTACGTTGAAGAAGAGAAGGTTGCGGAAGGCAATTTTGATTCTTATGACGAATTGACGGAGGTTCGTGAGGAGAATGTTGCCGAGTCAAATCTGATTGTCAAAGAGGACCGCCCGTTCGTGGAACGGGTGTCACCGTTTGATGTGTTTGTTGACCCGGATGCGACAAGTATGGAGGATGCTCGTTGGATTGCGCAACGTATTCGCCGTCCGTTGGAGGATGTGAAGAAAGATAAGCGTTACAATTCTACGGCTCGTAGTGAGGCTTCTCCAAGCCATTACAGCAAGTGGGGTCAGGATTCGTTCCGTCCTCGCCGTTCACAGGACCCTGCCGATTCGTATGTTGAGGTGTGGGAGTGGTATGACATTGACCGTAATACGGTGTCGGTGTTTTGTGACGGGTCTGACAAGTTCCTTGTCGCCCCGAAGGAGATTCCGTTTGCTTTCGGTCAGCCGTTTGTGATGATTCGTAACTATGACGTTCCTGAGACGTTTTATCCGATGGGTGAGTTGGAGGCTATTGAGCCGTTGCAGCACGAGTTGAATCAGACTCGTACACAGATGATGAATCATCGTAAACGGTTCAGCCGTAAATGGTTGTACAAGGAAACTGCGTTTGATACTGATGGTCGTCAGGCGTTGGAGTCCGATGAGGACAATGTGATGGTTCCTGTTATTACGGATGACAATTTGGGGAATGTGATTTCTCCGATGCCTGCTGTGATTAATCCGCCAGAGTTTTACAATCAGTCGGATTTGATTTCGTCTGACATGAACCGTGTGTCTGGTGTGTCTGAGTATCAGCAGGGTGCGATGCCGGAGATTCGTCGTACGGCTACTGAGGCTGCGATTGTGCAGGATGCGTCTAATGCTCGTGCTAGCGACAAGTTGGCGATTATTGAGCGTTCTATCGGTGAGTGTGCTCGCCGTTTGGTGATGCTGGCACAGCAGTTTATGACTGGTGAGCAGGCGGTTCGTATTGTGGGGTCTGAGGCTCAGCCGTTGTGGTTGACGTTTGACCGTGACTATATTCAGGGCGAGTTTGACTACGAGGTTGAGGGTGGGTCTACGGCTCCGATGAATGAGTCGTTCCGCCGTCAGAGGGCGTTGCAGATTGTGGATGCTATGGCTCCGTTTGCTGGGGCTGGCATTTTGGATATGGGCAAAATGGCGATGTACGTGTTGCAGTACGGGTTTGGTATCAAGCAGGCTCAGGGGTTCATTATGCAGCAGCCTCCGATGGCTGGTATGCCACCTGAGGGCGGTATGCCGCCCCAGATGGCTCCTGAGGGTCTTACGCCCGGTATGGGGGCTGCTGAGGCTCCTCCGACGGGTGGTATGGCGATGCCAAGCAATATTCCGCCTGAAATTTTGGCTCAATTGCTGTCGCAGGGTGCTCCTTTGCCGAATACCCAGTTGCCAAATGAACAAATTATGTAGTGTCCGGTACTAGGGGTAGAGCAACCGCAGAAGGAGGACTCTATGAGCAATATTGAGAACACCGTTGAAAGCGTAACTGAAACACCCGTTGACGGGCAAGTGGATGCTATCGCAGAAATTGGTGAAGCCCCAGAGGTTGAACCTAGAGAGTATTTCGCTTGGGACGAACACGCTGACAAGCCCGTCAGGCTGACTGTTGATGGCGAAGAAATTGAGGTTCCGCTTTCTGAGGCGTTGAGCGGTTACCAACGTCAAGCGGACTATACCCGTAAGACGCAGGAACTTGCTGAACAACGAAGACAGGTGCAATTTGCGGCTGCTTTGCAAGAGGCTTTGCAGAACGACCCGAGTAGCACTGTGGAATTGCTTTCTCAGCATTATGGTTTGAATCAGAAACCAACATCTGAAGAAGATGAGTTTTTGGACCCAGTGGAAAAGCAGTACCGCCAACTTGAGAATCGTATTCAAGCATTTGAACAGGATAAAGCAATGCGTGAGTTAGAGAATCAGATTGAGTCTTTGTCAAGGAGATACGGGGAACTTTTTGATGCCAACGAAGTCGTAGCGAAAGCGTTGGCAACGGGAAGCACGAATCTTGAAGCAACCTATAAGCAAATTGCGTTTGACCGTTTGTTTGAACAGTCTCGCTCAAAGGATGCAGTTACCAAAATGAAATCTGATGAGACGAAAAAGATTGTTGAAGCGAAACGTGATGCAGCAGTTGTGTCTAAGGGTGCTTCTGCGAAGAGTGCCGATGTTTCTTCTAAGCCCATTCGTAGCGTTAGCGAAGCCTTTGAGGCTGCCAAACGGCAGTTAGAGGGTTAGCACAATTTCAACTAAGGAGTAATTCATCATGGCAGGCAATGTCAATTTTGATGCGCTGCTTTCAACCACGCTTGCGAACTATCGTTCACAACTGACGGATAACGTGTTCACTGCACGTCCGTTGACCTACTTCCTCATGGATAAGGGTCGCATCCGCATGTTGAACGGTGGTACCAAGATTGTTGAGCCGCTCATCTACGGTCAGAACAGCACGGTTGCGTCGTACAGCGGGTACGACACGATTTCGCTGACAGCGCAAGAAGGCATCTCGGCTGCTGAGTACGAGTGGAAGCAGTACGCTGCGTCCATCGCAATCAGCGGTATCGAGGAAGCCAAGAACAACGGTGAGCAGGAAATCATCAACCTGCTGGAAGCCAAAATCATGCAGGCTGAAGAGTCAATGCGTGAAGGCTTCAACCAGATGTTCTTCGCTGACGGAACTGGTAACTCGGGCAAGAACTGGAACGGTCTTGGAAACCTCGTTGAGGCTTCTGGAACTGTTGGCGGTATTGACCGTGCAACTGCTGGTAACGAGTTCTGGCGTTCGTACGAGGAGAACACCGCAGGTGCTCTTACCCTCGCACAAATGGCCACGGCTTACAACAGCGTGTCGGTTGGTAATGACCACCCAGACATGGTGTTGACCACCCAAACCCTGTTTGAGAAGTATGAGGCTCTTTTGCAGCCGCAACTTCGTTACACCGACACCAAGACGGCGGATGCTGGTTTCCAGAATCTTCTGTTCAAGGCTGCCCCGGTTGTGTACGATGTGCACTGCACTGCTGGCATCGTGTACTTCCTGAACAGCAAGTATCTCTCGCTTGTGGGTCACAGCGGCAAGTGGTTTGCTCAGACGGAGTTTGTCCGTCCTGAGAACCTTGATGCTCGCTATGCGCTCATCATGTGCTACGGCAACCTTACTTGCCGTAATGCTGCTAAGCAGGGGAAACTCACGGCGAAGACCGCCTGAGTCAGGTACGTTTTGGGTGGCGGGGCGAACCCCCGTCACCCAAGACAACAACAAGGAGAAAATAATGCCAAAGAAGTACAGGATTCTTGACAACGGTCAAGATAGCGAACAGCGTCGTCGGAACACCGACCGTGGACGTGGTGCGAAAAATGCACTGGCCACTGCTCGTGCAAATGCCAGAACTCCACGTAGTCGCCGCATAAAAGCAGAAATTCGCACATATGGAAGAAAGGGAACTGGATGGCGAACCCTTCATGCCAATGAACGTAAAGGCATGCAATACGAGGAGAATCCTCGGACTGCATCAACCGTGGGATACTACAAGCAATCTGATAAGCAGGCAAATAAACCCCAAGACAGGGTTGACCGCATGGCTCGAAGTCGCAATTCTTCTCCGCAAATTCAAGCCGCAAAAACTCGGTACGCTGCAACTCAACGAAGGATTAAGAATAAGAAAAAGAAAAAGTAGTTGCAGGAAAAAGGAAAAATGAAATGCCGCAATATTACGCAATATTAGATAACGGAGTAAGTAACTCCAAGGGGAAGGCAATGCCGACAAGGAAGAAGTACGTCCGTTCGTATTTGAAGAGCAAGGGCGTAAAGCCTACTCGTGATGCTTCTATGCGCAGCAAGCGTGAGAAGCGTCTCCGTGGTGAGGCTCGTTCGGCGTACGCAAAGTTAAAGTCAACGCCGAAAGCAACTACACGTACGAGCGGGTCATCAAAAACCGGAAGTGTCAACGGTGGAAAGAAAATTGTTACAGCGAGAAAAGAAACTGGTGAAGACCGGGAAAATTATAGGAATTCTAAAATTCCTAGAAGTAATCCTTTGTCGCCAGCAGAACGACGTTCTGGTGGTTTGGGCAACAGCAAACGGGAGCGCACACGCAATATGAGTGCTGCTGAGGCTCGTTGGTTGGATTACGGTCCGAAGAATCGTGCAATTGTTGTTGCAAAGAATCCTCGTCCAGCAAATAAGAATTACCGAAAAGGAAAGAACCGCTAATTGTTGGGTTCCCCACCTCATGCCACCTCCCTTCACGTGGGGTGGGGGCCTACCAGTTAAGTAGTAAAAGGGGCTAAGGGTGATGAAAGGTTCTAAACCGGCATACGCCCTCTATGGCGAACCCGTATCGGGTCAACGCCCAGCCCACCAAGGTGTCAACGACGCCCGTCTACAGGCGGGTGGCGGCGAGTACACGGGACGTAACCGTTGTATTGCCGATAATGACACGTGTGCTGGTCCGAAAGCCAAGGGGACGCAGTATTGCATCGGTCATCTGCGAAAGGCTGCTAAGGGCGGTGATGTTGAATGAATCTTGCTGATGTTCGCACGATGGTTCGTGACATTTCGGACCTTGACACCGTAGACCTGCCCAACAGTTTGTTGGACACGTTTGTTAAGGAAGCGTTTCAACGCATCGTCGCTTTGGAGCGACGTTGGCCGTTTTATCAGGAAACGTACACATTGAACACGGTGGCTAATCAGCGTCCGTACACGATTTCTTCTATTGGGGATATTCGGGAGATTATTTCCATTGTTGATACGACTGCTTCTGGTAACAGGTTTACTGAGATTGCTTACGATGATGCTGAGGATATTTGGTTGGGTAATACTGATGTTGCTAGCCGACCGTATTTTTGGGCGGTGTGGGATGGTCAGATTCATCTGTATCCGAAACCTGATGTTGTGTATCCGTTGACGATTCGTGCGTATCGGAATCCGACGTACACGTGGTTGTCTAATACTGCGACTGAGATTGATTTGGATAATTGGTTCCATGTGTTGTTGGCGTATTATGCGTTGGCTCGTGTGTATCAGCGGCAGGAGGATGGGGAGATGGCTGCGATGTATCAGCGGTCGTTTGAGGAGGGTGTGGCGATGGCTCGCCGTGATTTGATGAAGGCTCGTTCGCATCGTCCGTTGTTGTTGTCTGGTGGTCGTAAGTATCCGACTATGCGTCGCTGGTTGCAGACGTTGGGAGCGAATCTTGGGTCATGAGCAAGTTGTTGACGCAGCGTTACGACGATTTTACTGGCGGTTTGAATCTTCGTGCTGACCAGTTTCAGTTGGCTCGTAACGAGTCTCCTGACATGTTGAATGTGGAAATTGACCCTCGTGGTGGCGTGTTTAGTCGTGGTGGCATGCACAGGTTGAATACGACTGCTGTGTCTGGGACGTGGAATCCGCAACGGTTGTATCCGTTTTATGGTGATTCTTCTCGCTTGATGTTGTCTAACGATGTGAACGTTTTTTGGTCGTCTGGCGCAAACTTTACGAAGTTGGAGTATTCGTCTGGTAATCCGATTGTTGCTTCGTCTTCGCATGGTGCTTGCATGTATGCGTGGGGTGACACGCTGCATATTGTTACCGGTGCTTCTGCTGGGAAGGTGGCGTACAAGTGGAGGACTGGTTCTACGTATGCGACTGCGTTGAATGCCAACGGTCCTGTGTGGCAGCCGTACAACAACCCTGTTGGCACTTATATGCCTGCTTCTGAGCATGTTATGACGCACACAAACAAGGTGTTTGTGGCGCATACGTACGAGGATGGTGTTGCGCATCCGAATCGTTTGCGTTGGTCGCATGAAGGTTTGCCTAACGATTTTGCGCAAGACGATTTCTTGGATTTCAACGGTGGCGGTTTGGGTATTCGTGCTTTGGCAATTGTGGCTGGTCAACTTGTTATTTTTAAGCCGAACGGTATTTATCTGCTTATCGGTAATTCCACGGACAACTTCCAAGTTGTTGAGTTGTCAACGAATTTGGGAACCAACAATCATCACAGTACCGCTCAATCTGAGACTGGGGTGTATTTTTATTCAAATCCTGAGGGCGTGTTCTTTTATGATGGCACGAAGATTTTGGATGTGTTTGAGCCGTTGCGTCCGCTTGTGGACGAACGGAAGTTGTCTACTGCTTCGGTGGACCCGTATTCGGTTTCGTACATGGGTCGCCGTGCGTGGGTTGCTTTGCCGTACGATGTGAACAATATTGCGACTAAGCCGACACGCAATTTTGTGTTTGACCCGACGTTGGGTGTTTCTGGTGCGTACACACAGTTCGCTACGCATGATGGTTACGGTTTGCAAGGTGGGACCGATTGGACTGATGATGCTGGTACGAATTATCGTGTTGCGTTGCATCCAACGCAACCGTACGTGTTGAAGGTGGATTTGTTTGAAGAAGAGCAGGATAATATCAATGGAACTCCCACAAGTTTTTCTTCGTATTATCGGACTGGTTGGGTTGACGGTAATGCGTATGCGCAGAAGAAGGTGTTTAGACGGCCTGACATTGTGTTTAAGCAGGTTGATACGCAGCGCATTGTGAACGTGAAGATTTATCACAACTATGAGGAGGCTTCTGGTTCGGAACGGAAACAGTTTGATGTGTCTTTGTTGGGTGAGGGTTTGGGTGGGTATTGGGGTACGGATTCTTGGGGTACCGGGTTGTGGGGCATTCAGTCTGAGGGTGTTTCGGTGCGTTCGGGACGGAATCTTGGGTTGGCTCGGAGTGTTCAGTTGTTGTTTACTGGACCGACGAACGGTGGGTGGGGCATTGATTCTATTACTTATAAGTACAACAATCGAAAGGTGAGTGGCTGATGCCTGTCTCAATTCCTTATTCTTTTACTAACGGCACAATTATTGAGGCTGCGGAGATGAACAGCAACTTCACTGCGGTGAAGAACTTTGCTGACGGGTTGGCTGCTGGCACAAACCTTGATGATGGTGCTATTGCGACGTCAAAGATTGATGCTAATGCGGTTACGTCTGCGAAAATTGCTGATGGTGCGGTTACGTCTTCCAAGTTGGACCCGTCTGTGGCGGGTCAACTTGCTGCTGGAGATTCGGCTGCTGTTGTGTTGGGTTCGCAGGTGTTCTCGTGATTGCTCCTTGGACGTCTCCGATTATCAACACTTTTACGACGGATGATGCTGCCCGTTTGCAGCAGGTGTTTATTTCTCTGTCTAAGGAGTTGTCTGATATTCGTAAGGAGATTCAGGATTTGAAGCGTCTTGTGTCATCTATGGATAGGAGTGGGTATGGCTTACGACCCTAGTTTGTTTGAGGCTCGTCGTCGTGGTTACACGGAGAATTATGCGGCTACTGCTGCGGCTAATCAGTATTCTCGTACGTTGGCTCAGCAGCGTGGTGCTCGTGCACGTCAGCAGGCGTTGAGGCAGTATGAGCAGGCTCAACCGCAGTTGGTTCGTGCTTATTCGCAACGCAATTTGGTTGGACCAAATGTGCGTTCGGGTATTTTTAATCGTGCGATGCAAGATTTTGCTAGCGAGCGTGCACGTGGGTTGTCGGAGTTTGACATGAGTCAGGCTGAGCAGATGAGGGGTTTTGATTTGGAGGATGCTCGTTTGTTGCAGCAGTACCGTCAGATGTTGGGAGATTTGGAATCGGAAAAAGCAAGAGAAATAGCGAACGCTGCTAGTCAGTTGTTTGCCTTCAGAGCAGGAGCAATGTAATGGCAGAGCGTGGAGTTACCCGATACGGACCGGCAGACAGAGAGGAAAGGAAGGTTGTTGCACGAACCAACATTCCGGCTCCGAGTCAGAATGCGACTTCGGCTTCAATGGCTGATAAGGTTACGGCGAACAGTTCTTCCGGCGGGTTTGATTACAGTCAGGACCCATTGGAAGCGGCACGTGCATTGATTGGTTCATTGAACTTTACCCCTACCCCAAGTTATGCTTCTTTGGGAAGTGGTCCAAACGCTTCAGATGTTTTGGCTCGCCGCAAGTACGAAGATGAACTTGCGAAAGAAAAGCGTCAAATTGAGGCGTATCAGCAGATGTTGTCCGGTGGCGGTTATCGGACTGGTGCGGACAGAATGTTGGGTTTGATTAATGCTCAGGGTGACACTTCTAAGGGGGACATTGAGCAGTCATATCGTGATGCTTTGGCAAACATTCTTGGCGGGTTTACTACTGCCGAAGATTTGACTGGCAAGGGTTATTCCGCTTTGGAGAACTATTTGAAGCAGAATCCGAACAACCCGTATGCGGGTGTTCAGGTTTCTGCTGGTCAGGCACCCGATGCGATGGAACAAATTCTGTCTGCGTATGGTGTGTCGGCTGACCCTGTGCGTGCACAGGTTGCCGCTGAGCAGGCTGCTGCCGAGCAGGGTGCTGCTGGGTTTCAGAATCTTTTGAATACGTTGGGTGGTGTTGCCCAGCAGTCGGATGCGTCTCGTTTGGCTGAGATGATGATGGCTCAGAATTTGGCTAAGACCACGTTGGGTCAGCAGAGGTTCGGGTACGAGTCGCAGGCTGCTCAGGCTCAGGCTCAGGCGTTGGCTGAATTGCAGAATCGGTTGGCTCAGGCTCGTTTGGAGCAGGAGTCTGGTGCCGAGTCTCGCCGTCAGGGTATTGAGGATGCGATTGCTGCTGCTGGTGGAGACATTCCGCAAGGCTCTGGCGATGGCGACGGGCAGGGCGATGACAAGCAGGATTCCACTCAGGCTCCCGCTCAGAAGCCTGTTGATGCGTTGAAGGCACGTGCCGCCACAGCAAACCCTGATTTAAAGAAGAAAATTAAACAGTTTGTGAAAGCCAATCCAAATGCTGGCATTAAGAAGATTGAGAAGGCTTTCCCAAAGATTGCTGCAAAAATTAAGTAGCGAAAGGTCCTATAGGTAGAGATGAGTATTCCGCAGGACCAACTCCTGCTGCTTGCCCGTGCCTTATCCGGCAAGGGCAACGTAAGCAGTGGCGACATTAATACTTTGCTTTCGCCCGAATTGGGATATTTGACTGGGACGTTTTACGGTGGGCAGGACCCCGAGCAGGACGATGAGTTGTTGTGGATGGATTATGCGCCGAACTTTCGTAAGGCGTTGACGCTTCCCGATACGGATATTCGCAAGATTATTGCTGGGGAAATTTATCGTGGTGCTGCGCCTTGGGATTTGAAGCGTCAGATTGAGGAGTATACGGCTGGTCAGGCTGAGTTGTCGCCCGGGTTGATTAATCAGGAAGGTGAGACTTCCGATTTGGTGGCGTTTGCGAACACAGCGTTCAAGGAGTATACGAACTATCAGGTGGCTAAAACGAAGGCTTCTCGTACGGCTGCCAGCAAGGACCCGTTTGTTGCTGGTGGTGTTCCTTCGCCTCAGATGGATTTTGCTCCTGAGGATTTGGCTCCAGATTTGTTTGAGAGTTTGGCTAAGGAGTCTGCGGCTCGTAGTGCTGAATCTAACATGTTGCGTCAGCGTGGTAAGAGCCGTGCTGCTGCGTTGCAGTTTTTGGACAGGGGTAAGAGTTTTAATCCGTTGACTGAAGAACTTCCAAAGTATGAGGATGCAAATTATTTTGATTGGGCTTCTGGTGGCACTGGTGCGCAAGACCAGAGAGCAAATTTTGCGAAAAAGGTTGAGGGTTTTAGGGACGAGTATTTGAAGCGTGTTGACCGTTTGGACAGACTCAAGAAGGGGATAACTTCTTGGAAAACGATGTTTCCGGAATTTCGTTCCGAGCAGGAGGCGATGGCTCAGGCTCAGAAGAGTGTTGACGTTTACAAGAAGCAATTTGAAGATGCTTTGAATGCTGCAAAAACCAAGTTTGGTATGTATACGCCAGAAAAAATTGTTAATCCGAAAGGCGAGGATAGGTCTTATCAGCGTGCTGAGGATATTCGTTTCGGCCGCACTGCTCAGGATGTTGTGAAGCGTTCGGAGGGTGTTGAGAAAGATGTTTTGGAGTCTGGTCGCAAAGAGAAGTGGTTGCAGGATTTTACTTCTGCGTTGGGGATGCTTGTGCAAGCGAAGGCTC
>Ga0208161_1001005_pt1 | contig 15477 bp, 16 predicted proteins | sample CB_VirMetaG_3_FD_184538 | JGI IMG/M metagenome (GOLD analysis project Ga0208161, IMG submission 184538) | Freshwater to marine saline gradient viral communities from Chesapeake Bay - CB_1508_1S Viral MetaG (SPAdes) (version 4) | ecosystem: Environmental > Aquatic > Marine > Coastal | place: USA...
CCCAACTACGGAAGTTGGTAAGGCGCTCAAAGCTGCTCAAATTGCTGCTTCTGGTACTAATGCTCAGCGTCCTTGGACGTATGGCAACGCTGCTTCTAGAGCAATCATCAACTCTGGAGTATTTGGCGAAGTAGAAGATAAGACTGCCCGCACTATTGAGGGTATTGTCTCTTTTGCTACAAATATCCTATTAGACCCAATCTCTTATGTTCCCGGTATTGGCTTTACTAAGTTAAGTCAGGCTAAGAAACTAGGCAAACTAACTGAGACACAAAAGAATTTAACTGATCTAAACAATATCCAGAAGTCAGTAGCAGCAACTGCTGCTAAGCGCTCTGGTCAGATTGGTGAACTAGAGAGCAAAGTTAATACTGCTCAGCAAACTATCCGAGAACTCATCAAGCAGGGTATTGATGACTCTGATGCGGTGCTTCGTTTAGAGAATGAGGCTACTCGCCTAGAAGGTTTATACGGACCTGAGTATATTAACTACCAGAACAAACTACGAGAGTACGTTGAACTGCGTAAAGCAGGTAAGCCTGCTGATATCTCTGGCGCTAGAGCCGCAGCAGCGGCAGTTCCTGAAGCTGATGCAGCAGCATTGGCTGCTAAGAAGCAGGAATTAGATGTAGCCCGTCAGACTCTTATGCGTTCTCGCTTTGAGCGGGAAGATCTAATTAAGAATCGCGTTCGTAACCAGAATAGAATTGATGAACTTAAAGGCAAAGATGCTAGAGGTCTACAATTCGTAGCAGGTTTACTAGAGCGTGAAGGCCGCTACGCAGTTGACTTTGATAAAGTTCAAGATGCTATTCTAGGTGGACGCTTAGGCGAAGATCTAGCAAAGATTATTGCTGATATCAAAGATCCTGCGATTATGTGGCGCGCTTTTGGTGGCAATATCTCTGATACTACCGCTAAAGAACTAGCAGAAGCTGCAACTAGCAGCGAAGTTCTTATGATTCTAGGTAAGAATATCGGTCTTGAATTTGACGGTAAGATTGGTATAGCAACTAAAGCCAGACTTGCTAAGGCTTCCAGAGCATTAGAATTCCAGCCATCTCAGGCGTTAGATCCTAGCGCTCAGTTGCGATATGGTAGAACATTAGACCTATTGGCTACGCTAGATTCTAGATTGCCATTTACTAAGGCTTCTTCGCTAATAGATAACCCAGTTACTAGGTATATGCCTAGAGGTGTGTTAGTATCGCTAAACGATAAAGATAAGATTCTTAATGAATTTGACCGCACTATGAGTGCGCTTAAAGTAGATAATACTTTACGCACTAATTTGATTCGCGGCCTTATCCAAGCAGATAATCCAGCAGCTACCTTTGATGCAGTTATTGACGGTATCAAAGCAGCAACAGATGATATCTTAGCCAGACAAGGTGTCAGATTAACTGACGAGCAGGCTCAGGCTCTTAAAGATGCGTCTATGATATTCAAGCGAAACGGTAAGGTTAACTTTACTGCTATTACTGGTAAAGCAGAAGATACTGGAACTGATTTACTTCTAAATGGAGATGTGACTAAGTGGGATCCTATATTGGATTCTCAACTAACTTACGCTATTCGTATGCCTGATGTTCAGGAAATGCGTAAGTATGTTACTACTATTGGTAGATTAGCTAGCAAGAATCCTACTGCTGCTCAATTAACAGATGCTACTTCTAAGTTTTTTGATAGCACATTCAAGCAGTTAGTTCTAGTAGGTCGCGTATCTTACGTATTGCGTAACCTTATTGATACCCAGACCCGTCAGTTCTTGACCGGTGGCGTAACCTTGTTCAACCATCCACTGTCCTATATGGGTATGGTACTAGGTAATCCGCAGGGTAATGCTTTTGCTAGAACACTATCTAAGTTTTCTCGCTATGACAAAGACATTCTAGGTAACGACTTCGCTCTTATTGCTAAGTCGTTCCCCGGCTTTGATCGCGAAGCATTACTTAATGCTCACCAACTATCGGTAATTATGGGTAGAACTCAGGCCAGTGCCTTGAGTGATATCTCAATGCGTAAACTACCTAGCGGTGTTAAATTCGTAACTTCTGAAAATCCTCGCTTTAACGAAGCTTGGGCAGGACAGTTGAATGTATTGCGAGCAAGTGAGTTAGTTCAGTTTGCTGCCACTGCTCATTTAGTGGCAGTTGGTGGCAGGATTGCTAAGAGTAACGCTGGTATTGCTAGATTTATTGAAGATGCTTTGAAGGCTGGCAAGAACGAAAAAGAAGCATTTATAGATTACCTATATACCACTGAAAAAGGTAATCAGATGCGTAAGATTATTGCATCTGCTAATCCCGGTTTCAAAGCATTTGCTGATGATACTCCAGAAGCCAGAAGTATTTTGGGTCAGTATTATGAAAACTTTATTTCTGAACCTATCCGTCTAAACACTGGTAATCACCGTAATCTGATTGAATATCTAGCAGGTAATAACTTACGTATTCCAGCTGGTGCTGAGGTAGCTCTAAAGTCTTACGACTCTAAAGATGTTGCTAGAGTTCTAGCAGAGTACCGTAAAGATGTTGATGTTGAGAGTGTTATTGGTTTAATAAAGGCTCCGCTTGATGACCTTGACCCAGTAGTAAAGCGCGGTTGGAATAAGACTGTTAAAGAGTTCTTTAGATTCGCAGCACAAGTAGAAGCCAGAGCAGCATTTGGTCCAGAGTATCGCCACCAGTATTGGATGGAAGCATCTAAGCGCGTTGGATTATTAACTAGATCAGAAGCAGAGAAGGCTCTAAAGGCTGCTGAGAAAGAACTACAGGGACTACGTATTGGCGGTAAGGTAACTGGAGTTCATCCTGCTATTCGCAATATGCGTCAGCAGATTGCTAAATTAGATGACCGAGGTATTACTCTACGCGAGTTTGACGATATCATCCGAGAGAAGGCTGCTGATAACATCAGCAAGTTATTCTATGATGCAGTCAATAAGAAAGAGTGGGCAGCAGCAACTAGAGTTCTGCTACCTTTCGGACAAGCGTGGTCTAATACGCTAGCAACTTGGGGCAAGATGATTGCTACCAATCCTATTGCTGATTACAAAGCCTTGAATCTTTATGACTGGTTTAATAAGCCAGAGTCCTCATTCGTTTATGACTGGGTTGGTGACAACTGGTATGACCCTTCACAGGGATTCATCTTCACCGATCCACAGCGCGGTGAGAAGCGATTCATTATGCCATTCGCCGGAGACTTCTTAGGTGGAATTCTATCTGCTGCATTAGGTGAGAGTGTTCCATCTATGCCGGGCTTTGCTTCGGTATCTAGCCTTAACGTAGCGTTCCAAACAGAACTACTACCGGGTGTTGGTCCAGCAGTATCTATGGGATTGGGACCAATTATTAAAGAGTCCGAAGGCTGGTGGGCTGACACTATCCGAGAGATTATCTATCCATTCGGTGCGCCTGAAGGAACCTTTGAAGGAACTATCGGTCAATTCACTCCTGCTTGGGCGCAGAGATTGTCTTACGGTTTAGGTCTTGATTTCTTCGAAGGCAAGAATATGTCTACGCTAAAACCAATGATGGCTTACTTAGCAACTACTGGTAAGTATGGTGAGTTCCCACTTACTCAAGAGAATCAAAATAAGTTGTTAGAGGATGCTAACAAACTTAATCGTTACCTAGCCTTGTGGCGCGGTATTACTCAGAACGTATCTCCTGCAAATATCCAGCCACAGATTCTGGCTCAGGATAAAGATGGCACTTATCACGTTCAATCTATGATGTATAACGAGTTTGCTAAGTTCCGTTTAGCAGACCCAGATAATTACGGCTTAGCTACTGCTAAGTTTGCTGATGCTTTTGGTGAGAGTATGTTGTTCTCTCTAGTGGCTAATACTTCTGGTGCTCCATCTGAACCAACCACTGAGGCTTGGAAGTTTTATACTCGCAATCAAGAAGTAGCATCTAAGTATCCAGAAGCATTTGCTTTGTTCTTCCCCGGTGGAGATTACTCTAATGAGTTTGCCTTATGGCAACGACGACGAGGACAGGCTAAAGAACTTACCTCAGAAGAAAAGGTTCGCTTAGCAACTGCTCGTATCTACAGTGCTCGTAAAGCGAGATTAGAAGAAAAGCAGAAGGCTTTACTAATAGCTGGCTACGATCCTAAAGATGCTAATGCTTGGTATTCAACTGCTAAAGATGAACTAGATGCTGAGTTTGGTGGTGCTCCAGAACTACGAGGCACTGGGCTACCTCGCGAGCAACTTGTTAATCAAGCAGTTGCAGCATTAAAAGAAAAGCAGTTTGCTGATACTGATGCTGGTAAAGGACTTGCTAAATTCCTAGAGTATCGCCGATTGGCTTTCGAAGAAGCCGAACGCCGAGGCTATAAGTCTCTTAACGGTAAGAATGTTAGAGATGTAGCAGAGTGGTTGAAACTATGGGGATACGAAACTATTAAAAAACATAACGATTTTAGTGTTATGTACTTCCGACTATTCGAATCAGAAACGGACGAGAGATAAATGGTACTACCTACATTACCACCGCAACCAACGGATCCGTATGGCTCTAGCACTAGCGGTCTAAAGAGAGGCTCTAATGTCTTTCGTCCGGGCGCAACTGTAGTTCCAACACTTATTCCCGGCGGCGGTCAGGCTGGTGTTAATGCACCTTACGGACCAATGATCGGTAGGACTACCGTTGAAGGCGCTATGGTTCAAGCGCTTTACAATGCTACTGATGAAGAAGTAGGACAAATCCTTGCTGGTGTAGATGAGACTGGTGATGGTAAGCCATTATCTCCAACATTCCGCCGAGGCCTAAAGGATATTCTTCTAGCTGCTGGCTATCTAAGCAAAGGTGATTATGTACCTTCTGCTGAGTTTGGTTCTGCTGACTACGCTGCTATGCGAGACTTATTACGCGAAGCAAACTATCTAGGTGGATACAACTGGCGTGAGACGGTTGGAATTCTATCTGACCGTATTGCTGAGCAAGGTATGGCTGGTGGTCGTAAGACTACAACTTATACCCAATACAACTTATCTAATGAAGAAGATGCTGAGATTGCAGTTAACGCAGCATTGAATAACTTCTTAGGTCGCGGTGCTACAAAGCAAGAGAAAGCTACGCTAGCCAAAGCGCTACGTAAGTACGAGCAGGAAACTCCTACAGTTACCACAACTACTGCTGGTGGTGGCTCAACTGTTAGCACTACAACTTCCGGTGCTAGTGCTGCTGGTCGTCAGCAGGCGCTACTAGGCGCACTGTCCGACACTCAGCGTAGAGAAATGAGTGGAGTAGTTAATACCCAACTAGGTGAACTATTCACAAGTCTATTGAGGAACGCATAGTGACACTAGAAGAATTAGAACAGTTAGCCGCTGACCAGAAAGCCCAACGAGAGGCTGCTCAGGCAGCCAAAGAAGCAGAAAAGAAATCTAAAGAAGCTGCTGCTAAGGCTCAGACTGCTGAGACTAAGAGACTGCAACGAGCATACGATCTTCAGGTTCTTATTGCTAGAGATCAAGAGCAAGCACTAAAGATTATTGGTAGCAGAGAGTATCAAATAGATCCGGGTCGTAGGGCTTTTGTTCAGTCTATTGTTGACAAGAATAACGAAAGAGAATTAGAACTACGCAACCTAGAAGCACAAATACAGAGCGCTGGATTTAGAGGCGCTGGTGCTTCTGGCTATACTAGAGTAGTTCAAGTTTCTACTTCTGCTCAGCCTACTGGTCCAACAGGACCAACTGGTCCTACTGGTCCTACTGGTCCTACTGGAACAGCCACTGCAACTTTACCTACACAAGAAGTAACTCCAACTGGCGACAAGACTCCTGTAGTTCCTAAGACCCCAAAGGCTAAGCGTCTAGCAGGTGAAGATGCTTTAATTACTGCTGGTATCAATCAAGCAGTAGTTCAGTATATGAAGGAAAACTATCCTCAAGACTGGGTTGAGATTAAAAAACTACGCGACCTTGCATTAGAAGATGGCATTATCGGTGACGCTGAACAGCGTCGTATTGAGTCTGCTTTCAAGGCTACTGACTACTTCAAGAACGCAGCAGTAGAAAAGAACCGAACAACTATCGGTGCTTATCTAATTGCTAACGGTCTAGATACTGCTTCTAACGCAGCACTAGTTGACCGACTAACTGACGAAGTATTCGTTAAGGGTGTTAGAACTCTAGAGCAAGCACAGGCTGAGATTCGCCGGACTACTGTAGACCGACTAGGACTTAACAAGCCAGAAGCAGACCCAAGCAAGAAGAAGATTGCACAGGCTATGCTTGATGGTGGTCAAAGTTTCTTGACTGCTGCTCAAGATTATATTGCCCAGTATGCAAGCCTAATGGATATTCCAGTTAATCAGTTTGATCCGTTTGAGGATGCTGGATTCTTGACTGCGTTCAATGCTTCAACCTCTTTGGATGACTTCCGGGTTAAGGCTAAGTCTAGCCCAACTTATGTTAACTCTCGCGTTGGTCGACAAGAGATTAACTCAGTTAAGTTACAACTACAGCAACTTACTCGTAATTTAGGTTTGGGCTATAACCCACAGCAACTAGATCAGCAAGCAGTTAATGTTATCTCTGGTAAAGAAACCTTTGAGCAACTTGAATACAGCCTACGCTCTATTGCTGGTGAAGCCTTCCCTGCCTTCAAGGATAGAATCCTAGCTGGTGAGACTATCACTTCTATCGCATCACCTTACGTATCTTCTATGTCTAGAATCCTAGAGATTCCAGATTCAGCAATAGATGTATCAGATCCTAACAACGAGATCCGTAAGGCTCTTATTGGTAATGGAACTAATCCAAAACCGCTATGGCAGTTTGAGCAAGAGTTATTCAAGGATGCTCGCTGGCAGTACACCTCTAATGCTAGAAACACAATAGACCAAGTAAGTATGGATATTCTGCAACGATTCGGAGTAATGGGCTAATGGTAGACGTTTACAGCACAGAGCCTGAACGTCAGGCTGCGATAGCCGAAGTCACCAGACTTCGCCGTAAGTTTGATACCACTACCGCTAAGGGTGCCAAAGCCTTTGCTGCTGATCCAGAAGCACAGGCTGCTATGGCTAGATTAGACAAGGCTAAGTCTGCTGCTGGTATGCGTACTAGAGCAGAGGATCTAGCCGCTCTAAATAAGATTGCTACTTCTGATACTGCAACTATGAAGAAGGATGGCAAAGGCGGTATGACCGCTGCTCCTACCAAAGCAGAGCGAGCAGTTACCAAAGACCTTAACGCACCTTCTCGTCAATACTTCAAAGAAGTTAAGAACGCACTAACCAATCCAGAGCAACGCCCTACTTGGGAAATCCGAGGACAGGCTTTGACAAAAGACTGGAGTGAGCAGTTAACTGCTAAAGGGTTTGATGTTAGCGGAGCTAAGAACGAGTGGATTCTAGTTAGCGATCCTAAGTCTCCTACAGGTAAGCGTTGGAATAGAACTGTAGTTGGTATCAAGGCCCCTGCTCCAGCAGAACCTTTTAACCCAGAAAGAGATAATCCAGTTAATTACGGTATGCAGGTTTACTTCGCTGGTAAAACTACTGCTGATGAGTTTAATGAGTTTGTTAAGATTAACGGTAGTGCATTAGAAAATGCAACTATCAACGGTATTAGATGGTCTGAGATAGCAGAGAACTTACCTGATGTTACTTATCAAGATCTAGAACGTCTGTTTATTTTTTACGGCAACGAGGTAGATAACATAGAGGAATTGGTATCTGCTTATGAAATCCTTTTTGGGGGAAATAAATAATGGCAACTCCTTTTATGTTTGGTTTTGATAGACTTACTATCGAACCCGGATTTAATCCTTGGGATGTTATTGGTCCTGATAACCCAGTGTTGCAACCAATCAAACCAGACGGAACTATTAACAATCCCCCTAGGACAATTACTTCTGCTGATACATCTAGAGATGCCTCAGGTAATTTAATTCAACGAATTACTTACAGCGACGGAACTGTAGAAGATAGAATAATTGAAACTAGAACTCCTACTCCTACCTCTACACCTGAACAAGATTTAATAAATGCAGATATGGCTGACCGCCGACAGTCTGCCTTTGAAGTTCTAAAGGAAAGATTTCAGTCATTCGGACTAGCTTCACTAGCCGCTGAGATTGAGAAGATCTATAAGGGTGAGGCTAGAACTAGAATAGGTAACTCTCCTATCCCAGTGCCTACATCTCCTTCAGGTTTCTATCTAGCACTTACTGAGACTGATGCTTATTATCAGCGCTTTGGTAAAGTAAACGAAGCCCGCGTTAAGGCTGGCTTTACTGCGCTAGATGAGCGCACTATCTTGGGTATGGAAGATGAATACCAGAAGGTAATGAAAGCATACAATATGCCTAAAGGTTTTTACGATACCCCAGAGGACTTTCAAGTATTTCTTGCTAACGATAAATCTGAACTAGAGATAGCAGATACATTACAACTTTCTCGTCAAGTTTCTATGGCAACTGATCCAGTTATCAAAGACCAATTAAAGACTTTATATAACATTGACGATAATATGTTAACTGCTTATATAGCAGATCCTGAGAAGGGTCAGGCTCTACTTAATCAGTTAGCAGGCAGATCACTTACTGCGGCTAGCGCACTTCTATCTGGACTAACTGCTCAGGCTGCTGAAATAGCAACTGGCTACGGTGCAGGTGAGATGCGCTTTGCTGAGCAGATGCAACGCTTCGGTGCAGCTCAGCCTATCGCTGAGCGCGGACAGTTCCTCTCTGAAATAGAAAAGCAACAGAAAGCCTTTGGTGAAAAAGAAGCAATAGACATTACCTTTGGTGGTCTAGAGCAAAGCCGACAAGCAGCTGAGAAGTTAGCAAGTAGAGAACGCGCTCGCTTTGGCGGTGCTGCTGGAACTACTACCACTTCCCTAACTAGATCTACCGCAGGGCAGATATAAAGAATCCCGACTCTGACCGACCGGCCCAGAGCGGTGTAAAAGACCGGTAGTAATAGCCCACATAGTTACCCCGACTATGCGGTGGATTACGAATCAACTAAAAGAAGAAGGGTGCGGACCTATGTCCAATTACGAGTACGAAGAAGATGACGACTTTGATTTTGAATCAACGCCGGAATCAGGAAACGCAGTAAAAGAACTACGCAAGGCCAACCGAGCCAAAGAAAAGGCTCTGAAAGAAATGCAGGCCGAATTAGAACAACTGCGACAAGATCGCCGACAACGAACCATCAAGGAAGTCCTCGGTGCTCGCGGGATAAACGAGAAGATTTCTAAGTTTATTCCACAGGATATTGATTCTGATGAAGAATCTGTGTCTCGCTGGTTAGACGAAAACGCTGACGTTTTCGGATTTGAAACCAGCAACAGACCTGAAGCTAACGCAGATCCTGCTGATATTAAAAACTATCAGCGGATACAAAGCGCAGCAAATTCAGGAGTGCCAGCAGATATTGCTAACGATTTACTAAATCGTATTGCTAGTGCTGAAACTCCAGAAGAACTACGTAAACTGCTCGATTCTACAGGTCTGTAATTTCATCTCAATCTCAATGAAAGGCAAGACCTAAATGGCACTTCCAGCAGGAACCATTACTGGTACAGCCGAAATTGATGAGTTAGTCAAGGCGGCGTATGATCAGTACGTCCGTATGGCTCTCCGCTCAATTCCGGTAATGCGCTCAGTCGCAGATGTAAAGCCAGTACAACAGGCTATGCCCGGATCGTCCGTAGTCTTCTCAATCTACAGCGATTTGGCAGTAGCCACATCTACTCTAGGTGAAGAATCAGACGTATCTAGCGTAGCACTAGGTGACCCAGCACAGGTTACTGTAACACTATACGAATACGGTAACGTAGTTACCCGTTCGAACGCTCTATCAAAGCTATCATTCGCTGGCATTGATGAGGGTATCGCAAACATTATTGCGTACAACTCAGCAGACAGCATTGACACTGTAGTAGCAGGCGTTCTAACTGGTGGCACCAACGTAATCTACGGTGGCGCAACAGCAACCTCAACCAACACCATTACTTCAGCAGCAGTTCTAGCTTTGGCTGACATCCGCGAGGCTGTTACCAAACTACGTGCCGCTAATGCAGTACCACGTATGGGTGACCTATACACTGCTTTCCTACATCCAAAGCAGTCTCACGACCTACAGGCCGAAACCGGCACTGGCGGCTTCCAAGAACTCAGCAAGTATGTTGAGTCAGGACGCTCACAGTTCGCTACCGGAATCGTAGGCGTTATCGCAGGTGCAACAATTATTGAAACACCTCGCGTTCCTTTCGCTGCTAACACTGCAACTGTAAATGTTTACAAGGCAGTTGTTCTAGGCAAGGAAGCACTAGCAGAAGCAACAGTGTCCGACATCCAGACCGTTATCGGTCCAGAGATCGATTCACTACGTCGTTTCCGCACAGTTGGTTGGCACTACTTCGGTGGTTTCAGCCGACTACGAGAAGCAGCAATTCAGCGAATTGAAACTGCTTCATCACTTGGCTAATTAAGCCTTAACTGTTGAAGGGGGACTAGTGTCCTATAAATTATACGGTCCTTGGGAAAATGAAACTTGGGCTGACCGTAGGAGTTTACTCTATCGCCTGTCGGCTATCCGACTTCAGGGCGGAACTCCAAGGGGCTCTATTCCCCCTTCAGCAACAGATATTGCTAGAGGTATATCTCTACTAATTACCGGAACTACTGTAACTGAATCCAGAGTTCCAACGCAAGACGATATTGCCGCAGCAGACTTCTACTATGCTGGCGGACACGTACATATTATTCCCGACTCAGTGGCACAGATCTTGATAAATGCTGGCTACTCCGACTATCTTACGCAACTATGAGTTTACACAGACAGATGGTTCACCCAGATTACGTCGAAGGTTGCTTCGGCTGCAAGGTTGGATCCTTGCAGCTATCTACCGGGGACGCTAACTCTAGAGTCCCTTCAACTAAAAAATGGGACAATAGACTACAAGCCTACCGCGATACGGTGGCACAAGGCATTGAGCCAAAGGGAACTGACTGGGCTTCTATCCGGCAAGCCCAACAGATTTCAGAGAAAGTAGGCAAAGCCTACGACGGAGTAAACAACACCTTTAAGGAATGAAGTGACTACAATCGTTGGGATAGAGGGGAACGGCTGGTCCGTAATAGCCTCTGACTCAATGATTAACAGTGGCTCTCAACCCTTCTACTCTTACGGGATGGAAAAGGTCTTTGAGCGAAGCGACTACCTAATCGGAGTCGCTGGTGATGCGGTCGCTATAGACATCCTTAAATGCCTCTGGAAGCCACCGAGAGGCGCGAAACCCTCAGACTTGGATACTTATATTACCACTAAGGTAATGACCTCTCTAAAGGCTTCCTGTGGCCTTTACGGGTATGACCCACAGAAGGACAAGAAGGACGATCCAGACGCAGGCTTTGAGCTACTGCTCAGCCTGAAGGGTCGCATCTATCAGATATCTTCAGATGACTTTGGTTGGCTGCGAGACTACCGGGGACTGTACGCAATCGGATCCGGTGGACAGATAGCCTTAGGTGTGCTCGCAGCCTTAGACACGCGAAGCGTTACTAGTGCTATGAAGTCAGCTAGAAAAGCAATAGAGATTGCTTGCAGTTACGACATTAACTCAGGCGGAAATGTACAACTGATTGTACAAGAGGAGAATAATGGCAGCAAAGAAACCTGACCCTAGACTCAAGCGAGCAGGAGTAAAAGGTTATAACCAGCCAAAGCGGACACCTGACCATCCAACTAAGTCACACGTAGTTGTGGCTAAGGTAGGAGATCAAGTAAGGCTAATTAGATTTGGACAGCAAGGCGTAACTGGAGATCGCAACCCTACAGCACGTCAAGCCTCGTTCAGAGCTCGCCATAAGGCGAATATCGAAAAAGGTAAACTAGGTCCCGCTTGGTGGGCCAATAAAGTAAAGTGGTGATGATATGCCTAACGTAGGTGGAAAGAAGTTCCCATACACAAAAGAGGGAATGGCTGCTGCTAAGAAAGCAAAAATGAAAGCAGCAAAGAAGAAGAAGAAGTAATGCCTTATTCTAAATACACACCAGCACAAAAGCGTTTGGCTGCTGTTGCTGGTAATAAGAAAAAGATTACTGCTGCTGATCTAAAGAAGATTAAGAAGAAATAATGGCGAAGAAGAAAGAATTTTGGGAAACTAAAAACCCAAAGAAAACTTCTACGAAGTTAACTTCGGCACAAAAGAGTGCCGCTAAAGCTAGAGCAAAGAAAGCCGGAAGGTCTTATCCAAATCTTGTGGATAACGCTTGGGCTGCTAAACAATAAGGATAATCAATGACAGTGTATGGTTATACGGGTTCAACCTTTGTGGCAGAACTTAATCGTCTTGCTAATGGTGGTGCTACTTATCCTGCTAGGACTGCCTTCTTAGATGCTGCTGGTGCAGCAAACGCTTGGGCTGGAACTACCGGACTAGATACTGTCGGCGCATTAAATGCTAAAGCCGGAACAACAGGGATAGACCTGTATGGCGTATGCAACGTACTCGCTGGCACTACAGGTCTAGGTCCTGCTCTAGCACTACGACAGGTGGCTTCATAAATGGCTGCAACTTACAATATCTCCGCTTATCAAGGAGATACTTTCACTTTACAATTTACAGTTGATACGGATGGCACACCTTGGAATCTAACCGGATACACAGCAGCTATGCAGGTGAAACCTTTCGCAACGAGCACAACGAAGATTCTAGATCTGACCTCATCCAGTGGGATAACGCTGGGCGGTGTTGCGGGAACGGTAACAGTCAGTGTCTCTGCTGCAACAATGGCGGCTGCAACTGCCGGTAGACACGTCTACGATCTAAAACTTACTTCTGGTGGTGGAGTAACTACAACTCTACTAGCTGGTCAATTTATCATTCTTCAAGAGGTGACTTCCTGATGGCAACAAATATAACTATTACGTCACCTACTGAAAACATAATTACTTTTTCAAATCAACAAGGAGCACAAGGTGCTATTGGACCGACTGGGCCTACTGGCCCGCAGGGCAACGAAGGCCCTCAAGGGTCGTCAGGCCCAACCGGCCCAACCGGTGCCACCGGAGCGACAGGCGCTACGGGATCTACGGGAGCGACTGGTGACACTGGACCCACCGGAGCGACAGGTTCTACTGGAGCAACTGGTGATACTGGCCCGACAGGGCCAACTGGAGCAACTGGGCCAACAGGTGATACAGGGCCAACCGGACCCACAGGTGCAACGGGCGATACCGGACCCACAGGGCCTCAGGGCGCGACGGGAGATACGGGCGCTACTGGACCAACAGGTGCTACAGGAGACACAGGCCCAACAGGAGCAACAGGCCCTACGGGCGAAACTGGTCCAACTGGAGCAACAGGTCCGACAGGACCAACGGGAGATACAGGACCTACAGGACCGCAAGGCGAAACTGGACCGACAGGTCCAACGGGTCCGACGGGAGAACAAGGACCTACTGGGCCGACTGGCGCAACAGGCGCAACCGGAGCAACCGGAGACACTGGGCCAACTGGCCCGACGGGTGCGACGGGACCGACCGGTGCAACCGGAGATATAGGTCCAACGGGACCAACTGGAGCCACTGGAGATACGGGACCAACTGGTCCTACGGGGGCTACTGGAGACACCGGACCTACGGGGCCTACAGGTGCTACTGGTGCTACCGGTCCTACTGGACCTACTGGACCTGCTGGTGCTGATGCAACTGCACTACCGGGAATTTTATTCTTAGGCGGAATGTAAAAATAAATTATGGCGAAACAGGCGAAAATAGCGGTATACACAATCGCGCTAAACGAAGAACACTTTGTTGAGCGCTGGTACGAATCAGTAAAAGGTGCTGACTATCTACTGATAGCAGACACTGGATCAACTGACGGGACTGTAGAGAAAGCTAAGTCTCTAGGTATTAACGTAATAGATGTATCAATCAAACCTTGGCGGTTTGATGATGCTCGTAATGCGTCACTGGCTATGATTCCAAAAGACATAGACATCTGTATTCAGTTGGATATGGATGAGGTGTTAGTTGGCAAGTGGCGTATGGGAATCAATAAGGCTTTCGCTAAGGGAGCCAACCGGATTACCTACCGCTATGTATCTGCTTGGGTTAAAGGACAAGAAGGTAAAGTCGCAGACATTGAGTTTGCTGGCTTTAAGTGTCACGCTAGAGTTGGATACCGTTGGAAGTTTCCTATCCACGAAGTAGTAGTGCCATATTCAATCCCTGAGAATAAGATACACAGCACTGACTTTGAGATTCACCACTATCCAGATAACACTAAGTCTAGAGATAGTTACCTGCCAATGCTAGAGATGGCAGTAGAAGAAGATCCAATCCCTCGTCATCTTTACTACTTAGGTAGAGAGTATTACTACAAGAGTAGAGACGAGGACGCTAAGCGCGTCCTAAAAGAATACATTCCTAAAGCAATCTTCCCAGCTGAGAAGGGTGCTGCTTGTCGCATACTTGCAAAGGTAGATCCAGAGAACGCTGAGGAATGGTTGTTGATTGGTGCTGAGTCTGCTAACACTAGAGAGTCAGGACTAGCCCTAGCCAACTACTACTACGACAAGAAGATGTGGCCTGAGTGCCTAGTGGTCGGTGAGCGAGCATTAGCAATCACCGAAAAGACAGACTACTTCTTATCTGAGAACTGGGCTTGGGGTGCTATGGGTTACGACATAGTATCTCTAGCGGCTTGGCAACTAGGTGAGTTTAAGAAAGCCTTGAAGTATGGCGAAGAAGCTTTGAAGTTAGACCCAACTAATGAACGAATTCAGAACAATCTGAAGTTCTACCGGGAGAAGGTAAATGGCAACACTGAATGATATGATCGACGAAGTGCGTCAAGCACTCTCCGGTTATACTCTAAAACAAGAACGCATTAACTATTTAGAGTCTGCGGTTAATAGCACTGCTACTAGCCTCACTATGGGATTAGGAACTAATTTAGCCAAAGGTGTAGTAGAAATAGATGATGAATTAGTTTATGCGGTATCTTTTAATAGTCAAGATAATACAGTTACCTTAGCACCCGGCTTTGGTAGAGGATATGACGGCACCTCACCTGCTGCTCATTCGCAATACGCAAAAGTTATCTTCTCCCCAACCTTCCCTCGTAACGCAGTGAAGCGAGCAATCAACGATACTATTGGTGCAGTATTCCCTAAGTTGTTCGCAGTAGATACTTACACCTTCTCATACAATGCAGCAACTAACACCTATGCTTTGCCTGATGACCTAGATACTATCCTAGATATCACTTGGTCTACGCTAGGTTCTAGCAAAGAGTGGCTACCAGTCAAGCGCTGGAGAGCAGACAAGAACGCTAACCTTGCTGCCTTTAACTCTAGCAAGAGCGTAACTATTTATGATGCTATTGCTCCGGGACGAACCGTTCAGGTTCGTCACACAATGCCACCTATCAAACTTACTAATAATACAGATGACTTTGCTGAAATTTCTGGCTTGCCAGAATCAGC
>Ga0208161_1001009_pt1 | contig 15435 bp, 18 predicted proteins | sample CB_VirMetaG_3_FD_184538 | JGI IMG/M metagenome (GOLD analysis project Ga0208161, IMG submission 184538) | Freshwater to marine saline gradient viral communities from Chesapeake Bay - CB_1508_1S Viral MetaG (SPAdes) (version 4) | ecosystem: Environmental > Aquatic > Marine > Coastal | place: USA...
CGACGGTCCCCGGAGGCAACTCGGGGCTTGCGGACCTGTACGGCATGTTCACGCACGCTTCTGGCCGCTTCGCTTCGGTCGGAGACGCGCAGTTCTCCCGCATGGTCCTGCGCCGGCAGACGACCAACGCGACCCCTTTCCTCCTCTCGGCCGACGGCAACGCGCCCGGCGCGACGACCCGCGTAGTCCTGCCCGCCGAGTCGGCCTACTGCTTCGACGTGTACGTCATCGCGACCCAGACCGGCGGGGTCGCGGGCACGGCGTCGGACTCGGCGTGGTGGCACTTCCGGGGCGGCATCAAGCGCGACAACAGCAACAACACGAGCCTCATCGGCAGCAACGTCAGCGATACGGGCGCCGATGCGGGCGCCGCGGCGTGGACCGTCACCGTCACCGCCGACGACACCCACGAGGCGTTGAAGATCGAGGTCACCGGCGAGGCGAACAAGACGATCCGCTGGGTCGCGACCGTGCAATACTCTCGCGTCGCCTACTAACGAGGTTCAAACATGGCACTCATCCAAGCGACGACCTTTCAGGGCCTCACCGTGCCTGCGGGCTACTGGCGCTGCGCGAGGTTCGTGTTCACGAGCAAGACCGATTGCAGGGCTTACTTCGAGCTTTACGCTTCGTCGGACGCCGCGCACACCGTCAACGTGCAGCCGTTGCAGTCGACCGTCGTAGACTTCAAGTACGACCTCGACAGCCCGTTGTCGCTGAACGCGCAGGCCTACGACTTCGCGAAGACGCTGCCGGAGTTCGCGGGCGCGACCGATGCTTGACGGCTTCGACCTGCCGACGTTGCTCGTCGTCTCGTGCGTCTGCGCGTTGGCGGTCGAGGTGGTGAAGCGGGTCGTGCGGCTGGCCGCGCCGGAGGTCACGGGTCATGCCGCGTGGCGTCCCGCGCTGCGCCTGCTGGGCGTCCTTGCCGGCGTCGGGCTCGTGGTCGGGGTCTACGGGCCGTCGCTGATCGCGGCGATGGTCGGGGGCCTGTCGGGCGCCACGTCGGAGGTCGTGTACCGCTGGGCGCTGCGCCGGCTGACGGACCGGCTAACGGCCTTCGGATGACGGACCCAGCCCCGTACCTCGGCGCGGCCGTCAAGCAGGGCGTGACGGTCCGCGTCGTGCTCGACGACGGCCGAGACGAGGACGAGGACCGCCACCGTTAGGCCGCCCGGGGCTTCACAGCGGCGGCGCGGACCGAGTCCAACAGCTTCTCGACCCAGCGGAGGATGTCGTCCTCGTCCATCGCGAGGACCTGGGCCTCGGTCAAGAACGCCAGCTTCTCGGCGCGGCGGGGGTAGCCGTTCGTCAGCACCCGGGAGCACACCGCCACGGCGCGGACCTCGAGTTCCCAGGGCACCGGCGAGACGTAGCTCGTCTGGACCTCGACACGCTCGATGACGCCCATGGCGGCGGACTCCTCGAGGCGGTCCAGGCAGAGGTCCACGCCGGCGGCCTGCACGAGCAGCAGGCTCACGGCCAGGTCGACGCGCCCGCAGGTGTATACCTCGCGAGGGGAGCCCCAGCCGGTATTCACAACGTCTCCTCGAGGACGTCCTCGAACAGTAGCTCGATCTCCTCGTCGAGGTGGGTCTGCCCCTCCTCGTAGACGGCACGCAGAAGCTCGACGGCGGCCTCGAGCTTGAGGGTCAGTTCGGCGACTTCGTCTTGCATTCCGTACCTCCTCGGCCCGTTCGGCCGGCATCGAACAGCCAGATCCCCATGGCGTCTCGGGCGTCATGGGCAGCATCGGACGTGAACCACTCCGGGGGGTGCCCGAAGACCTGCTCGTTGACGGCAAGGATCGAGGTCATCTCGTCCGTCGTCACGAAGCGGGCGAGGCGGGCGTGGTGCGCCTCCTTGGGGACGTTGCCCTTCCACTTCGCCGGCGGGAGCTTGCGTGCCCACTTGGGCCGGATGGCGTCGCCGACGGCCTGGAGGGCCTTGATGTCCTCGTGATACTTGGGCTTGTTGGCGTAGAGGACGGGCCACTCGCAGACCCAGCGGTCTTGGGACGCCTTCGGCGCGGCGAGGCCGGGGACGGCGAGGGCCTCCCAAGCGGCGTCGACGAAGGCCCGGACGTACTTCGCGGTGACGTCGGGCGGCGCCGGGAGCGCGAGGGGGACCTCGACGGTGAACGCCGCCAAGAGCGTCGAGGTCTTGTCCGGGCGCAGGACGCCGAGGGCGACGCCCACCTTCCGCTTCCCGAGGTCGACGGCGACGAGGCGCCGGAGGCTAGGCATCGTCCACCTCCAGAACGACCCCGCAGGTGCAGGGCTCGGGGTCAAGGACCGCCCACCCGGCCGGGCGGTGGTCGACGTCGAACAAGGCATCGCAGCGCGCGAGGCAGTCGGGGTAGGGGCTGGCCGGCAACCGCGGCGCAGACCACACCTCAAGCAGCGCGGCAGCGCAGTAGATTAGGATCGCGCCGGCGAATACGGCAGCGGCGCCGACGGTAGCCGCCTCGACCCCGGACCAGAACACGTCGCGCCACGTCACCGTCCGCCCCCGCTCGCCGCGTGTGCCCAGTCGAGCGCGCCGACGCAGACCCAGCCGAGAACGTCCCAGGGATCGTAGAAGTTGTAGTCGTTCGTCACGGTGCCTCCAGGCCCCCGAAGGGGCGGTTGTCGTAGGGCCATCAGCCCTTCTTCTTCTTGTACGCGGGGTCGTCCTCGAACGGGGTCAGCAGCCCGTCCTCGTTGTAGTAGCACCAGGCGTCCTTGTCCCACCGTCGCATGAGCGCGGGCTCGGCGATCTGCGGGACGTCGGGGGTCACTTGGCGCATGGCGTCCTCCATGATGCGCGACGCCTCCTCGGCCCAGTACGCCGCCGACCACTCCGGGCCGACGAGCAGGACCTCGTCGTGGATGACGTTCCAGACGCGCACCCCGTAGAGGATCGAGTCCGGCTGGCAGTACATGGCGTTGTGCAGCGCGGCCATCGCCCGCTTGAGGCCATCGGCCGCCGGCCCCTGGAACAGGGTGTTCGCGCCGGCGGTGTAGGTGCAGCCCCCGCGCAGCCGCCCGGAGAAGGGCTGGACCAGGCGGAAGGTGTTGTCCCGGCCCACGGCGTCCGACTGCTTCCCGATCCACGAGAAGAAGGCGTCGGCCTCGGGCCACATCGTCCGCCAGCGGTCCTTGAGGAACTGCGACTGGTCGACGGTGATGATGACGCCGTAGCCCCGGCAGTAGTCGACGAAGGCGCTGACGCCCAGGCCGCCCGGGAACCCGAAGTTGGCGATCTTCGCCAACTGGCGCTTCTCCTTGATGGCCCCGTAGTCGGGGTGGGTCTTGTCCTTGAGGATCTCGACGGCGACCGCGTAGGGGATGACCCGCCCGGTCTCGGCGGCGAGGAGGTCGAGGCCGAAGGCCAGGTGGGGGTCGAAGCCATCGTTGAAGGCGTCGGCGAGGGAGGAGAAGCCGAACAGGTCGAGGCAGGTCTGCGCCCAAGTCCGAAGCTCGACGGTCGCGTAGTCGAGGGAGGCGTAGACGAGGCCCTCGGGGGCGACGTGGCACTCCCGGAAGCCGGTGACGCGCGGGGGGTTCTGGTAGTTCGGGTCCCGGCAGGACGTCCGCCCGGACTTCACGAGTACGTTGAAGCGGGGGTGGACCCGCCCGTTGACGCCCCGGCGCAGGATGGGGACGTAGGTGCTCTCGAGCTTCTTCGCCGAGAGGGACTCGGCGTACTCCCGGAGGCCCTCGTGCCCCGAGGAGAGCAGCGTGTCCTCGTCGGTCTTGACCTGGCCGTGCGGGAACTTCTCGCTCGGTGCGGTCATCGGCGGGGCGTAGCCGTAGGCGTAGGACACCCAGCCCTGGAGCCGCGCCGTGTTCTTCGTGGGCTTCTCGAGCGGGACGCGCGCCCGGGGTGGTAGGTAGTTCGGGTCGCCGTTGCAGGTCCGGCAGGGCAGCAGCGCGGGGATGTCCCCGATGAGCCCGGTGCCGAGGCACTCCTTGCACTTGTTGACCGTCAGGAAGCCCATGCGGCGCGCGACGGCGTCGACCTTGACGACCTCGGCGCGGACGGCCTCGGCGAAGGCGTCGACAGCGGCCTCGTCGGTCGGGACGCCGACGGCGCCGATGAGCGCCAAGTCGATGGAGGCCCGGACCTGGGGGACCTCGTCGGTGACGACGCCGGCCCCGTCGACGAGGACGCCCTCGGGAAGCTGCTGGGGGGCGGCCTGCTTGTGGTAGCAGAGGTAGGCCCACTCGGCGTCCTCGACGGCGTAGTGGACGGCGCGCTCGGGCCAGGACTCGACCGGGACGTCCCGAAGCTCGGCGTACCGGAGGCGCCACGAGTTCGCGTTGCCCTTGATGTCGTGCTGCCCGGTCTCCCAGTTCCAGGTTGCCGTGGCCTTGTCCTCCTCGAGGAGGGCGGCCGACTCGGCGCCGTAGTAGACCTCGACGAGGTCCTTGAGGGAGAAGCCGTGCTTCTTGCCGATGCGAGTGTCGTAGTCCAAGTTGTCGTGGGCGATGGCGAGCAGCATCTCGCGGACCTTGGTACAGGTCAGGCGCCCGGCGGCGACGTCCTCGAAGATGTCGGCGTGGGTGGTGACGTTCGCCCGCTCGAGCACCAGGGCGTCGAAGGCGAGGTTGTGCGCGACGAGGATGGCGTCGTTCTCGACGGCGCCGAAGTAGAGCCCCTTCGCGACGCGGGGGCGCGTCGTCAGCACCCACCAGCGCCCGGTCTTCGGGTTCCGCTTGGCGAGGGTGCTGCGCTCGGCGGCGGCGTACTCGAACAGGTGGCGGGTGCCCTCGTCGCCGTAGAAGGTGGCGCAGATGAAGTCCGGGACCGGCTGGTCCGGGGTAATGAGTGTCGTCTCGGTATCGAAGCCGACGACGGCTCGGCGCTGCTGGGTCATGGGTGCCTCCGGTGGGGTGGCAGCCCGGCTCCAGCCGGGCTGCCGAGGGGAACGAACTAGCCCTCGAACACGTCGAAGTACTGGTTCGTGTAGGTCTTCGAGACCTCACGCCCGTCCACGTCCTTCTTCGTGTGGACCTTCTGCTTGACGGTGATGATGAACGGCGTGCCGGCGTGCGTCTCCGGGTCGAAGTCGTCCCGCGGCGCGTCGTTGTCGTCGACCCCGAAGAAGTCCGCGATGACGTCCTCGTCGACCTGCTCGCTCGGCAGGTTCATGATCGCCATCACGGCCTTCTTGATCTCGAGGGCGTCCTTCTTCCCGTACTCGGTCAGCTTGAGCCGACGCGCCTTCGGGTCGTAGGCGACGCTCACCACGCGCGTCCAGGAGAAGACCTTGCCCTCCTGACCCAAGAAGCCGCCCGAGAGCCCCTCCCGGATCCGGTACGACAGGAAGTACGGATGACCCGACCCCTTCTTCGTCTCGGTCTTCATGCCGGTCATCACGATCTCGGCGACCGCGCGCCCCTCCTGGAAGTCCGGGTAGGTGACCCGGTTCCCCTGCTTGACCTCCACATCCTCGATCTTCACGAACAGACCCATGTTGGCCTCCTTTCAGTGTTTCCTGTCTCTCTCGCGAACACCCGGCCAGGTTGCCGGATGACACCTTCTAACGGGCGCCCGTGACGGCGCCACTAAATCCTCGAAGTTCCGCATTCAGTAGCTTCTGCGGCTGTTGTGACGTGGCCTGCATGTAGGCGGCCCGCTTCATGGCCGTCGCCATCCCCGTCGTCAGGGGCCAGAGGTGCTGGAACACCGTCAGGTTGATGACGTCCGCCTTCTGCCCGGAGCGGTGGGTGCGGCCGATAAGCTGCTCCCAAACCGCGGCATTCGTCGGCACCTCCATGACAAGCTGGTCGTTCCACGCTTGGAGGTTGTAGCCCCGGTGGTAGACCGCGATGGCGAGCGCGACAATGGGCGTCTTCTCCGGGTCGGGCACCCCTTCCCACATCGTCGGGATGCCGAACCCCTGGAGGGCCTGCCCGACGGCGTCGCTGTAGAACCAGATGATGCCCGCCTCCCGCTGCGCCGCCCAGGTGACGGCCTCGAGGATGGGGGTGTAGTCGACCCACACAGCCTTCGTCGGCGGGTCCGGCTTGTGCTTCTGCGTCTGCCACTTCGACCAGGCGGCGTAGATGGCCTCGGGGTAGCCGCTGTCCCGCAGGGAGCGGTCCAGCAGCGCCGGGGAGTCCAGGCCCTCGTGGGCGTTGGCTTCGAGCCACCAGCGGGTTGCCCGCGCCCAGCCCCGCCGGGCCTCGAGGTACTCCTCGTCCGGTTGGCCGGGCCAGTCCCAGACGTAGTAGAAGCCCATCGAAAGCTGGCGAAGGATGCGGTGGTATGTCAGGGCGTCCTCGAACTCCTCGCCGTCCGGCGTCGTCCAAGTCTGGGACACCTGGTCCATGACCTCCGTGAGTTCGTCGGCGACCGCGAAGCGGTGGGCCTCGAGGACGATGGCGGCCCGGCAGGACGCCTCCGACGTGTTCACGGTGCCCGGGGCGGAGACCCAGCGGCGAGAGAACGCCTCCTGGTAAGCGGCCTTCTTCTCCCGCTCGGTGACCTGCTGGGGGACGCCGATACCTGCCCACTTGAGCAAGGGCTTGAGGTGGTAGTACGCCTGCCCGGAGGGCTCGCCGTCTGCGGAGAGCACCGAGGCCCAGAGGTCCAGCAGGCCCTCGTGGAGGGGCATCGGGCAGTTGTTGCGGAGCGCGAGTTCCGCGAGGTGTGCGTAGTCCTTGATGGTCGTCGTCGTCAGCGTGCCGGTCAGGCCGAAGAAGCGCGTCTCCGGCCGGCTCTGCATGAAGCGCAGGAACCGCTTCGTGCGCGCCGCCGTGAACCGCTTGAGGGCCTGGCACTCGTCGGAAAGGATGGCGTCCGGGACCATGCGGGTCAGGACGTCAGTGCCCCCGGGCGACGAAAGCTCGGAGTACGGCAGGACCTTGGGGGGCTCGAAGTAGTAGTGGCGGCTCCACTTCCACCACTCGCGCTGGGCGGGCTCGATGAGCGAGGGCTCCAGCAGCAGCAGCGGACGGGAGAGGTTGGCGACTTGGGGGATGAGTGCGAAGATGAGGGTCTTTCCGCCTCCAACGGTGATGTTTCCGAGAAGCCCGGCGGGCGCCTTCGCGCGGTGTGCCACCTCGAGGGCGACGCCTTGGATGGGGAACAGGGACGGCGCCGCAGCGTGCTTCCGCAGACGCGCCGTCCACTCCCGGGCGAGGTCGGCCCCGCGGTCCTCGAGTTCCTCACGGCGGATCTCGAGGATGCGGGTCATCTCTCGCGACTTCTGCAAGGCGTCGGGCTCGGGGGCCGTCGAGGCCCCCCAGGTCACCGGGCCGCCTTGACGACCAGGAAGTCCGTGCGGGCGACGAGCAGGTTGACGACGCCGTCGCAGAGCGGGTGGCCGCTCGACAGACTGTACCCGCCGGACGCGAGACCCTCGGTGCGGAGGTAGGACGCGAACTTGGCGAGCACGCGGGACTTGCCCTCGGCGTAGTCGTACAGCAGGTAGTGGTCGACGGACGTGACCTGCCGGCCGCCGGACTTGCCGCCCTCCTGCTCGACCTCGGCCTCGAACTTGCGGAGGACCTGGTCGAGCGGCGTGACCTGGAGCCCGACCGGGAGGCAGTCGACGTAGATGACCCGGGTGCGGTCGGCGGGCGACTCGACGTCCACGCCCCCGGGCGCCGCCGGGGGCTCGGGCTCGGGCGCGACGGGCGCCGCCTTGGCGACGCGCTCCACCTTCCCGGTGCGGGCGGGCGGGTTCGGCTTGGCCGCCTCCTCCCGCTCGGCGTCGGTCTTCTCGACGGTCTCGAGGTCCTTCTCGATGATGGCCGCCGCCCGCCGCTTGGCGGAGTCCCGGGAGTACAGCTTGTGAGCCTGGGCGATGTTGCCGGCGAAGTCCGCGGGGACGACGAGCCCCTTGTACTCCTTGAGCCCGGCCTCGGACAGCACGTACCCCAGGGCGACGCCGCGGTCGGAGATGGCCGCGAAGGCGTCGTCCGCCGAGAGCCCGAGGAGCATCTCGTAGTCCGACGTCGTCTCGGCCTCCACACCATCCGCGGTGGACGGACCGTCCGCGCCGGTGCCGCCGGTGGGGCCGGTCAACACCTGGCTGCGCTCGTCGTACTTGCCGCCGATGGCCTTGGCGTACCGGGTGAGAAGCTGCGCCCGGACGCGCTGGGAGTCCGAGTTGTCGATGATGGTGCGGCTGGCCTCGGCGCGGGCGAGGGTGCCGCCGTTGGCGGCGAGCGCCTCGAGCAGCGCCGGGACCGCGGTGAGGTCCGAGTCGTAGGTCCCGGCGGGCGGGGTCTTGGTGGTCCGGGTGGCCGGCGCGGGCGCCTCGACCTCGACCTCGGGCTCCTCGACGACCTCCTCCTCCTCGACGACCTCCTCCTCCTCGACGTCCTCGAGCACCACGGCGATGCCCATCGCCTCGCAGACCGAGACGCCCTTCGTGGTGAGGGCGCCCTCCTCGTCGACCAGCTTGGCCTTGAGCAGGGCCTTGTTGTCACAGGGGATGCCGGCGGCGGCCATCATCAGGTCGTCCTCGAGGCCGTCGCCCTTGCGGATGAACTCGATGAGGTCGTCGAGCGCACCCTTCGTGGGCTTCGGGGCCTCGCTGGTGCCGGTCGCGAGGGTCACCTTGTCGTCGGCGACGGTGAACGGACCGGCGGCCAGGAAGACGTCCAGGTCGGCGCTGACGGTGCGCGCCACCGCCTTGACGGAGTTGAGGGGCAGGCTGCCGGCGCGGGCGACCTGGGTGCGGATGCGGTCGACGGCGGCCTGGACCTTCGGGTCGAGGGTCGGGGAGTCGGCGGGCTCGGCGGACGTGTTGTTGTTGACCTTGGCGACCTGCTGGCGAAGGGCGGCAGCCCGGCTACTGGTGGATCCCATGTCGTTGCTCTCTCGGTTGGTGGGGGAAGCCGGGCAGTACCCGGCGTGGGGACAGCCGCCGTAGTTACGGCAAGCATCGGTGTTGAAGTCGACGTCCTCGGCGGTGGCCGCCTGGAGCGCGACGACGCGCTGCCGGCTGGCGGCCTCGGCCATGCGCTCCCAGTTCTCCTCGACGAGGTCCCAAGGGACCGCCTCGGCGTTGGTGACGTGGACGGGGTAGGTGTAGCTGCCGTCGGGCTGACGCACCGTCGCGGTCGCGACGTTGAAGTGTCGGAGGTCGACGGCCTCGGGCTTCTCGCCGCCGTGCTTGAGCCAGAAGGCGTAGGCGTAGGCGAGCGGCTGGGGCGCCTGCATGAGTTGCTCGGGGGTGACCTTCGACCAGCGGAACGACGTGGAGGACGTCGTCTTGTAGTCGTCGATCTTCCAGCGGTCGAAGTCCTCGGTGTTCGACAGGTCGACGAAGCCCTTGAACGGCAGGTCCCCGCAGGGCACGCCGTCGAGCTTGACCTCGGTCCGCCAGTTGCCGACGACGCCTACACCGGGGACGACCTCGGGCAGGTAGGGCATGAGGGCCTGCGCCATCTTCCACTCGTTCGTCTGGGTCTGGTCGACCAGGCGCTTGACGAACCGGCGCTTGACCGGGTCGAAGACCTCGGCCTCCTTGGGCTCGGGCTCAACGCCGTCGCGCACCCATCGCTCGAGGTGCGCGTGAACCTTGGTGCCGATGATGGCGCTGGGCTTCGACGGCGTCTCGAGCCGCATGACGTAGGAGTAGAACCACGACCGCTCACAGGCGGTCCAGGTGTCGTAGCTCGACGGCGACAGGTTGATGGGGCGCCCCTTCGCGTTGAGGAGGACGCCGTCCTTGATGGTAGCGACGGTCATGGCGTCAGATCCCAGCGCGGCGGGGTGCGTCGGGCGCGCTCGGCGGCGACCGCCCGCTCGACGATGGCGCAGACCGCCCGGACGAGGACGGCGGCTTCGGCGGGGGCCTTGCCGGCGTCCGCCAGGATCTCGCTGGGCGAGACCGTACCCGAGGGGTAGCACTCCCGCTCGGCGGCGCGGAGCTTGTCCTTCGCCTCGTCGACGCAGGACTGCACGAAGTAGGAGTCCACGTCGCCCTCGAGGTTCTTCTTGGCGTCGACCAGCGCGTCGTCGGCGTCCTCGATGTAGCCGAGCATCTCCTGTCGGCAGTCGTCGTAGCCCAGGCGGTACGCCGCCTGGACGTAGGCGCGGGCGTCCACGAGGCCCTCGAGGACCGGGAGGAGGGCCTCTCGGATCTCCTCGGGCTTGGCGCCGAACTCGTCGGCGAAATCATAGATGTTCAGGTTCATGGTGCCTCCGGTGTGGGGCGCAAAGCGCCCCGGGTGGTTGAGGTCGAGCTACTCCTCGCCGTCGTCGTTGTTGTCCACGCCGTCGGCGTAGCCCTCGGCGTAGCCGTCCGTGAACAGCGCGACCGCGCCTCGGGCCAGCGACCTCGGAGAACAGCCCCAGCCGCTCGCCCGCGCCCGAGCGGTACGGCGTCGCGGTCAGCCCGACCATCCGGCGCGGCCCCAGCGCAGCCACCGCGGCGCGCACCGTCTCGGCCTCGCTGCCGTGCGCCTCGTCCACGATCAGCAGGTGCGGCCGCCGGTCCGTCACCGCCCACTCGGCCACGAGCGTCGGCAGCGACGGGTAGCAGCACACCACGACGTCGGCGCCGGCCTCCTTCCTGCGCCCGTACCACCGGCCCGAGGTGAACAGCGGCGCCCGCGTGCCGTCGACGGTCGCGCGCCGCACCAGCGCCTCGTAGGTCTGCTCGACCAGCGCCTCGGTCGGCACGAGGATCACAGCGCCGTGGTAGCCGCCGCTCTCGACGGCCGCGAGCCACGCGGCATGACACGTCCAGTCGGTCTTCCCCGCGCCGGTCGTGACGGCCAGCAGCGGCGACGCCCCGCGCCGCAAGGCCTCAAGCGTCGCGGTCATGGACTCGCAGTGCCACCGTCGCGGCTCTCGCCACGCCAGGAAGAACGGGTCACGCGCCATCGCTGCCCTCCCGCGCCGCGTGCTCAATCCGCCGCCGCGCGATCTCCACGTACTCGGGCGTCACGTCGATCCCGACGAACCGCATCCTCTCCAGCATCGCCGCCTTGCCCGTCGAACCGCTGCCCATGAACGGGTCAAGCACCACGCCGCCGGGCGGGGTCACGAGCCGGACGAGCCAGCGCATCAGGTCGGTCGGCTTCACGGTCGGATGGATGTTCCGCGCCGGCCCTCGGTCTCCGGCGTAAGGGTTGATGCCGGCCGACCCCTCCTTGCGCTCGGTGCGCTGCCCCGGCGTCGCCTCGGGCAGGTCGCCGAGCCCGACGTCACGGTCGCGCTTGCTGGCCTTCGCGCAGTAGAAGAAGCGGGCAGCGCTGCCGCCGTCGTCGTCATACTCAGCGCCGGTGTGCGTCATGCCGTACCCGTCGCCCGCCTTGCCCTTGCGCGGCTTGCCCTTGCGGGCGGGCGCAGTCACCGGAAACAAGTCCAGCACCATCTGTGACCCGTCGTGAACGACGTTCGCGGGCCAGCGGCCGGCGCGTTCCGGCGTCAGCATCACGCCACGCTCAAAGGTTCCCATGCGAGCCTGACCCGCAACTTGGGCTGGCAAGATCTCGCTCCCAACCCGACACCCATCCACGTTGAGCGCGCCGGTGCCGTACCGCGCGACGTTCGCCGCCACGGTCCCGACCAGCGGCTTGCGCGCGAGGATGATCGGCTCCCACGCCGGCTTGAGCGCCGTGCCCCAACCCTCCCACTGTCGGGCGAGGTCGGTTGCGGGGGCGGTGACCCACGGATCACTCTGCCGCCCGCCCCCGAGCGCGCTTGTCCCGTCGCCATTCTGTGCTGGCGCTGCAATCGGGCAAACACGCTCCCGCTCCGCGCCGGCCGCCTTGTCCATCGCCTTCGACACGTCCAGCGACTTCGGAAATCCTTGACCATATACCCACATCAGGCAGTCGCGGATCTCCCAGCCCGCGTCCTCGATGGCGCACGCGAGCCGGTGATAGGTCCGCGTCCCGCCGAACGCGACGAGGTGCGCGCCGGGCTTCGCGACCCGCAGAGCTTCGCGCCAGAACTCCTCGCCGGGCACGCCATGATCCCAGCCCTTCCCCATAAAGGACAGGCCGTAAGGCGGATCGCTCACGATGGCGTCGACGCTCTCGGCGTCCATCGCGGCCATGACCTCGCGGCAGTCGCCAAGGTGCAGCGTGAACCTGTCCATCTCACCCTCCATCGTCGCCGTCAGCCGCGCGCCCGGTAGTAATCCTCGACCGCCGCAAGCTTTGTCCGCACCTCATCGGCCCACTGTCGCAACCTCCGGCGCGGCGGGTTGTCGGCGCTCATCTCACCACCTCCACGCCCGCGACGATGCGGGCCACTTCGCACAGGTCGGACAGCTCGCACACGACGACGACGGGGTAGCCCTCGCGGTCGACCACCACGCGCCGTGGCCTCGCCGAGCAGGTAGCCCACGCCTTGCCCCACAGCGGGGCCTTGCCGCGGACGTCGGGGGCGATCACCACATCGTCCGGCACCCGCACCTCGCGACCCGTGACCGTCTCGACGACCAGCCCGAGCCGGCGGACCGGCACCACGACGAGCCACGTCGTCGGCGACGGCGCAGGCCGCCTCGACGTAGGCGGCGTGGACGGGGTGGTCGGGGTTCGCGAAGCGCCGGCGGACGTCCGCGACGAACGCCTCCCGAACCGCCTTGCGGAGCGGCAGGCCGTGCAGTTCGATGACGTCCGGCGGGTTGTCGGCGGGGTGGCCGAGGTAGTCGTTGATGTCGATCTTCATGGTGCCTCCTTGATGGGCAGCAAAGTTACGGCGGCCCAGAAGCGGGCGCCTTGGTCGTTCGGCGCCAACACCACCACGCCGTATGACGTAAGGATGCAGAGCGCAAGGGCGGGGTGGTAGCTATGCGTCGGGTCAGACCCGGTTACCCGGGCAATCTGGTCCCTACGCAGAAGGTTACGCAGGAGGAGAGACTCGGTCTTCACCTGCGCGGCGACCAAGCCGCTCCGTTCTCGGAGCCGCTGGCGGAAGTGCTTGGTGGGTCGGACGTCGCTCCACGGGATGTGGGCGTCGGTAACGTGGTTCAAGGCGGTTCGCCTCCTATCTCGGGGTCGGGGGTCACGAGGCCGAAGTCCTCCCACTCCGCGGCGTGCGCGAAGACGAAGGATCGGAAGGGAATGCCCCAGCAGGAGCGCACGGAGTCCTTGAACCGGATCTGCTTCGAGCAGGTCGCAAGCTGCTGGACCGCGTCGTGGACCGTCTGGGGCTTGGGACGTCGAATATCGGCGTGCTCGACCCAGTGGTCGTACACCGTCGAGGCGTTGATGTAGACGATGCGCTCGTCGTTGTCGACGGCGACGTACATCCCGTTGTGACCGATGCGCGCCGGCGGCGACTTCATCACGCCGCGGACCACGCCGAGGACCGCGGGCTTGATACCCTGGTCGAGGGCGAACCGCTCGTGCCAGCCCGTCCGCTTCCCCGGCACCAGGAACCGCTTGCCTTCCCGCTGGAGGATCCGGGTCTGGCTAAGCCAGAGGATGTGCTCGGCGAGGCGCCCCGGGGTACAGGCCGGGCCGACCCAGTCCGCCAGCGCACCGTTGCGGGCGCCGATCTGTTCAAGGTAGTCCCTCGCCCGACCGTCGGTCTTGATCTTGAGGATGCGCTCGACGATGGCGTCGACGCCGTCCTGTCCGAGGGCCTTGGTGAAGGGGATGGCGTGAGCGTCGTTGCCCGTGACGAGCACCCGGACCGCGCCGATGAGCGAGGTCAATGCTCCGAACTTAGGGTTCAGGCTGTGTGTCGTGTTCGCCACCAGGTTGCGGAAGGTCTCCGACGCCGAGCCCTCGTTGTGTCGGTCGACGGTGATGCCCTCGTCGGCGAACAGCAGCGGGCACGCCAGCAGGCCGCCGTTGAAGTTCCCGGTGACCTGGTTGTAGTTGACCGGCGGGGCGCCCCACAGGGAGGCGATGCCGTTGGCGAGGAGCGACTTGCCGATGCCCCCCGGGCCCTCGATGTAGAGCGCAGCGATGGGCTGGTCCCGGGTCTCGGGGCAGGCGGCGAGCCAGTCGAGCAGGCCCTCGGGGTCGTCGCCGCCGAGGCGCTTGAGCCACTCGGCGATCTGGTCGTGGTAACGGGCCTGGACGTCTTGGATGATGTGGACGCCCTGGAGCAGGCGGCCCTGGACCGAGTCGTACTCCGTGCCCCGGCGTCCCGAGACGAAGACCGCACCGTTCGCAGACGCGCCGTAGGTACGGATGATGTCGGCGAGGGGCATGGTCGTGGGGTACGACGCCTCGAACGGGAGGTACGGGCGCGTGAGTCGGTCGAAGTGGGTGTAGACCGTCACCTGGTCGGTGAGGCGGTAGACCGGCTCGGCCGAGTTCGTGAGGTCCAACTGGAACAGCGGGCCTCCCTGGCCGACAACCTTGATGGTGAGCGGCCACTCCGCGCAGAACACCCGGGCCTTGGCGACCTCGTCGTTGGCGCCGCGGGTCTCGAGCAGGACGTCGCGGGTCTTGTTCCAGACGTCCTCCGGCGTGGGGCCGGGGTGGCCCTGCTTCTCAACGGACGGCAGGACCATCTGGTAGATGAGTTCCGCCGAGGGCACGCGGGCCTTCTCGGCGAGGAGCCGGACCGTGGTGTAGGTCACCTCCTCGAGACGGGAGCGCGTAGAGGACAGGGCCAGGCCGTCGCGGAGCCGGTCGAAGATCCGCTTGTTGTGACCTGTGAAGTACTTGCGGATAGCCTCCCACTCCTCCGGCTCCACCTTGCGGGCGGGCGGGGGCGTCGTCGGCGCGTCCTCGAGGCGCTGCTTGGCCTCGGCCTGCCGGGTGGCGATCCAGCGGCAGAGCCGCCACACGCCGGGCATGTCGACATCCGGGGTGTTCTCGAGGGAGATCCACGCCAGCGACAGCAGCGTCCGCGCGTCGGTGATGTCGCCGGCGGCGGCGACGGAGGCGAGCACCCGGCGGATGACCGGGTAGACGTGGCCGCCCTCGGGTCGGAAGGCGCGGCCTTGACGGAGCCAAGGGAAGGCGAACGCCGCCGCCCAGTCGTCGAGGGTGATCTGCACCGGGGGCGGGATGTCGTCGTCGTAGTCGTCCCCGGTCCGCGGGGCCTCGGCGGTGAACGTCTCGTCCCAGAGGTTCATCAGGCGCACGGCGTCGAGGGCGCCCTCGGGCAGCAGCGCCGCCGCCGGGCGGAGCGAGCGGCCGTCCCGGCGCGGGCGGGGGACGCGGAACAGCCGGAGCCAGGACGTCGTCGAGGTGTCCAGTTCGACACCCGGGACCTCGGGCATCCGAGCGGCGAGCGCCCGCAGGAAGGACCCCGCCACGCGGGCGGAGATGCCGGCCTCGCCCAGCCACCACACCAGGCGGAAGCCGGCGCGCGTGGTGTAGCAGCCGACGGTGTCGGCGACCTCGGGGGGCAGGGCCTCGACGGCGGCGGCCATCGCCTCGGCGGCGTCCTCGTCGGCGTCCCAGGGCTTGTGCCCGGCGCAGTCGTAGTCGATGAACGCCCAGTGGACGTTCACCGGCTGGCCGACGGCGGCCAAGGCGTCGAGGGCACCGTGCGCCAGTCGGGGCT
>Ga0208161_1001011_pt1 | contig 15412 bp, 24 predicted proteins | sample CB_VirMetaG_3_FD_184538 | JGI IMG/M metagenome (GOLD analysis project Ga0208161, IMG submission 184538) | Freshwater to marine saline gradient viral communities from Chesapeake Bay - CB_1508_1S Viral MetaG (SPAdes) (version 4) | ecosystem: Environmental > Aquatic > Marine > Coastal | place: USA...
CCATGCCCATAATCTTAACTTTAATGTATCTTTTCCAAAGGTAGTAGTCGTACCATTAAAGGTAATTAAACGACTGAATTTACCACCATTGTCAATGATATCATCTTGTACTTCTACATTGTCTAAGTCTAGAGAATTAGATTCCATAAGACCTTGATTCAACATATCGACAAAATCAGGATAAGTCCTGAGATTCTCGGCACTTGCATTGCTCATAGTGGCGATATATTTGTCATCATTAAACAACGCTTTTTTGTCTGGAATCTGTTCCCAATCACCATTCTGTAAATCGTGATAATATATTTCACGAATATTGGGGACAATGTTACAGTTTTCTGCTATGTGCAGTTTACTTTCGGTAGGTATCATGTATATTCCTTTCTATCACACATTATAGACCTTCTGTGGTGGGAGGGAATCAACCCCTTCCACCTAATTCCATTTCAATAAGATCAACAGTTTGTTCATCTACTTTACATAGATTATCTATTTGCTTTCTCATTACTTGAAGCATTAGAGTTGTGTTCTTGTCGAAATTATATCTATCTTTCTGTAACTCGATTAGATGTGCATATATTTCTGTCAATCTACCGAGTCGTTCTCTCGTGTATTCTAGCTGTTCTTCGTCAGCTATTTGTTTTTCCATTGCTAGTGCGTTTACTCTGCTCATCAATATTCCTTTGCATATCTTTGATTGCTTGTAATTCTGTTTCGCTAAATAAATCTGTAGAATCAGATAGTTCAGTAAACAGTTTAAGTACATTTGCACCCATAGCTATATTAAACTTTTGATAGTCAAATACCTTTTGGGTAAGCATTTCGAGTTGTTTATTAGTAGCTTGAAGTGCATCTAAGATGCTTTCTGACCACTTAATAAATGCTTTGGTTTGTTCGTCATTCATGTAGTTGCTCCTTCTGGTTGTGCATCATAACTAGCATCAGATCTATATCTATTGCCTTTAGGTTCATTAACATTACCGATAATATCACCTGTTCTAGCATCATAGACATGTCCCTCTGGGCTAATATGAAACACTTTCTTCATTGTATGATCGAAGTTATTGTTATTTAAATCTCTCTCGACTTTGTTGTAGTTATACAAGTTAGTCATAGTCTTAGAGAAATCTGGGCTTAATAGCACTCTCCAGTACCATACTGCTCTACCTTTACCATACTTATATGCCTCGGTAGTTGCTAAGCCTCTAGCGACTGTTGATGCAGTCCTACTTATAAATGAGATCATTATTCACTCCTTTCGTGTATTGATCTTCGATTAATGTGTAATCTTCTGGTCCTATTTCTTCCATAAATCCACCTTCACAGGCTAGACATGGTTCTTCATCGACATAGCATTCGCCATTACATTCAGGACATATTATCTTTGACATCACACATTACCTCTTGCTTTAATATATCAAAATCTTCTTCTGTTAAGATCTTGAAATCACCATTTACAAAAGTAAGTTTATAATAGTCTATTGTCTTACCATTGTAAATAACACTATATTTATTTATTGCTTTAAATGTAATCATTTGTTTATTATTCCTTTCAAAATCATAAAATCTAGTCCCTTAAATGGATAGTTTATTGGTCTACTAACATAAGGCTTTCTATTTTTAATCCTCTCTTTCCTTTTGCGTTCTGACTCAATTTCCATGCGTAATTGCTCTGCAATTTTGCTTATTTCTAATTTATATTCTTCGACTGTTGAGGGATAAAATCCTCTTGGTCGCATACCATATAAGTCTTTATAGAGATCACTATATGTTCCCCCTAAGTCGCATAATTCCTCATGCTGTTGTTTAGTTAATACTGTATATTCCATTTTAACCTTTCTCCGAGCTAGCTCGGCATTCGCTCAACCTCTGGAGCGTTTTTTTTAAAAACGCTACCTTCCCGTGGAAACGGGAAGGTAAAAATCTTTGTAAAATGGAAGTAATTAGCCGAGGGCAACCTCAGTATCTAATTGCTTCCACATTTTTTCTTCAAGTTCAACCGTATTTGGCTCTGAACCAATAACAGGCTCTACCAAATGGCTGTTTTTCTTTGCCCAATTTGCTGCTTCCGCAAATTTCATCTGTCTAACAGGACCATTTTTGGATGTGTATTTTAGGTAAGGTTTACCTAAGACCTGAAGATAAAAGTCCTTAGATGCTTGAATACGAAGCTGTTTAATACCGATAGAATACTCAAAGTTAGCAACGTCATTCTCTAACTTTGTAAGGGTATTAGCTAGTACCTCTAAGGATTGGAAGCTAGCAGTGGCAACATCTATATTATGATTACCATTAGCTTCTCTATGGGCTTTAAGCTGTTGTTTCTTTTGATCTAAATTCTTTAACAAATTGTCTAGACCAAATTCTAGCTTAGATATATGAGATTGTAATTCCATTCTGAAATTATATAAATCGTCATATTTAATTAAAGAAGCATATTCTTGCTTCAGTCCATTTAGTGTGTCTTGACGAATACCGTCTAACACATACTCACGCTTTTGTTGTATATCCATGATGTTTTTCCTTTCTTTTATCATGTTGATATCTATATTCTCTTATCTAGATGAATCTCTTACCTAGTCTAACTAGATAAATCATCTATCTCCGAATATGCCTACTCTTGCATCAAAAATCACAAGCTTATCGGTGCGCCAATGCTGTTGCACCGAGCGACTTGTTGTCTGCACCCTTGTGGTGCGACAACCTGTGTGAAGTGTGCGACAGGCTTGAGCATTGATAAGTGAAGGGATTTTCTGATAGTTCGCCGACCTTACCTGTAGCCACTCTCAACGATTTGTAACAGGCGAATAGAGCATATTCGAGAGAGAGATTCTCTCAGACAGCTACAGCGAGGCAAAATAAATAGGTGCGAAGCTCATGGGTAGAAAGCGACGACATTTCACCCTTGCCGAGCCAGCTGGCTGAGAGCCAATGTTACCCCCCTTGAGGGGGGAGAGGGGGGAGGAGCGACATAACAGTAAAGTAATAAGTTATTACCATTATATGCTTGACAACGGGATTTTAGCTCTCTACTAACATATATAGCGTGAACAAGTTACCAGATCCACAAGCAGAACTCACAGCCAAGCAAAAGACGCTTGTCGATACACTCGTAGCCGAAGGCTGTAGTATAAGAGAAGCGGCGACAAAAGCTGGATATTCAACGAAAGACGGAGGGAGAGTTAATGCAAGTCGGACACTACGACTCCCCAAAGTACAAAAGTACATGATGTCCCAAATAGCAAAGACAATGGGTTTGAGCGCAGTGCATGCAACACACAAGCTCGTGCAACTCTCAAGTTCCGCGAAGTCAGAGTATGTTCAGCTTGAAGCTAGCAAAGATATCCTAGACAGGGTTGGACTGCGCACCCCCGACAAGGTTCAGCATTCAGTCGTGGGAGATCTGAAAGTAAACATTGATCTTACGTAATTGGGTAGGGGGGTTGAAAACGCAGAGCGTTTGATAGTGATACATGTCTGACACACAACAAAGTCCCAAAAAGCTCTATAACCAGATACAGATACTCAACTGGTCCAGAGAGGAACAACGGGAGTATAAGGTATGTTACGTCTGTGGGCAGTGGGGGACAGTCGCTTTAAAGGGAGAACATGGGAATTATTACTTTGTCTGTGCAGACCATTGGAAAGTGGATCCGTCTTATATGGATCAATAATATTTTAAGGAAAAAAAGGCTCTCAGAGCCTGATGAACACGAAGTATTCTTAGGATCAGACTCTTATTGAGAGAGATGAAGGGAAAGTACCTCTTTCTTTGTAATAGGTATAAGCCCAGTACCAGCCTTCTTTGTATTCTGTTTGCAAAAATTCTTTAACATCACGATCTGGATCTTCAAAGAAATTAACAAACGCTTTGATTAGTTTATTCATACAGCTGATATAATTAATATCTTATAGAAATCTAGTGCTAAAACCACACAACTGATATGATGTCAAGCCACATTTAGTGTGCATTGTATATATTTTTTTAAACAATAAAGTTTTTATTGACGCTAGGTAAGAGCTGATATAAGCTAAACTCGTCTGGTTAAGACATAAAGCGTTAGTGTTGCAACACTATAATAGATTGGAGAATAAAATGCCTAAAGTAGGAAAAAAAGAATACCCTTACACAGCTAAAGGAATGGCTGCTGCAAAGAAAGATGCGAAGAAGTCAGGTCAGAAAATGACTATGACTAAAAAGAAATATGGCAAGTAAAGGTTTATACGCCAATATTAATGCCCGTAAGAAGAAGGGTATATCAAGATCAAAGAAGAATAGTACGATCAGTCCTTCAGCATATGCTAATATGAAGGCTGGATTCCCTAAGAAGAAGAAGTAATGGTAGCCAAGAAATACCAAAACCCTGAAGGTGGATTAAATGAAGCTGGAAGAAAACATTTTCAACGTACAGAAGGAGCTAATCTTAAAGCACCTGTTAAAAAAGGAAAGAACCCCAGAAGAATATCTTTTGCTGCTAGATTTGCTGGTATGAAAGGACCTATGAAAGATGAGAAAGGTAGACCAACAAGGAAAGCCTTAGCATTAAAAGCATGGGGTTTTGGTAGTGTGGAAGCAGCAAGAAATTTTGCTAGAAATAATAAAAAATCTTGAGCAGTAAAGCAAAGATCAAAGGTACTCGTGTTGAACGAGAAATCGTTAAGTTATTTGAAGCACAAGGATTTTCAGCTCGTAGACAACCTATGTCTGGAGCGATCATGGACTTTCCCCATGATGTTTATGTTAATGATTTATTTGATGGAACAACCATTGAAGTTAAAGCCAGAAAGAATGGTGCTGGATTCAAACAGCTAGATGATTGGAAAGGATCAGCTGATATTTTAATCTTGAAAAAAGATTTTGAAAATCCTAGTGTGTATCTTGATTGGAAATTATTTAAGGAGTTTTTAGATGTCTATAGAGAATACCAACATAGATTCGGAAGTGAATCTGGAAACAAGGAAACAATTTCCTCTAAGTTTTCAAGAGAGAGAACGATTAAGAAAGATCGTAAAAAAAGTTCACCTAAAATACCTTCCCGAAAGTTTTCTGACCAACAAGGAAGCGGACAAATTAATCGAAGCTCTTGGTCCAACAGTAAGAGAAAAATTGCTAAAAGAGTACATAGACAGAGTGAAGTAGATGGTACAGTTCAACTACAAACCAGATGGCAGTACCTTAAAGAGCTTTCTAAAAGCAGATGATTTCTTTCGTGGAATACGAGGACCAGTAGGTTCTGGTAAATCCGTTGCTTGTTGTGTTGAAGTTTTTAAAAGAGCTATCCAACAAGAAAAAGGTAAAGACGGAATAAGAAAATCTCGTTGGGCAGTTATTAGAAATACTAATCCTCAATTAAAAACAACTACTATTAAAACTTGGCTAGATTGGTTTCCTGAAAATACTTTTGGTAATTTTGCATGGTCAGTTCCTTATACTCATAGAATTAAAGTCGCTGATATAGATTTAGAAGTTATCTTCTTAGCTTTAGATAGACCAGAAGACGTTAAAAAACTATTATCTTTAGAACTAACTGGAGTATGGGTAAACGAAGCTAGAGAGTTACCTAAGAGTATTATTGATGCCTGTACTATGCGTGTAGGCAGATATCCTTCTATGAGAGATGGTGGACCTAGCTGGTATGGAGTTATTGCTGATACTAACGCTCCTGAAGAAGATCATTGGTGGTCTATTATGTCTGGAGAAGTCCCCACCCCTGAACACTTATCCAGAGAAGAAGCCTTGATGTTAGTCAAGCCTGATGATTGGAGCTTTTATATTCAGCCTTCTGCTATGTTAGAAAAGAAAAATACTAAAGGAGAACTAGAAGGTTATGACAATAATCCTAAATGTGAGAATCAAGGTAACTTAACAGAATCTTACTATCCTAATATTATCAAAGGTAAAACAAAAGGTTGGATTGATGTGTATGTTATGAATAAACTAGGAACGATTGAAGAAGGTAAACCTGTTTATCCTAGCTGGAATGAAGGTGTCCACATATCAAAAGAACCTTTAGAACCATTTTCAACTACATTATTTGTAGGAATAGACTTTGGATTAACACCAGCAGCTGTGTTTGGTCAAAAATTAGCTGACGGAAGGTGGTTAATTCTACATGAACTAGTTTGTTTTGATATGGGTATTGTTAGATTTACTGAATTACTGAAAACAGAAATGGCTAAAAAGTTTAGAGGACTAGAAATAGAAATCTATGGTGATCCAGCTGGAGATTTTAGAGTTCAAACAGACGAAAGAACTCCTTTTCAAATACTTAGACAACAAGGATTAAGAGCTAAACCAGCTCCTAGTAATGACGTTGCTTTGCGAATAGAGAGCGTAGAAGCAGCTTTAACTAGAATGGTAGAGGGAAAGGCTGGCTTCTTAGTAAACAATAGCTGTATGAACCTAAAAAAAGGGTTTAATGGGGGTTATTATTACAGGCGAATACAAGTATCTGGAGATCGTTATGATGATAAGCCTATGAAGAACAGATATTCGCATGTTCACGACGCTTTACAGTATTTAATGCTAGGTGCTGGAGAAGGTAGATCCTTAATGGCTGGTAAAACAGCACCAAGTCGAGTTATTCAAACAAGATCTTGGAATATTTTTGATAATCAAAAGAAAAAAAAGAAATCAGTATGGCAAAACAGACTAGGTATCTAGTATATTTCTACGAAAATAATGATTATCACCGAGATACTAAATTTTTTAAAAAGGGATTTAAGCATTGTGGAGTTATTACCTATGATGCAGAGAATAAAGTTTGGATATTACTAGAATATATTTTTGGTCATTTGCTGCTAGAAACTGTATCGGAAGATAAAATAGATACAATTTTTAGAATGTTTCAAATGAAAAAAGGAAAGGTACTAGAAGGTGAAATTAAACCTAGAAATACTAAGTTTCCTAGCTTTATGGGTTCTTGGATTAAAGAACATAGCTGTGTATCTTATGTTCAACGAATATTAGGTCTAAATAAATGGTGGATATTTACACCTTATCAGTTATATTGTGCGTTGAAAAAACAAAATTTTCGTGAAATAGATCTATAACTATGGGAAGTTTATTTGGTACACCAAAATATACAGAATCAGAGTCAGAAAAACAGCTTCGTTTGGATAGAGAAAAAAAAATGAAGGAAGAACAAGAAGAAAAAGAAAGATTAGAAGCTGAAGAAAAGAAAAGAAAATCTCGTTTTGCTAAAGGAGTCATTGGAATGAGATCTCTATTTAGTAGAGCTGGTGGCAGAGGATTTTATTCAGAAGGGAAAGAAATTGAGTAGTAAAGGTGGAACATCTTCATCTAGCAAAAGTGGAGCATCAAAAAGTTCAGCTGGAAGTTTTAGAGCAAGAGAAGGTGAAATAAAACAAAAAAAAACAGCAACTCAGGTAAAATCTGATTTATATACTTCTATTGGAAAACAAGCAGATAAATATGCTAAAGAAAAATTAGGAATAATAACTACAGTCGCTGGTCCTGTTCAAGGAGCATCAACAAGTCCTACTGGTTTTATATCAACAAAAAGTTCAGATCAAATGTATGGTACTGAATACCAAGCTGCAAGAAATGAATACTTAGCATCTCAAGGTTTAGGAACTGTGCAAAAAAATGGATCATTTACAACAGGAGTTCAAACAGATAAGGGATTAGTATTTAAATCAACAGCTACAGAAGCATATGAATCTGCAAAAGCAGAGCCAATTCCTCTATCAAGAGAAATGTATGAATCTCAACAAAAAACTAAATTAGTACTTGGTGCATTAGCAACAGCTGCATCAGGTATGACTGCGTTTTTTAGTTCAGCTTATTTATCTAACAAAGCAACACCTTATTCTAAATATGTTCAAAACTTTTATGATACTGCTAATGGAAGTAAAACAACAGCAGTACCAGTAAGTAGTGGTGGAAATGGTGGTAGCAAAACTACCAGTAGTAACTCTACTTCAGTTCAAGATTCTACAGCAGTAGCTCAAAGAGCTAAGAAATCTTATCGTGGAGCTTTAAGTGGTGAAACTGGAGCAATTACTGCTAGCAGAGATCCTTTTTTAGCTAGAGCTGATAAAACAATTAGAGGAGCTATGGTATAATGCCTTATATTCCAACAGCAGAACAAGAAGAAGTTAATTATTCTAATAGCGATCCTAAAGTAATTTCATTCTTAAAAAAATTTAAAGAAGCTGAACACATCTTTGACCATTGGAAAGATAAATACGAAGAAGCATACGAATATACTATGCCTCAAAGAGAATCATTTTATGAAGAAACGATTGGGGAAAGAAGAACTGATAAGATCTTTGATGAAACAGCAGTCGTAGGTATTCAAGAATTTGCTTCTCGTTTACAAGCTGGAATGGTTCCAACTTATGGTCGTTGGGCTAGCTTACAATCAGGTACAGAAATACCAGTAGATGCTAAGCCACAAGTAGACGAACAGTTAGATGCTATTACAGAATATATATTTGAAGTATTAGGTGGATCTAATTTTAATCAAGAAGTCCATGAAGCATTTATGGATCTTGCTATTGGTACAGCAGTATTATTAGTAGAAGAAGGAGATAGTATTAATCCTATTAACTTCCAAGCAGTACCTTTACCAAGAGTGGTTTTAAATAATGGTCCAGATCAAAAAATAGATCAAATCTTCAGAACAAGAACAATGAGATATGATAGAGTTCTTGTTACCTATCCTAAAGCTATCTTATCACCAGAGATGATGAGAAAGATGGAAGAAAACCCAGCTGCAAAAGTTAAAATTGTAGAAGGTGTTTATCGTTTATACGACAAACCTAATGAAGAAAGATATAAATACTGTGTTGTTTGTATGAATCACAAAGAAATGATTTATGAAAAAGAACTAAGTGGTATTGGTTCTAATCCTTACATTGTGTTTAGATGGAATAAAGCATCAGGAGAAGTTTATGGTCGTGGTCCAATATTCAATGCTATGGCTGCTATTAAAACTACAAACCTAACAGTAGAATTAATTTTACAAAATGCTCAAATGAGTATCTCAGGTATTTATACTTTTGAAGATGATGGTGTTATTAATCCTGATAATATTAGTTTAGTACCGGGAAGTCTTATCCCTGTAGCTCCTAATAGTAGAGGTTTACAAGCATTACCAGCTGCTGGTAGATTTGATGTTGCTCAATTAATATTAGGTGATATGAGAAACAATATTAAGAAAGCTCTTTACATGGAAAGTTTAGGTAGACCTGAAGGAACACCTATGTCAGCCACAGAAGTAGCTGAAAGAATGGCAGATCTATCTAGACAGATAGGATCGTCATTTGGAAGATTGCAATCTGAGTTTGTCAATCCGTTATTAAGACGAGTTATTCGTTTATTAATTAAACAAGGTAAAATAGAAATTCCAAAAGTTAATGGTAGAGAAGTTAAAATAGTAGCGACTTCACCATTATCTCAAGCACAGCATCAACAAGATGTAGCTGATGTTATGAGATTTTCTGAAATCTTAGGTCAAACATTTGGACCACAAATGCTGAATATGGTTATTAAACAAGATGAAGTAGCTAGATATTTAGCTGATAAAATGGGATTACCAGAAAAACTAATAAGAGATCCAGCAGAACAACAACAAATAGTAAATCAGTTGCAATCTATGCAACAAGGAGCTAATATGGCTCCAAATGAGTTGGGAAACCCTGAAGAACAAGGTCCAATCTAAACAAGATTTAGAAATAGACCACATATTCGCTTCCGTATTTAATCAGCCAAATGGCAAAAAGGTAATCGAATATTTAGAATCATTAACTGTAAAATCTGTTGTATCTCCTCAAAGTTCCAGTAGTATGTTATGGCACTTAGAAGGACAAAGATATTTGGTTAATTTAATCAAATTAAAAATAAATAAAGGAATAAAAAAAGATGAGTGAAGAACAAGTACAAGATCAAGTAGATAATACTCAAGTAGAAGCTACTGAAGAAGTATCAGATATACCTGAGTATATACCTAGTAAATTTTGGAATACAGAAACCAAAGAGGTTAATGTTGAAGATTTAGGTGCTTCTTATAAAGCATTAGAAAAAAAACTAGGAATGAGGACAGATGAGCTTTCTAAACAAATTAGATCAGATATAGAAGCTGAGTTATCTGGTAAAGCACCAGAGCAATATGAAATTAATCCACCTGAATTACCAGATGGTGTTAATTTAGATATTGATCCAGAAATGCCATTATTACAATGGTGGGCTGATACTGCAAAAAAAAGAGGTTTAAGCCAAGATGAATTTGATGCTGGTATTAGAGCATTTGTAGAAAATGAAGTTAATGCTTTACCTAATATAGAAAATGAAAAACAATTATTAGGAGATAATGCAAATGAAAGAATACAATCAGCTGATTTATGGGCTAAGAAAAATCTAAGTCCAGAATCTTATGATGCAGTTGCTAGATTAGCATCTACTGCTGAAGGTGTTAGGGTTATAGAAGAAATTATGTCTTTAAACAAAGATGCTCCTATTCCTAATACTGAAACAAAAATAGATGTTAGTCCTGATCCATTAGATCTAAAAGCTATGATGAAAGATCCTAGATATTGGAAAGATGGAGAAAAAGATCCAGCCTATATTAGGAAAGTAACTGATCTTTATGAAAAATATTATAACAAAAAATCGGCTTAAAAAAGTCCAAATATACTGGAGAGATGCAATCAGTCATGCTGAATGGCTCTCTCCAGATGATGCAAAAAAATTTAAACCAGCAATAAACTATACAGAAGGATTCTTATTAGAAAAAAACAAAGATTCTACCATAGTCTTTATGTCCTGTAATGACACAGATATTGGTGATACTACAGTAATTCCTACAGAAAATATTAAATCTATCAAATTTGTGCGTTGATTTTTTAATTAAACTATGCCAGTGCTATAAAAAAGACCTCGCATAGCTTTACGATATGCCTGTTTGACAGATAACATATCAGCCCTATCGAGATAATCTTGATATAAACAAACGAACAAAGGAGATAAATTATGAGTTCGAGCATAAACAATGCTTTTATTACCCAGTTTGAAGCTGAGGTACATATGGCATACCAAAGAATGGGTGCTAAGCTAAAAAATCTTGTTCGTGTAGTTAATGGTGTATCAGGCGAATCTGTTAAGTTCCAAAAAGTAGGAACAGGTGAGGCAACATCTAAAGCAAGACATGCTGAGGTTGTAGCTATGAATATTTCTCACACTAACGTAACAGCTACTCTCGCTGATTTCTATGCATCTGACTATGTGGATAGATTAGACGAGCTTAAAACCAATATTGACGAAAGACAAGTAATTGCTAATAACGCAGCTTACGCTCTTGGAAGAAAAACTGACTCAATCATTACAACTGCTATGGCATCTGCAACTACACTAGCAAACAACGCTGGTGCACAGGGTGGTACAGTAGCAACTGATCTTAACATTGATAAGTTTAAAGAGATGCAAGCTCTATTTGGATCAAATGATGTTCCAGATGATAACCAAAGATATTGGGCTATTGGTCCAAATCAATGGTCTGACTTATTAGCTGACGATCAGTGGACTAGACTAGAGTACATTGGTTCAGGAGAACTACCTTTCTCTGGCATGAATTATACTGCTAAGAGATTCTTAGGTTTCTTAACCTTCGTACATTCTGGACTAGATACATCTGGTTCAACAGATAGACATACAATCGCATGGCACAAATCATCAATGGGCTTAGGCGTTGGATCTGAAGTAAGAACTGAAGTAAACTACATTCCTGAGAAAGTAGCTCACTTAATGACATCTTACTTATCAATGGGTTCAGTGCTTATTGACACCAATGGTATTAGAGTGCAGAAGTGTGCAGAGTAAGGAGATAAACTATGGCTTATGAAACATCAAATCCAATTAAAAAAATTGGTCAAGCTGGAGATTCTAACTCCTTATGGTTCTACACAGATGATGATGCGATTGCAGCAATCGCTGCATCTGGTTATTTTAATTCGGCTACTAAGGAACTTAAAGAGAATGATATCATTCTTTGTGTAGGTTCTAACGGTGGTACACAGACTGTAGATATCTTAGTGGTATCTTCTGCTTCGGGTGCTGCTACTGTTACAGTAGTAAACGGATCATAATAGAATGGGGGGTTAATACCCCCCTTCTTACATAGGAGTTTATTATGGCAATAGGAAAAACATTTAGTAAAGTAGCACAAAAAGCTGGCAAGTTTCTTAAAGATAAAGGTAAACAAGCTATTAGAGTATCAAGAGAAGCTGCATCCAAAACAAAACCAACATTAGCAAAAGCTAAAGACGTTACCACTAAAGCAACTACTCAAATTAAGTTAGGTGCAAAAAAAGCTAAAGATGTTTATGAAAGTGGTGTAAAAGAAGAAACTATAAGTTCTTTAAAAGGAAAGGCTAAAAGAGCAACAACTAAAGTTAAAGAAAAAGTACAGCCAGTAGTAGAAAAAACAAAAGAGGCTGCATCAAAAGTTAAAGAGAAAGCTCAGCCAATTATAAATCGTGTTAAAGACAAAGTAACAGCAAAAACATCTACATTAAAAAACAAAGCAAGAAGATCATTTATTAATGATACGCAAGTAGATGATTTTGGTGGTGGAAATATGGCTGATATGTTTGGAATACCTAAATCAGGACAAGGTGGAACATTTCAAAATGATATTCTTGGAGGATTCATAAAAGCTAAAGGAGCTGTAAAAGCAAGACCAAAAACAACTGCTGCTGCAATACTTGGTGCTGGTGCATTAACAGCTTCTATTATGACATCTAATAATAATCCTAAATCTGATTATGAAATGAAAAGATCAGGTGATGGTTTCCAATTAAAGTTTAATGATGAAGGTAAGAATAAAATCTTAACTGGTAAAGCATTAAGTCAAAAACAAGTAGATGAAGTAAGATCTATTATTGCTTTTATGGAATCTATTATTGTATCTGATAATCCTAAAGCTAGACAAAAAGAGTTTATTGCCGCTATGGATCAATTATCAGGATATGGAGTTAATAGTGTTGTTGGTAAGAATCTAATGATTAACATGCCACAATCATTTGCTAACCCTAGAAACTGGTAATGGCTGAGAAGTGGATTCAAAAAGCAATTAAGAAAAAAGGTGCTTTAAGAGCCACTGCTAAACGTATGGGCTTACTCAAATCAGGAGAAACCCTATCACAAAAAGACCTATCAACCATGAAAAAGAAGGCTGTCAAAGGTAATAATACATTACTCAAAAAAAGAGTGGCTTTGGCTAAGACCTTAAAGAAAATGAGAAAATAATGGCAACAACCAAAATAGATATTGTTAATAGAGCATTAGTATTAGTAGGAGCAAATAAGATATCATCCTTTAGTGATAATTCTACAGAAGCAACTGTAGCAGATGAAATTTATGAGGAGTTCCTAGAATCTATCTTAACAAGATCTCATTGGGATTTTGCTACTGAGCAACAACAATTATCTTTATTAGCTTCTGCACCAACAGGAAGATATGAGTATGCTTATCAGATGCCTACAAACCCAGCTGTTATTCATGTTCAGACAGTAACTGTTAATGATTTTCCTATTCCTTACGAGAGATATGGTAATAAGATATTTGTTAATGGATATGGCTCTAATAATGTCTTAGTTATGGATTATATCTTTAGACCTGATGAAAGTACCTTTCCCCCTTATTTTAGACATGCTCTAGTATTTAAATTAGCTTCAGCCTTTGCTGGATCTATTGCTAGAGATGCTGCTTTAGTTAATCAGTTTGATGCTTTAGCAGAAAGACATTTACTCATTGGTAGAAACACTGAGAGTAAAGAAACAACAAGTAATAGACTTAATACAGATAAGTTCCTTACAAATCGCTGGAGTACACGAAGTGGTAAGATTGGATCGTAATGCCCAGAAAAGTAAGACAAGTTTATACCAACTTCTCAGCTGGTGAATTAAATCCTTTATTAAATTCTAGAACAGATGCTCAATCATATTTTGAGGGAGCAAAACAATGTCGTAACTGGTTTCTTTTAGATGAAGGTGGTCTAATGCGTAGACCAGCTACTAGCTATCAAGCAACTTTAGTCGGAAAGACTAGACTGATGCCTTTTATCTTTTCTGAAGATGAAGTGGCTATCTTTGCATTATCTAATGGAAGATTAGATGTTTATGGATCAGATGGATCTGTTATTCAATCAAATATTACCTCAGGAGTAAACTGGACTGAAGCTCAGTTATTTGAATTAAACTTTGCTCAGTTTGGAGATACTATATTCTTAACACACAGAGATAATCCTATATTAGAGATAAAAAGAACTAGTGCTACTTCTTTTACAGTTTCAGCTTTTCAATTTGAAATAGATGAAGATATTGTTGTATCAGGAGCATATAAAACACATACGCCTTTTTACAAGTATGAAGATGCTAGTGTTACTATTACTTTATCTACTGGTGCAACTGGTACTGGTAGAACAATTACAGCATCATCTCCTATTTGGACCACAGATTATATAAATCACTATATTAAAGTAGACGGATCACAAATTAAAATTACTGGATATACTTCTAGTACAGTAGTTGATGGAACTATTATAGAAACTGTAGCTGCTGGTGCTGGTCCTCATAATGATTGGGAAGAAGAATTAATATCTTCTCCAAGAGGTTATCCTCAAGCTGTATCATTCCATGATAATAGATTATGGTTTGGTGGTGTTAAATCTAAACCTTCAGCTATTGTAGCAAGTGAGATATCAGGTTATAGAAATTTTGAAGTTGGTACTGGATTAGATAATGAAGCAATTAATGTGGCTATTACTTCTGATAAAGTAAACGAAATAAGACATCTCGTATCTTCTAGAAATTTACAAATCTTTACAGATGCTGGAGAATATTATATTCCTTCTTCAGATACTGTTGCTATTACACCTAGTAATGTATCTTTTGCTAGACAAACACCTTATGGATGTAATAGAGCTAATCCTACACCATTTGACGGAGCTACTTTGTTTAGTCAAAAGAATGGCAAGACAGTTAGAGAGTTTATTTTTAGTGATTTAGAACAAGCGTATAAATCAACTTCGGTTTCTGTTTTAGCTTCTCAATTAATTGATAGTCCTAAACAAATTGCTATGCAAACAGGCAACAATGAAAGACCTGAACAGTTTGCTTTTTTCTTAAACAACGGATCTACAGAAGGTGGTAAACTAGCTGTATTCCATAGTATTAGAGATGAAAAGATTGCTGGTTGGACTATGTGGGAAACTAAGACTAATGATAAGTTTTATAGTGTTATAGCTTTAAATGAAGATTTATTTGTAGTAACAGAAAGAATATTACCTTCTGGCACGGTTTATCTACTCGAAAAATTTAGCGATACAGATAGCGTTACTCTTGATTGTTCTACGCTAACAACTGTGTATCAAAAAGGTACACCACTAGTAAA
>Ga0208161_1001012_pt1 | contig 15406 bp, 29 predicted proteins | sample CB_VirMetaG_3_FD_184538 | JGI IMG/M metagenome (GOLD analysis project Ga0208161, IMG submission 184538) | Freshwater to marine saline gradient viral communities from Chesapeake Bay - CB_1508_1S Viral MetaG (SPAdes) (version 4) | ecosystem: Environmental > Aquatic > Marine > Coastal | place: USA...
CGCACCTGAAGCCAGGTATGAGGCGTGGGGGAATAGCTCGCGGATCCTGGAGCGTAAGGATCTTGACGGCTGCTCCCCAGTTAGGAGTCTCAGAGCGTCGGCGCTACTGACGAAGACCTGCCTGCCGTATGCTACAGGCATACCCTTGTCATCGTAGAGGGCGAGCTCTCTTTCGGTTTCGTAGTATGCATCCAGTGGTATGTCAGCACCATACGGTGTTGTTGTCGAGGCTACACGCACTGCCATATCAAAGGCATGGCGCCTGCTCTTGAAGACGTAGCCCTCTTGGTTGGCAGTGTCAATCACTGGGTAAGGCGGTGCGTCGTAGACTACCAGAGATCCTATGGAGTACCTAGGCCCACCGTAGCGGTACGGCATAGAGCGCATAGGGTTCTCAGTACCTGCATCTTTAGACAAATCCATGAAGGCGTAGTAGTGCGACTTGTTGACGCTGTGCCAGAACATCTTGTTCTTGGCTAGCATCTCCGCGACGTACTCTTTCACGTCGGTATGATCCGCGTTGAGTTTGCGCACCAAGTCTGCGGTGCTAAAGGAGCCGCGTAAGTACGGGCCGTTCAGGTCTAGGTATTCTTCGCCGGTGTGTTTCATTGCACTGCTGTGATGATTGCGGTAAGAACCATAGCACCGATGTGCGCTGCCCAATACTCGCGCTTGCTATAGTAGCAGAAGAAGAGAGAGAACCCAAGGCCCAAGCCTAGCGACGAGATGAAGCCGTTGCCATGCATCAGCGACTCGGCCAGCACGATAACGAACGCAGCAGGCGGCATGACACGGTAAGGCCAGTCCCATCCACGGTCTAGGGATCTGTTGAGAAGCCACAGTGGGAACATGACATAGGCTAGTAACTCAAACATCACATCTCCTCAATATCTTGGTTAGCGGAATACTGGGATATGGTTGCCGACATCTGTGCTGTCCTGTTGACAGGCAGTGTATTTACGTAGTGCATGGTAGTCTTGATGCTCGTGTGGCCAAGCATCTCTTTGGCCTGCATGATGCCCACTAAGTTAGCCACGACGCTTGCTGCTGTAGCACGCAGAGAACGCATGGTTACCTTGCGACCTATGATGGCCGTGGAATCTGGCAGCTGGATGTGTGCTGGCCTCTTAGGAGGCAGGGTTGTTCCGACATACAGACCTGTAGAACCAGGTGGCAGGTTGGCTAGCAGGTTAGACCAGACGTACGAGAACGGCTGGCCGCTAGGCAGTGCCGTGGCAGGGCTGATGTTGTGTACTTGCGGAGCTGTGTGCGAAGACTTCTGACGGACGAAGTAGAATGTGATAGACTCTGGCTTGACCTCTACGTCGAACGGCCAACGCAACCTCAGGATCTGACCCTCCCGGCACCCGGTAAGCAGACCAAGAGAAGCTGCGAAGTAGTCACGCCACCTAGCGTAGTTGTTTGGGTCGGCTGCGCATCTGTCGGCAAGGTGGTTGAAGTAAAGGCGTAGATCCTCGGGGGTCATCACTAGGTCTTGCGAACGTGTTGCCGGCTTGTAGCTGGGGATCTTCTCCCGCCACGAGCGCAACTGCTTGGCCGTGATAAAGTCGAAGTGCTTGCAGAAACGTAGGAAGACATTGCTAAGGTAGTGTAGGGTGTAAGACCTAGGCGCATCCTTGCAAGCGTCAACAGCAGTGCGGACCAGCTTGTCTCCACGCAGGCCTGACATGATGGCCGGCATGAAGTATGGCGAGCACAAGATCGACGATGTTTCGTATGCTACCTGTGGGGTAATGCGCCCTGTCTCCGTCCTTGCAGATGGGCGACGGCAGTACTCAGCGACTAGGGCCACCGCCTCATCCTCAGTGTATGGCCGTGGCTCTGTGGTGTCTGGCAGTGGTAAGTCTGGGCCGTCACTGTTTGACGCAGTAGTCCAGTAGTTGGCACCTATCTTGGCGTACTTGCTACTGCTACGAGGCGGCCGGCCTCTGCGCGGTTTAGTTGACTGTTCGCTTGTCATCGATGATGAACCTCAAAGTTTCTACATACTCTTCTGTGATACGTAGGTAGTCATCGCCAATCTTATTGATGTCACTGCGGCTGGTGTTTACTGTGTGCATGTGGATGCTGCCGTTGAGCGACTTACTAAGCTGCCTGTTGAAGGCAACGTATGCCTCGACGCATTCCATCGCTGGGCTAGAGCCGAGCATGAACACGGAGTGCATTGAAGCAATGGTTAGGTTGGTCTTCTGATCCGATGTGATAGCGTCACATAGCTTCGCCGACTGGTGCATCCTGTGTTCTAAGCTGGCAAACTCAGAGCCTAGCATACCTAGGTTGAGGAAGTCTTCGTCGCTGATGTCTATCTCTTCATCATCGGCAACGGCATGCAGAGTGTCAGCAACCACAGTTTTGTAGTTGCAAAGCGCGTCGGCATACTCCAGCTGCTTTTCTACCTGCTTGAGCAGTGAGTCACGTAGCAGCTTCCGCGACTCCGAGTCTTCGAGTTGACGCAGCTTGTCTAGGCTGTCGCCGAGTTCACTTATATCCATAACGCTCCTATATGGTTATTGTTGAGAGAGCTTCGAGGACACTGCCTCTTGGCACATCTCAATGTATTGAATAGTCTTCTTCGTCAATGTGATTGCCTTGCCATCCGATGTAATGTAGCCATACTTGCCATTGCCTAGATCTTCTACGTCGATGTGTGCCTCAGCGATGACGCCGTTCGGTAGCACCTTGAGGATCTCTACGTTATGGCACAGCAGTACTCTAGTACCTGTGCGATCATCCATTACTGTGTAGCCGAAGGCAGGCAGGCAGCAGACGTTGCCGTCGGTGGCATCCTTCAGCGATCTGATGATGTCGTCTACTGTCTTAGCGTATACCGTCCTGCCCTTGGACTTGCTACCCTTGGGGCGCATCCTGTTGAGGCGGCGCAGTAGGGAGCGCCTTACTGGGGCTTGCATGTTTGCTCCTAAAGAATACTGCTGAGTAGCTGCATGGCCCTTCATTGCCACGCATCTGACGAGCAGACAAATATTGTGTGTTAGATGGATGGGCGCAGCCAGGCTTGGCAGGGTTTGACCTCATCCAGTAAGCGCAGTCAGCGCACGGTGGTGTATGTTTGTTGTTCATTGCCTAGGAATAAATAGGCCGCCCGAAGACGGCCTCCCATTACACATCAATCTGGGTGTTTAGATGATTGGGTTCGGCTATAGGCAACACCATATCAGTTATAACTTCAGCCCCAGCATGGCGACCGGCGGCTTCTTCCAACATATCGACAAGCTGCTTGAACTGTTCGTCCAAGGTACCACGCAGCTGCACCACTGGCAGCGACGGGTCATACCATCTATCTTCTTTGTCCATCCTGCAACTGTCCTTTCATCCGGGCTGCCTCGCCACGCAGCATCTCGAACTCAATGCTGTTCACTGGGGTAGGCACCTTGATACTGGAAAGATACGACCGTATGTGCAGCGCCAGCACATCACGGAAGAACTCCGGATCCGCTGGTGCCACAGCCATGGCTAGCGCACTGGCTAGACTCTTATGTTCATCCGAGATTGCCATTACGGGGATGCCAAGATAAGGATGTCTCATGACTTATTGTCCATTGCCTTGATGGCTTGGAAAATCTGTAGCGCGACCTGTGGAACTATGGCGTTACCGTAGGCCTTGATGGATTCGTTGCGCCACTTTGAAAAGGTAATTCCGTCCAGTTCAGTGGGAAGCCCATCATCTCCGCCACAAACCGGGGCGACAGTTGGGAAGTTGTCCCAGGCTGGGCTCCCGTTTGGGCGTGCATCGCATGGGCTAGCGTGTCGTTCTGGCGCTTCCCATTGGGCCGCGTGCAGCCGCCCTTCGCATCGCTCGATGCTGTCGGCGTTGGCAGCAAACCTAACATCTGCACCTGTTGCGTCAGACCGACTTGTGCCAATCTGCCCGTGTGTTTGTCGTATGCTCTCTTCCCAATCTCTGCTGGGTTGCCGTCCTTGGTAGCTAATCGACTCGCACTTACCCCCGGCTCGTGAGCAGACGGCGTTCGCAACAATCCAGACGCGGTCTCTCCGGTGGGGAGCGCCGACGGCTGCAGCTGGAATAATAAACGGCTGTACGGCGTAACCTTCAGCTTCCAGGTCAGCGCACACCTCCTCGAGTACCACGCCTCCGTCCCAAGTAGTGAGGCCGAAAACGTTTTCGCCCACGACCCAGCGAGGTCGGACTTCGCGAATAACACGTAGCATCTCGGGCCAGAGGTGACGATCGTCGTCTTTGCCTTTGCGCCTGCCTGCTGCGCTGTACGGCTGACAAGGGAAGCCTCCCGTGATGATGTCCACGGCTCCGAGGTGTCGAGTAAAATCTGTGGTCTTGATGTCATGATAGCTGATGGCCTCCGGCCAGTAGTGTTCTAAAATCTTACGTGGAAACTCTGCGAACTCGCAGTGGAAGACGTTAGTCCAGCCCATCCACTGCGCGGCAAGGTCGAAGCCACCGATGCCTGAGAAGAGGGATCCGTGTCTCATACACTAGCAACTGCTTTGTCGGCAGCCTCACGTGCTGCACCGTACGCAGCGTTCATCATGTCAAGGTCGTGCTCCCGAATGCCAGCGATGTTTTCCCATGCGTTGTTGTTCATTGCTTTGCTCCCTTCAGGTGTACGATACCGTAGACAATAGTGATTGTATTCTCGCTGTCAATAGACGCCGTCACCATCTTGTACACTCCGTTACATGTGCTTGCGTAGATCTTGTTGCCGATCTCATTCTTCACCTCCAAGGTATTGGCTAGCTTGCCCAGCGAACCAAGAGTCTTGACCACACCAATAGCCTGGGCGAACGTGCCTCCCTTGATCTGTACGGCGAAGCTCTGGTACTTCCCCTCCTTGAACAGCAGGACGTACGTGTATCCGTCCTCCTCGAAAGCAATGTGGTTGCCCTTGTCCTCGATGATCTTGTAGCCCGTCTCATTCAGCGCTGCACGGGTGACGCTCCGGCTCGAACCGTACGGCGCGATGCGCTGGGCACACGCCTCCATGTTCGTCGACTCCGTGATCAGCGACCCAAGTACCTGAGCCGACAGTAGTGTAGTGGCCACCAAGCTGATGGCCACAGATAGAATTGTTGTACGCATGGTACGCTCCCTAAAGAATAAAGGTTATGCTGCTACTTGCAGCGTTACAAGGTTGTGAAATCCAAATCAATCGAAGCAACTGTGCAAATCCTACCGTCGCGGAGTTGCAACGTGGCAACCCCATCGTCACTGCAGCCAATAAACTTAGAGCCCTCGACGTCACTAATCGAGAGCCCCTCGTCGCTGTCCTCGCAGATGATCGAATCGTAGCCGTCTTCAATCAAATCACTGCGCATTTTTACGAGTGTCATGCTGCCTCCTTCAGTTGGCTGTTGGCAATGCCGGGATCTTTGACAAAGTTGCTAGCGTCTACCTTGGCCTTGCCCTTGGCAGTCAGGCCTACGACCACGCCCTTGGGATCTAAGAAGCGCAGGTCGTGCTTGTCACCGTCGATGACCTTGCGGCCATACCATACCTCCGGCAGGGTCTTGCCAGCAAAGACGACAGCTACGTTCATGCGACGGGACAACGCCAGCTCGACGTGATCCATGTTATCACCACCGTCACTGAACGTCAGGTGGTAGTTGGCAATGCCGTCAACGTCACGGTTCGGCAGCTTGGTGTAGTCGTAGAACTGCACCTGTGGGTACGCCTCGAAGATCGTCTTGCCATCGTATGGCTTGTACATCTCCCAGCGAATGTCACTGGTACCATTTAGGCGCAGCGAAAGCTTCTTGCCCTGCTTGTCACAGCGACGCAAGGCACGGTCGATCTCCTTCTTAAGCATGGCAAAGAACTCGTCACGCTGCTCGAAGAACATCTTCGTCCTAGCAATACGTGCTAGCTGCACGTTGTTGAACCTGCCACGACCTGCTGTGTTGAGGCACGAGTCCTTACACAGGCCAGCCAGTGGACAGGTATTGTATCCTGACAACGTCGACGGTGCCAAGTGCATAACGTATGGCAGATAGTTGTCAATGCCTGAGCTCTTGCTCATCTTTGCCTGCGTCGCAGGCGGTGATAGTAAGTACATACACGACCCTGTATGATATGGTTAAACTTGGATGCTAAACTTCCCTCTTGCGCGTCTGATCGGGAACCCCGCGGGCCACTTTATGGTTTTGCGTCCGTAAGGTATCCATATTCTCATACGTGGTGGTCGCGAGGTCATTTTTAATGTTACGTTCCACATCGTCACGACACCCACGTCTATATTTTCTGCTAAAAGTTCCCTGATCACAACAGCTTCTATGTCGCCGAGAAAGTTATCGTATCGCATCTCGCTAAGCGTTTTGTACTTGTCGTGGAAGACATCGTACATCTTATCTCCTACCTTCAGGAATGCAGCCCCTTCTGTTCGTAGCAACTGGCCGAACCAGACCCGATCCTCAACATCGAAATCCTCCAAGTTATCCGATGTTTTCTTCAGGACCCATTCGCTACCGATCTTCTCGCTAACTGAGTACTGTGGCATGTAGGTTAGTCCCCGTGATAGCGTGGTAAATGTGTGCTTCGTCCTGATCTCCAAGATACGCAGCGTCTACAAGCTCAATCAATACTTCTTCGCCCAAGAAATAGCTACACTGGTTAGCATAGCCCTGCACCTTCTCGAGCAGCTCCTCGGTTACCTGATCCTTGTTGTACGGTACAGCCACGTCGTGCAGTGCATCGATGCCGGCAGGACAGTGGCCCTCGTGGAAACTGTACACCGTGCAGTGCCCAGGCGCAGCTTCCCAGTAAGGGAACCACAGCTCGAGCGGTCCATCGTATTTACTGGTTGCAAGAATTGCTTTCTCTTTCATCGTCGTCTCCTGTTATCCTGGGTAATTGAAAATGTCGATCTTCTTGAACGTCTCAATCTGATCCCTACCGATCTCGAACTTGAACCCTTCGATGTGGCCTTCGATCAAACCGTACGGGAACTTGCCAGTAAACTCTGTAGTCTTGACCTGCTCTGTATCCCACAAGTACTCCTCGTAATGCACAGTGCCTACCCACCCTGTTTCCTGTAGCTCCTTGGCCTGCACCCATATCTCCGTAGCCCACTTGCTCTCCGTGATCTGTTTGATGTACGAGAAATCACTGAAGTGATACAGCTTATCGTACAGCAGCGAATCAATTGAGGCCTGAACGTCTTCGCCGTACTTCGCAACCCATGCACGGCAATCTTCATCGCACCAGTGCGGCTTCAACATCGCAACCATTTTTTCTACCGTAATCATCGTCGTCTCCTGTGTTTGTTAGTTGATTGTAGTCGATTGACTGTTATCCTATTTGACTAATAAAGGTGCCATCTTCCGTGTATAGCTGCTGTACACCAGTATCATGTTGTTCTCCATACAGTATCTCTCCTCCACCAAAATCTTCGACTGACTCATCCAGATAGCCAATCTCGTTGAAACCACCACTCTTGAATGCTTCCTTCACAAGCGCAGTAGCTTCTTCTTCCGAGGAAGCTTCGATTGCATAGTGGTACCTCCACCACGTTGATGTCTCCACGTCAACGTAGAACTCAAATGTTTCCTTTTCCATCGTCGTCTCCTTTAGTTATTGTTTACAGAACGTGATATAATCTCGCAGTCAGCTACTTGGTTCTTCCTCAGTCCGTACCACTTGCCAGTCTCACGGCTCTGAATGATATAGCCGTCCCTTCCTTCCGGCGTGGAAATCACTACGGCTTCCTTGTCGTAGACCTTGATGACGTCGCCAACATGCAGCACACGCTTGGCACGCTCTTGGTGTGCCACCAATTCGTCACGCCACTTCCGTGACCATACGTATTTGCTAGGGCATTCTTCTCCGGCGATCTCCAGGAACTTCACCGGGCAGTCGTAGTGATACGGACCCATCATCTCTTCCATAGGCTTGTATCCCCATTCCTTTTCGCTCCTACTGAACAGCAGCAAACCGATGTACCGCATCGGCTTCTCGGTCTCGGGGTCCGTAGTCTCAGCAACAAACCAGTACTTGTTGCCTACGTACTTGCCCTTGACAATCTTCCTGTCACGCTTCAACTCTTCGACGATCTGTTTTTTCGTCGTAAATCCATAGAACGTACCCATGTCAGTGTCCTTGTTAGTCTAGTAGATCAAAAATGTAGTCACTCTCGAGGCCGAACTCATTCAACAACACTTCTTCGGGATTCCGTCCGTACTCCAGTACCATTTCCTTAGCTTCCGCAATCATCTCCATTGCTTCGTCACGACTGTACCCGTCGCGCTTCATCAATACAGCAAGCAGTGAACGCATAGCGTTGTCCTTTGATAGTAGGTAAAAAAAATAGGCCGCACACAACTAGCGTACGGCCTTGCGTCTTAGACCTTGATGACGTCACCGAGAAAGAAGCGTCGCAAGTAATCAGACAGCGGACATATCCTTCATGAAGTATTCCACGTCATCTGTGATAATCGACGGTTCATCATCGGGGGCTGCGACAAAGCCAGTAAAATCGGTTAGAACCGAGAATACTTTGTTGTCATAGATAAGGATGTTCTCAACACCACCATTCGTTTCTTTGTCACCTGTAAAAGGATCCACATCGATTGGGTAATCTAAAACTAACTCACCCATCTCATAAACTTCTTTGTTTGTCATTGGTCACCACCTTTTGAATTTTGTGAATTACCGACACCACTGCTCTAGATCGTCGAACATCGTCACGTTGTCACGGAATGGATACCGTCCAATGTAGACGGCATGATCGGCCATGAACACGTCGCACTTCTCGCCTAGCTTCTTGCTATCGCGATGCTCGCCGTCCACTACGTGTAGTTCTGTGCCAGCTGGGATAGTCTCGCCGTACAGGCTTACCGTATCCCGTGCAAGCTTTGCGTTGTAGATCATTCGTCATCCTCCAGGTAAAAGTGTCGGGAAACAGAATTGCCGTAGTATTCGCCACCTACGTACACGTGGTATGTGTCGTACACTTTTCCGTCTAGCCACTTCCTAGTCTTGCCAGTAGGCTCGATGTCCACCCAAGTGCAGCCACGAACAAAAAAGGCTCGACCGTCTTCAGCCGAACCATAATAGATATCATGTTTTGTTAGCGCCTTTTCCATAGCGTTGTCCCTGATTTGGTTAGTCAATGTTGTACGTACCGTCTACGGCCGGATGGTTGTCTGTCACTACGTACACGTGAGCATGTGCGCAGTTTGGGCGCCATTTGCCAGTCACGATAGCAACGCGCTTCATCTCAGGACGTGACTTCACCCAGCGGTAGATCTTTTCTACGTTGTGCGGTTCGCAAGCCCAAGCACAGCGCGACGTACCGCTTTCGGCACGTCCCCAACCAGATAGGAACTTGTCGGTAGCGACTACTAGGAGCTTGTGCGTTTTCTTCTGTTCGTCCGTGCGATCATCCACAAACTGCATTTTGACCTCAGATTCAGAAGACAAAATTTTGACCTCAGATTCAGAAGACAAAAACGCGATCACGTCAAGTACTCTTTGGTCTTGCACGATTTTTTCGTCGTATATCATAGTACACCTCTACAAATAAAAATGCCCCTACGCTCACGCAAAGGGGCTAAAAAATGGTTGTTCGTTGTTACGTCGTCAGTCTACACGGAATATGTACACGGTTTGGTCGTCGTGCGTTACGACGTCCGGAAAAGTTGCCAGCAATGCAATGCCAGCAAGTACGCCAGCAACAAATAGGATGATGTACGCAATGGCACGCATCCACGATGCAAAAGAATCGGGAACCATAGGGAACCTCCAGGAAAATAGTAAACGAAAATACCGAACCGCCCCAAATAGGACGGCTCGGTATGTTATCTGTACTTTGTGCGAAGCTATACCGCGAAGCTATACCGCGAAGCTATACCGCGAACCGTACGGATACAATACCGCACAAGGTACAGAGAGTGTACAGTTTTACGTATATACGTTGTCTGTACTTTGCCTCTTGCACGGTGGCAAGTTTGGCGCAAGTTGTGTAGCGTTTTCGCTCTATTCGGTCAGGGTCGCAAGTCTTGCAACGTCACGAACTACGGGGACTGTAACGCGTCCGTTCGCGTCCATGGCATAGCCGAACAGAAACCAAAGCCCCGAACGTTTCAGCGCTTGACGCTGTTGGGATTTGGCGTGTAGCTGTTCGACTGTGTCCGTTACTTTGTCCGATAGTTCGTAGATAGTACGTCTACGTATTTCCGTCCGTATGTAATCTGTAGCACGTGCCGAGCGTTCGCCGAAATACAGCACCGTAGCACGATCGAAACCCGCGGAAACTACGCCAGCATTTAGCGAATCCGCAAAGTTTGTAGCGTGGTCATAGCTCGAAAATAATTTTACTTTTTGGCGTTTCGGGTTCCACACACCGATGTGTGAACCGTTACACGTGTACACCGCGTACACCTTGTGTCCGCCCGATAGCGGTACGTGATACCGTCGTACTTCGTAGTATTGCATATTATTACCTTTGTGGAATCTTTGGGGGCTACCGTGTTAGACAGCCCCGAACATTCCACACGGCTACCGCGTCGCAGCGTCCGCAAGGTTTCCACACTGTCCGCGCAGCTTGGCTACCTTTTGTTCTACGTCGGTTTCGGTTATACCGATGTAATCCGCTCCGACTTCGACCGACCAACAGCCCCGACCGTATTCGCGGTTCAACTTTTGCGCGATAGCTCGGAGCATTAGAGCTTTTTCCGCGAAGTTCCTATTTTCCGTGACGGGAGCAATATCAATACCTTGACCCTCGTGTACGGTCATAAGTTCCGCGTATTCGCGTGCATCCTTGCGGACACTCTTTGTATGGGACTTGACCAATTCGGACAAGTTTGCGCGGTTTACGTTGATGGACTTTTTCATATCTTTACCCCTTAGGATATTTTTTGTTTGTAGGTGCTGGCCTTGTGGTGGAGGCCTCAGCCCTACACTATACCGGCTCCCGTGCCGTTTTTTTGTATTTTGGCAAAAGGTATGCACACAGGTAGATGCACCATTTTCGAGTAAAGGAGGGGGGGGGTGTACATCACACCGCCAGGGGCGGGGTTGTTAAGCATGTCACCACGTAAAACAACCGCCATTTCTGAAATCGCCTCTGATGCCCCTCTACCCTCCTACCCTACCCTGACCCACCCTCAAGCTATTCAAACGCCTCCTGCGCAACGCTAGGCACCTATTTCGCACATCCTAGGGTCGCCCTCTGAGTTGCTCATCGTCCTGAGCAGATCTACTCACGGGGAGCGCGGCGACAGCCAAGCGCGACCTGACCTGAGTCGCAAGGTTGCTCTCTCGCGCGCGCATACACGCGCGTTACTACGCGTTACTAAAAGTTACCTTACTTACTCTTACTTGTGCATACTCTTCGTTACACTACGAGTATGCACTGTAAGTTAGTACTACTATAGTTATTACTTATAGTAATTACTTAAGAATACTCTTACGCGCGCGCACGCGCGAGCACACGCATACGCGCACGCGCGCGAGGGGGTTGCCAATGTTCCAGAAACTTTCTAGCTTGCGACATGCCGCACATGAACTCCTCGATCCCCCAGCACATCTACGGTTTCGTCGACCGTCAGATCCTCTACGGGCTGGACGAAACGACCACTGGTTTCGAGCCATGCGTGATCTTCGGCGTGACGTCAATCCCATCCCGTGCCCTGCACTTTTCGATTCTGTGCGAGAGCGGCGCTCAGTGGGCTCGAATCCCCCTACACATGCTACGACATACCTCGGGCCTAGAAAACGCCTCAGACGCGACGGAAGGGGGCAAAAACGGGTATCCTATCACTCACGATCTATCCGACTTGCAGATCTGGGATGCCCATGGCTGGGATTTCTCGGTCGTGCAGTACGAGTACCTCCGCGAAATGGGGTGCCGTTTCCGGAACAGGGCAGGGGAGTGGATCCCGGCATCGTACTGGTTCACCCTCGATCACACCGACAACGGGTACTCGCAGTATCCACCGGAACATAAGTGCTATCATTTGCTGCTACTTGAGGATGGTAGCGGACAAATCGCTGCAATGCCGAACAATCGGATCTTGTGGCACGACGATTCTTGGGTAAAGCCGGGCCACCCGCTCGACTACCGTGTGATGGCCTCAGAGACCTGGCATGCCGAGCAGGGGCGTAATGGCGACCTGACGTCGATGTTGCGGGATTAGAGCTTCTGGGTCTTCAGAAAATCTCTAACATTCTTGGCGATGGCGAGCGTAGGCAGGTTGTAGGCATACGTCAGGCGGGTCTTGAAGTTGCGTACCTGCCAGCGATCTTTGGTGCCGTAGACCTCGAGGCCTGACTCTTCGTCGACCGTGAAGTAGTTGCAGTAGAAATCGGGCTCTACGGAGATCAGTAGCTTGCCGCAGATATGGCGCTCTTCGCCTCGGAGGTCGTAGGTCTTGCCACCGTAAATGCAGTTGTAGCACTTCTCGGTGTAGTCCTTCTCGGGGTAGTAGGGTTTTTCTCCGCTCATCGCTCTAAGTCCTTGTTTAGTTCGTACTTGCGTGTGATGTCGTTACGGACGATCATCTTGGTTTTGAACAATTTTCCAATTTCTGTCTCTGCCTGCTTGCGTGTCATGCGCAGACCCGTCTCCATGCGAATGCGGATCTCGTCGTAGGTCAGCTGATTGTTGCCGATGGTGTTCCAAGCGATGGACATCAGACGGTCTTTCTCGATGATCTCCTCAACAGGGCGGTAGGTCATGTTCAGCGATGTGAACATCTCCTCGCGGAAGTTCCATTCGAAGCGTGCTCCGAGGTTATCAGTGGCATTGCGAACCTTGCCGTGCTTGTAGTCGGTGGTGAGCTTACGTACGCCACGCTGATCGTCTTCGCGCTGGAGGAGGAACACCGACTCAGCGCGTCTGATTAGCTCGGATCCTAGGTGGCCACGGGCTTTCTCGTCGTTGGGGTTGGCGTGGATCGTGCCGAAGATGGCCACCCGGTGCTTGATGATGAGGCTTCTGAGCCCTGAGGCAAACTTGTCTACCTCTTCAGCGTCGTTGACGTCCCTGACAAAGTCGCCAAATCCGTCGATAATGATCAGGGCGTAGCCCTCCGACTCGATGAGGTTGAAGAGAAGATCCATCCGGGCTTGGTTGCTGGGCACGGTGGTCCAGAGCTGGAAGTCTACGATGCTCTGGGAGAAGGACGAGCCGTCGGGCATAGTGTCGTCTTCAGGGCTGCGGATGCCGGAGCGCAGGAGCATGCGTCTCCAAGAGCCGTGGTGGTCGTCGATGTCGCGCTCGGAGTCAATGTAGAGAACCTTCCGTTCGTAGTTGAGGTTCACCGACAAGCCGAAGGTATCGCTTCTGGGGTTGAGCGCTGACGAGCAGAGGGCCTCACAGACGGCTGATTTGCCGACGCCGGGCTGTGCTACGACCACGCAGATGTTACCTTCCGAGGCGATGCGGTAGCCCATGCCGCCGTTAGGGCTGATCGTTACGACGGGCTCCTTAGGCACTGGCTGGTTGTCCCAATTGGGGACATAGACCGCTGCCGAGGTCGCCTCGATGTCATAGTGCTTACGTGGCGCTTCCTTCGATTCGTAAAGATCAAGCATGCAAAACCTCACGTTTGACAAGTTCTAGGACGATATCACCGATATCTAGGCCATCTGTGACCTTGACTTTGTGGCTCTTTGCTAGGGCGGCGGTGTCGATGTAGTAGTGGTCGACCTCGTAGATCTCGCACATCTTGCCGATACGGCTGGCACCGCGCACTCCAGCGTCGTCGTTATCCATAACGATGGTTACTTTGTGGCCTTTAAGGTCGCGGAGCTTCTGTGCTGTGAGCGATGTGGCTCCTCCTGTGGCGACGAAGTGCTTCTCAGGCCAGTGCAGGGACGCTATGAGGGCTGACTTCTCCGACTCTACAATGTAGATAGAGGCGTCTTCGGGGACGGTGGAGAGGCCCCATAATCCTGGGCGGAAGCCGCGTGCCTTGGTAGTCCAGTTCCACAGCCGTGGGGAGGTGTCATCGTCCTGCGGTCCGCCCGTGAAATAGCCGTATACCGCCGGGAAATCTACCAGCCCACCGTCTAAGGCAATGGGGATGCCGGGCTTAACGCGCCTGCCAGTTTCAGGGTCATACCACATCGTCTTGGTGCCGGTGACTTCGCCGTCCTGATTTGTGTGGACGAAGATGGTGTTGCCCTTAGCGTCTCCACGGATGAGTGGCGCTAGGTGGCTGCTGGCGATAGAGCCCCAGATGGACTTCAGGTAGATGCCAAGGTAGTGCGGGCCGTCTGGCAGGGTGTCCCAAGGGATGGTGACCGAATCCTCGAGGTACTCCTCTTCGAAGTAGAGGCCGTACTGGTCGCCTAGGGAGGCCATGACCTGCTCTAGGGTAGCCCTATCTGGCAGGCTGGACTCGCCGCAGGAGTGGCAGTAGCCGTAGTGACGGCTGGAGGTCATACGTTCCCCCAGCTTTGCGATTGGCGCCCAGCCCCTGCGAGCCCCACAGAAGGGGCAGGTCTGACGCTTGTTGGAAAATCTAAGCTGCATAAACGTTTCCGTTGTTGATGCCGCAATATCGGGGTCTTCTGGCGTCTGCGCAAGGGCTTTGTTTCCAGAACTATATGCGACTGGGTTTGTGAGCTACGGCAAAGCAGTAGATAGCAACGGCTTACGTACCCCAGGTTCCTGTGGATAAAATGATTTCTTTTTCAGCCCAAGATGTATGTAGATTTGTGCGTGGTCAGCAGCGCACATATCTCAGACGTCATGCACGATGTCCTCTCTGGGGCCGGCGTCGCAGTGCCTGTTGATAAATTGGCGGCTAATACACACGACCCAGCAGAGAATTTTTGGATGTATGCAGAGCGCTACACGGGCATGATGCTGATGGTTTCTGCCGGGCAGGAGCTGGCGTTCTTGGACGTCCGGAAGAAGTGCTTCACGCTGGAGCGCAATGAGACGAGGGAGATGCGCATGGACGGTGGCGGCAAGGTACGCCTGCATTGCTACCTGAGATACCCCATGCCCGGCGAGATGCTGGATGCTGCGCTGATCTACACGCCAAAGGGCGAGTACGTCTACATCAACATCTCAATGAAGCCAGTCAGGATTCCTGAGTTGATTGCCAATGAGATCATGTTGGTAAACAGTATTGAGAAGGTGGTGCGATGAGACCACGCTGCGGAGTGCTTTATAACGACGGTACGGCACGTATGCCGGTGGGCAAGAGCCGCTTGGACATACCACGGCACCTTGTTCCGAAGCTGATCAGCTTGGGTGTGGAGTTCGCACCGACGTACATGTCAGCGCCGATCCCTACTGGGCGGCCGGTACAGGAGACGGTAGAGCTGATCTCGGTGGCGCTGATGCCGGAGAAGCGTCCGAAGCGGGTGCTGTCAAAGGACAAGAAGCCTACGAGGGTGTCGATACTGCAGATTGAGGACGAAGACGGCAACGTGTTC
>Ga0208161_1001014_pt1 | contig 15385 bp, 16 predicted proteins | sample CB_VirMetaG_3_FD_184538 | JGI IMG/M metagenome (GOLD analysis project Ga0208161, IMG submission 184538) | Freshwater to marine saline gradient viral communities from Chesapeake Bay - CB_1508_1S Viral MetaG (SPAdes) (version 4) | ecosystem: Environmental > Aquatic > Marine > Coastal | place: USA...
GTACCTGTTATTTATGGTTCACCTGAAAGATGGAAATCAACTCAAAAAGACGGATATTATAAAGATAAGAATGGTGCTATCATGGCTCCACTTATCATGTTTAAAAGAAATTCTATTGAAAAAAATAGAAATATAGGAAATAAATTAGATGCTAATTACCCTAATTTATATGGGGTAATGAAAAAAAAGTACGACACTAAAAATTTTTATTCAAATTTTAACGTACTTACTAACCGCATCCCCGAAGAACAATTTTATGCTGTAACCATTCCAGACTATGTTACTGTAACTTATTCTTGTATGGTTTATACTTATTATGTAGAACAATTAAATGGTATAGTAGAAGCAATCAACTATGCTTCAGACTCATATTGGGGTAATCCACAACGTTACCAGTTTAAGGCGGCTATTGATTCATTTAATATTGTAACAGAGGTTCCTCAAGATAATGTTCGAGTAGTAAGAAGTACTTTTGATATCAAATTATTTGGATACATCATACCTAATACTATACAAAATAATGTAAGTTCTCTTAAAAAGTTTAGAAATAAAGCTAAACTTATATTTTCAGTAGAAGCTACAAATGATCCATTAGTATACGATCCTAACATTCCTGTTATTGATGATGGATCAGGAAGATTTAACGCCGATACTACTAGAACACTAGGCGCAGATCAATACATAGCTCGCCAAGGAAGAGGTCAAGGTTCTAGTGTTAATTTTACTCCTAACTTAGAATATGAAGCTTTATTAGAAGAAATAGCAAGTTTACAAGCCCAACTTGCTGCAGCTAATGATACAATTCAGGCTCTTCAAAATCCTTAATTGTAAAGCGTACATATTTATAAGTAATGGCAAGTAATGTAAGATTTTTAGATCAAGTCTCTGTTAGCAGCTTCCAGGGATCCGGTGAAGGGAGTGTTTTAGACATTTACTCTAATGGATCCTTATTTAAATCTAACGTTACTCAAATTAATTTTAGTGGTTCTATTGTTACTTTAGAGGCATTTAATGGTAATAATGTAACTGTAGTAATACAAGACGCAGGAGGTAACTTTGTAGTTGAAAATGCTGCTGATTATAGACTTATTACAGCTAATAATAACGCTGAAACAGGTTCGGCCCAATTAAACTTAACGTTTGATGGTTCAACTCTTCGTGTAACAGGTTCATTAGAAACAACAGGTGCGATAATTTCTGACGGAATCAACGTAATTGATAATGCCATAGCAATGGCAATAGCATTAGGATAAAATGGCAAATACATTTAAAAATAGTATATCAGGTTCAATTGGTGTAACAGAAACTACTGTTTACACCACTCCTGCTTTAACAACTTCTACAGTAATAGGAATTTCTGTAGCAAACGTTGAATCTTCAAACATATCAGTTAGTGTTAAAATATATGATAGTAGTGCTTCTACTGATGTTTTTTTAGTAAAAAACGCTCTAATTTCACCAGGCTCTAATTTAGTGTTAGTAGGTGGTGAACAAAAAGTAGTATTAGAACCCGCGGATTATCTTACTTTAGAATCATCAGTAGCTGATTCAGCGGACATAGTAGTATCTGTATTAGAAATTAGTTAATAGTAATGAAATACACCGGTAATGATCCTAACGGGATTAATAGAATAGGTAGTGGCTCTTTAAACTTACAAGTTGAAGGGCAAGAAGTAGCAACCTTTACAACCTCTTCAGTTAACATTACTGGTTCTTTAGATGTTTCAGGATCAATTTTATTTGAAACCTTACCTCTTGAATCTAATCCTCAATATATTGTTACTTATAATCCTACCTCAGGATTAATTCAATATGCTGATGTTAGTGATGGTACCTCAGGAGCTAGTGGTACAAGCGGCACCGCAGGTACTGCAGGTACATCCGGTACTTCAGGAACCTCAGGTACTTCAGGTACAAATGGTATAGCAGACACCTCTGGAACCTCGGGCACAGCAGGTACATCTGGTACCGCTGGAACCTCTGGTACAGCAGGTACATCCGGTACTTCAGGCACATCCGGAACTTCAGGTTCTTCTGGTACAGCTGGAAGTACAGGTACGGCTGGTACAAATGGTGAATCCGAAACCTCTGGAACTTCAGGTACAGCTGGTACATCTGGTTCTTCAGGTACTTCAGGTACAGCTGGTACATCTGGTGAATCAACTACTTCAGGCACTTCAGGTACCGCGGGTACATCGGGTTCAGCTGGTACCTCAGGTACAGCAGGTACATCTGGTGAATCCGAAACTTCCGGAACTTCAGGAACTGCTGGCACTTCAGGCACATCCGGTACGGCAGGCACATCTGGCGAATCCGAAACCTCAGGAACTTCAGGCACATCTGGTACTTCAGGCACATCAGGAACTTCAGGCACATCTGGTACTGATGGCACTTCAGGCACTTCAGGTACAGCTGGCACTTCAGGAACTAGTGGTTCAAGTGGTACAAGTGGTACAAATGGTACAAGTGGCACTTCTGCAGCTTCATCAGGTACATCCGGTTTTTCATTAACTTCAGGAACTTCTGGTACAAATGGTACCTCAGGTACTTCAGGTGCTACCGCTGGTACTTCAGGTGAATCTAAAACAGCAGGTACCGCTGGTACTTCAGGTGAATCAGCTACAGCAGGTACTTCAGGTTCAGCTGGTTCAGCTGGTACTTCAGGTACTGCAGGTACATCTGGCGAATCCGAAACCTCAGGCACTTCGGGTACTAGCGGAACAACCGGTACCTCAGGAACAGCAGGCACATCAGGCACTTCTGGCACAAATGGTGAATCCGAAACCTCAGGCACAGCTGGTACTTCTGGTACATCTGGAACGTCTGGTACTTCAGGTTCGGTAGGTACTGCCGGAACTTCGGGTACTGCCGGAACCTCTGGTACTTCAGGTACTTCAGGCGAATCCGAATCCTCTGGTACATCTGGATCTTCAGGCACATCAGGTACAACTGGTACCGCAGGTACTGCTGGTGAATCACAATCCGCAGGCACATCAGGTACCTCAGGTTCAAGTGGTTCATCTGGTACGATAGGTACAGCTGGAGAATCTCAAACAGCAGGCACATCAGGCACTTCTGGTTCTTCGGGTTCATCTGGTACAATAGGCACCGCTGGTGAATCACAAACAGCAGGCACATCAGGCACTGCAGGTTCATCAGGTTCTTCAGGCACTTCAGGTACAGCAGGTGAATCCGCTACTGCTGGTACTTCAGGCACAGCCGGCACCTCAGGTTCTTCTGGTACTATGGGTACTTCAGGCACCGCGGGCGAATCATCAACAGCTGGCACTTCAGGTACCACTGGCACTTCAGGTTCATCAGGTACGGCAGGAACTTCAGGTACTGCAGGTACAACAGGTACCTCAGGATCTTCAGGCGAATCTGAAACTTCAGGCACATCTGGAACCTCTGGTACTTCAGGAACAACAGGCACAGCAGGTACAAATGGTGAATCAGAAACATCAGGAACATCTGGTTCTTCAGGAACATCTGGTTCAGCAGGTACCGCTGGTACTTCTGGTACTGCCGGTACTTCGGGCATAGCAGGCTCTTCAGGTGAATCTGCCACAGCAGGTACTTCAGGTACTGCAGGTTCTTCAGGTTCATCAGGAACTTCAGGTACAGCCGGCGAATCACAAACTGCTGGTACTTCAGGTACAGCCGGCACCTCAGGTTCTTCTGGTACAATAGGTACAGCAGGTGAATCTGCTACAGCAGGTACTTCGGGTACGGCAGGTTCAAGTGGTTCTTCAGGTACAATAGGTACAGCCGGAGAATCTCAAACAGCAGGTACATCAGGTACTTCTGGTTCTTCGGGTTCATCTGGTACTTCAGGTTCTGCAGGTGAATCTGAAGCTTCAGGTACAGCCGGTACATCCGGTACTTCAGGAAGTACTGGTACATCAGGCTCAAATGGCGAATCTGCTACAGCTGGTACTTCTGGTACTGCAGGTTCAAGCGGTTCCTCAGGTACCTCAGGCACTGCGGGTACATCTGGTGAATCCTCTACTGCTGGTACTTCAGGTACCTCAGCTACTGTTGGTACTTCAGGTACAGCAGGTTCTTCAGGTCAATCTGAAACATCTGGAACCTCCGGTACAAATGGTACCTCAGGTACTTCAGCAGCAACTTCAGGTACTTCAGGTATTTCTCAAACTTCAGGTGATTCTGGCTCAAACGGTACTTCAGGCACTTCTGCTGCTTCAGCAGGTACAAGTGGTTTATCAACCACTTCAGGTCAAAGTGGTTCAAATGGTACAAGTGGTACTTCAGCAACTGCTGGTACCTCAGGAACTTCAGCAACAGCTGGCACTTCAGGATTATCTGGATCTTCAGGTACAAACGGAACAAATGGTACTTCTGGAACATCTGCAACAGCAGGTACATCAGGTTTATCTCAATCTTCAGGCACAGCAGGTACAAATGGTACTTCGGGAACATCCGCAGAAACTTCTGGTACTAGTGGTTTATCACAAACCTCTGGTGCTTCAGGTTCAAATGGCACCTCTGGTACATCTGCTGCCTCAGCCGGTACTTCAGGTATAAGCCAAACTTCAGGCACAAATGGTACGAACGGTACAAGCGGAACTTCAGGTGCTACTTCAGGTATAAGTGGTATCTCTAGAACTTCAGGTACAAACGGTACAAACGGCACTTCAGGAACATCTGCCGCTTCTTCAGGAACATCAGGTTCATCACAAACTTCAGGAGCTTCAGGTTCAAACGGTACAAGCGGTACCTCAGCAGCATCTGCTGGTACAAGCGGTTTAAGCCAAACCTCAGGTACAAATGGTACAAATGGTACATCAGGCACTTCAGGCTCAACTTCAGGTATTTCAGGTTCAAGTAGAAGTTCAGGCACAAGTGGTACAAACGGTACTAGTGGTACTTCAGCAGCAACCTCAGGTACAAGTGGTTCATCTCGGACTTCAGGAGCATCTGGTTCAAACGGTACAAGTGGAACATCTGCGGCATCAGCAGGTACGTCAGGTTCGTCTCAAACATCGGGTACAAACGGTACAAATGGTACAAGCGGTACCTCCGCTGCTACCTCAGGAGTAAGCGGTTTATCACGCTCATCTGGCACATCTGGCACAAACGGTACAAGCGGAACTTCTGCTGCTACTGCAGGTACCTCAGGTAATTCACGGACTTCAGGAGCTTCAGGTTCAAATGGTTCTTCTGGTACTTCAGCAGCTTCAGCGGGTACTTCAGGTCTATCACAAACCTCAGGTACAAACGGTACTAATGGTACAAGTGGAACTTCAGGTTCAACTTCGGGTATAAGTGGATTAAGTAGAAGTTCAGGTACAAATGGTACAAACGGTACCTCTGGTACTTCTGCTTCTTCAGCAGGTACAAGTGGTTTATCTCGGAGTTCAGGTCGGAGTGGATCAAATGGTACATCAGGTACTTCTGCTTCTTCAGCTGGAACCTCTGGTTTAAGCCAAACCTCAGGTACAAACGGTACAAATGGTACAAGTGGTACTTCAGGTGCTACTGCGGGTGTAAGCGGTTTATCACGTTCATCTGGAACAAACGGTACAAACGGTACATCAGGTACTTCCGCTGCTACCTCAGGTACAAGCGGTTCATCACGGAGTTCAGGTCAAAGTGGTTCAAATGGTACTTCTGGTACTTCAGCTGCAACCTCAGGTACAAGTGGTTTATCTCGGACTTCTGGAGCTTCAGGTACAAATGGTACCTCAGGTACAAACGGTACAGCCGGTACAACTGGTTTAAATCGCACAGCAGGTGCTTCAGGTACTTCAGCTACAGCTGGTACTTCAGGTACAAATGGTACAAGTGGGTTAAACCGCACTTCAGGAGCTTCTGGCTCAAATGGTACTTCAGGCACCTCAGCTGCTACAGCAGGTACAACAGGTGCTTCACGGACCTCAGGACGGAGTGGCTCAAACGGTACCTCTGGCACAAATGGTGCAACTTCCGGTATAAGTGGAATCTCACGTACAAGTGGTACAAACGGTACAAATGGTAGCTCAGGAACTTCTGCTGCTACAAATGGTACAAGTGGTGTTTCTCGAACTTCAGGAGCTTCAGGTTCAAATGGTTCTTCGGGTACATCTGCTTCAACTTCAGGTACTTCAGGTGTATCACGGACTTCAGGACGGAGTGGTTCTAATGGCACCTCAGGCACAAACGGTACAGCAGGTACTACAGGTCTAAACAGAACCGCGGGTGCCTCAGGTACATCAGCTACCGCTGGCACCTCAGGTACAAACGGTACCTCAGGTTTAAATCGGACTTCAGGAGCTTCTGGCTCAAACGGTAGCTCAGGTACATCTGCCTCAACAAGTGGAACAAGTGGCTCATCTCGTACATCAGGACGGAGTGGCTCAAATGGTACCTCGGGCACAAACGGAGCTACAAGTGGTATAAGTGGTATTTCTAGAAGCTCAGGCACAAATGGCACTAATGGTACTTCAGGTACTTCAGCTGCAACAGCAGGAACTTCAGGTATATCAAGAACTTCAGGTGCTTCAGGTTCAAATGGTACAGCAGGTACGTCTGCTTCAACTAGTGGTACAAGCGGTGTGTCACGGACTTCAGGCCGGAGCGGTTCAAACGGTACTTCAGGTACAAATGGTACAGCTGGCACAACAGGTCTAAACCGTACAGCAGGCGCTTCTGGTACTTCAGCTACAGCTGGTACTTCAGGCACAAACGGTACCTCAGGTGCTAACCGGACTTCAGGTGCTTCTGGCTCAAACGGTAGCTCAGGTACATCTGCCTCAACAAGTGGAACAAGTGGCTCATCTCGTACATCAGGACGGAGTGGCTCAAATGGTACTTCTGGCACAAATGGTGCTACAAGTGGTATTTCAGGAATTTCTAGAAGCTCAGGTACAAACGGTACAAATGGTACTTCTGGTACCTCAGCAGCTACAGCTGGTACAAGTGGTATATCACGGACCTCAGGTCGGAGTGGTTCAAATGGTACTGCTGGTACTTCAGCCGCAACCTCAGGCACTTCAGGTGTATCACGTACTTCAGGACGGAGTGGCTCTAATGGTACTTCTGGTTCAAACGGTACTGCAGGTACGACTGGTTTGAATAGAACTGCAGGTGCCTCAGGTACATCAGCTACAGCTGGTACTTCAGGCACAAACGGTACTTCAGGTTTAAATCGAACTTCAGGTGCTTCAGGTTCAAATGGTAGCTCAGGTACATCTGCTTCAACTTCAGGTACTTCAGGTGCTAACCGTACTTCAGGCCGGAGTGGCTCAAATGGTACCTCTGGTACAAATGGAGCTACAAGTGGTATAAGTGGAATTTCACGTTCAAGTGGTACAAACGGTACAAATGGTACTTCAGGTACCTCAGCAGCTACAGCTGGTACAAGTGGCATATCACGGACATCAGGTCGGAGTGGTTCAAATGGCTCTTCTGGCACTTCAGCATCTACAAGTGGTACAAGTGGTGCCTCAAGAAGTTCAGGTACTAATGGAACTAATGGTACAAGTGGCACTTCAGGCGCTACTGCAGGTGTAAGCGGTTTATCACGTTCATCAGGCACAAACGGTACAAACGGTACATCAGGTACTTCAGCCTCAACTTCAGGTACAAGTGGTCTTTCTCGCACCTCAGGCCGGAGTGGCTCAAACGGTACTTCAGGTATAAATGGTACTTCAGGTACTTCAGCTGCAACAAACGGAACAAGTGGTTCTTCAAGAACTTCAGGACGGAGTGGTTCAAACGGCTCATCAGCTACTTCTGCAGCATCACACGGTACCTCTGGTTTAAACCGTACCTCAGGACGGAGTGGTTCAAACGGAACATCAGGTACCTCAGCCTCTACAAGTGGTATAAGTGGCATTTCACGGACTTCTGGTACAAACGGTACAAACGGTACCTCTGGTTTAAACCGCACCTCAGGACGGGGTGGTACCAACGGTACTTCGGGTACAAACGCTGCTACCTCTGGTACTAGTGGTGTTTCAAGATCTTCAGGACGGAGTGGTTCAAACGGAACATCAGGTACAAACGGGGGTACAAATGGCACTTCAGGTTCAAGCCGTACTTCAGGCACAAACGGACGGAATGGTACAAGCGGTACATCTGCTTCAACTTCAGGAATTTCAGGAGTTTCACGGACTTCAGGCACAAACGGTACAAACGGTACCTCTGGTTTAAACCGCACCTCAGGACGGGGTGGTACCAACGGTACTTCGGGTACAAACGCTGCTACAGCAGGTACAACTGGTGCTTCACGAACTTCAGGACGGAGTGGTGCTAATGGTACTTCTGGTACAAATGGTACTACAGGTACTACAGGTACCTCGGGCGTAAGCGGTGGTTCAGGCATTTCAGGAGGTTCAGGTACAAACGGTACTACAGGTACAAATGGTACTAGTGGTGTTTCTGGAGCTAATAGAACTTCAGGACGGAGTGGTACAAACGGTACTACAGGCACAAACGGAGCTACAAGTGGTGCTTCTGGAGCTAATCGTACCTCAGGACGGAGTGGTTCAAATGGTACTTCAGGTACTTCAGCTTCAACTTCAGGTATAAGTGGTGTTTCACGAACCTCAGGTACAAACGGTACAAACGGTACAACAGGTGCCAATGGTACTAGTGGTAGAGGTGGTGTAAATGGTACTTCAGGCACATCTGCTGCAACAAACGGTACCTCAGGCTCATCTAGAACTTCAGGACGGAGTGGTTCAAATGGTTCATCCGGAACTTCTGCAGCTACAAACGGTACCTCTGGTTTAAATAGAACTTCAGGACGGAGTGGCTCAAACGGAACATCCGGCACATCTGCTTCAACTTCAGGTATAAGCGGTGTTTCGCGGACCTCAGGTACAAATGGTACTGCAGGTACAACAGGTGCAACTAGAACTTCAGGACGGAGCGGTGCAAATGGTACCTCGGGTACAAACGCTTCTACCGCAGGCACAACTGGTGTCTCACGAACTTCAGGACGGAGTGGCATTAACGGTACTTCTGGATCAAATGGTGGTACCAATGGTACAAGCGGTTTAAATAGAACCTCAGGACGGAGTGGCTCAAACGGTACAAGTGGCACCTCAGCATCAACTTCAGGTGTAAGCGGTGTTTCACGGACCTCAGGTACAAATGGTACAAACGGTACTTCCGGAGCTAACCGTACCTCAGGACGGAGTGGCTCAAACGGTACATCAGGTACTTCAGCTTCAACTTCAGGTATAAGCGGTGTTTCTAGAACTTCAGGTACAAACGGTACAGCAGGTACAACAGGTGCTACACGGACCTCTGGACGTAGTGGTGCAAATGGTACCTCAGGTACAAATGCCGCTACAGCAGGTACTTCAGGTGTTTCACGGACTTCAGGTACAAATGGTACAAACGGCACCTCAGGTGTATCTCGTACTGCAGGCACCTCAGGACGGAATGGAACCTCAGGTACAAATGCCTCTACAAACGGTACCTCAGGTGTTTCTAGAACTTCAGGCACAAACGGTACAAACGGTACTTCTGGTATTAATAGAACTTCAGGACGGGGTGGTACCAACGGTACCTCGGGTACAAACGCTGCTACAAACGGTACCTCAGGTGTTTCTCGTACTTCAGGTACTTCAGGTACAAACGGTACTTCAGGACGGAATGGTACTTTTGGTACTTCAGGACGAAATGGTACTTCTGCAACTTCAGGAGCTACAAACGGTACCTCAGGTATTTCAAGAACTTCAGGTACTTCAGGTACAAACGGTACTTCAGGAGCTAACAGAACTTCCGGTATAGGAGGTCGGAATGGTACTTCTGGCACAAATGCTGCTACCGCAGGCACCTCAGGTGCTAACCGCACCTCAGGACGGAGTGGTTCAAACGGTACTTCAGGGGCAAATGGTACTTTTGGTACTTCAGGAGCTAATAGAACCTCAGGACGGAATGGTACTAATGGTACCTCTGGAGTTTCAGGTACTTCTGGTATATCTTTTGCAGGTACTTCTGGAATTAGTGGTGGTACCTTTACTAACCAACCTGATTACCTTGTAAAAACTGCAGGAGCTTCAACAGTACAAAGTGTATCATTCTTATCAGTTTCAGGTACTACTTTATCAGTAGCAGGTGAATTATCAGCAGATAATATAACTGAGACTTCTTCTAGAAGATATAAAGAAAATATTAAACCACTTCTTGAATCTTTAGAAAAAACTCTACAACTTCAAGGTGTAACTTACAATAGAATAGGTAATAATAGACAAGAAGTTGGTTTAATAGCTGAAGAAGTTCACCAAGTAATCCCAGAAGTAGTTATATTAAACGAAAATGGTTTAGTAAACTCAATAGAATATTCTAGATTAGTAGCTTTATTAATAGAATCTGTTAAAGAACTAAATGTAAAAATCGAAAATCAAGGTATATTTATTAATGAACTATTAAATAAAATAGTTAAATTAGAAAACAAATAAAGTTATGGCAGTTTGCTATGGAGTTTCTCAAACAGGTCCTACTTGCATGTGTGCAGGTGGGAATCCCTGTTCAGCACAATTAGGTAAAAGTGCTTTAAATTTATCCTGTCTATCAGGCATCCCAGACCAAAACTGTACAGTTGATCGTGGTATGTGGTTTGATTTATGTTCTCAAAAAATTCGATTAGCTATAAGTGACGGATCAGGATGGTCTGCTGGGGGTGCTATGCCCTATAATATTAACCAAGGCAATGGGGGTGGTACTCAAAATGCCGCTTATTACTATGGAGGTACTTTAGGTACAGGTAACCCTGCTGTATCGTGTACTGCTGAATATAATGGATCCGCTTGGTCTACTAGCGGCGCTTTACCTGCAATACGAAGATTTCCATTTAGAGGATGTGTTGGGACACAAAATGCTGGTATAGCTATCTTTGGATTTTCTGCCCCTAATAATTTTAGTAATACTTACGAATACAATGGTACTTCATGGTCCTCTGGTGGGTCCGGAGCATGTACTATAAGAAACGGAGCAGCCTTTGGAACCCAAAACAGTGCAACAGCTGCAGGAGGTTTTACCTCAGTAGATGCCGTAGGTACTCAAGAATATAATGGTACTTCATGGTCAGGTGGTGGTAATATTATAACTGGTAGACAAAGTGTTAGTGGAGCAGGTCAAAGTCAAAACACGGGTTGGATTGCCGGAGGTAATGATGGGGGAGTTATTGTATCATGCGTTGAAACCTATAACGGAGCTGCTTGGGCATCAAGTGGTGCTTTACCAACAGCACAACAAATTGGCGGTAGCTCAGGAAGACAAGCCTATGGATTTTTTGCTGGTGGGAGAAGTCCCGCGGCAATTGTAGGCTGTAGTCTTTTATACGATGGTTATTTATGGACATCAACATGTAATCTAATAACAGCCGTAGCATGTAATTCCGCAGGTGGAGATGGAAACCAAGGTATAGTATTCTCAGGACAAAGTTCTACTCCAGCAATAGTATCTTGTACTCAAGAATATAATAATCCTTTTAAATACTATAACGTAGGAGTTTAATTTAGAATATTTATAGCTATGGGATCATATACAAATGAAGTAGAAGTATACGATAGTAAAGGTCTACATTTTTCAGGGGGGGCAATAAATTTTGCTAATACTGCTCAACTTAATGCCGGAGCTGTTGGTTCATTAACCAATGGTAGAATAGGATCATTTTGGATTAGCCAAGCTAATTCAGAAGCTTATTATAGCAAATCAGCAGGTAATACTACGACTTTAAGTGTTACAGGTCCTATATAATAAAATATTAAATTATGGCACAATTACAAGTAGGATCAGAATGTAACGATGGTATAGCAGTAAATGGAACAGCTGCTTATACCATGATCCAGTTACCTACTGGAAACAACAGTTCTGCAGGATTTGACCAACCTGGAGATTTATTTTGGGATGCTAGCGAAAAACAAATAAGATTTTTTAATGAGGCTAATGAACTTTATCAAATCGAAATTGTAGATTTTATATTTGCTTAATTATGTTAAAATATTATATTATATCTAATACTGGTGAAAAAGATTTTATTACTTATCAAGATAATGAAATTTATCCTATATCAGGATACCCTACAGATATTTGGGTTACTGAAAACGAAAGTTGGGCACAAAGAGTAGGAGCAATAGAAGTTACAAAAGAAACAGCCCAAACCCAACTAAATGAATATATTGACTATCTAAGATCAATATACGTAGAACCCACCCCAGAAAACGCAGAATCTAATCCATTCCAAGACGAATATCCTCAATACATAATTTTACCTTAAACTTGGAAATCTAAAAAAGTTATATTATATTATATTATTATAAAAAATACGTTATGAGCAAACTATCTGTAAGTCTACCCGAATACACTCAGGTTCATTTAGAATCAATTTTATCTACTTTACAAGAAGATGATGCTACTGAACTTTTAGCACTAGCTGAAGACTTAAAACAAAGTTGGGAAACCCGACAAATTTTTAGAACTGAAACTGAAATTAGAGTAGGAGTTTTAGATGATGGTAGACATCCTACTAAAGCAGCAAAATATTGGCAAGCGGTTAGAGAACAAAATGGAATGCTAGAAAATCTAGTATTTTTATCATTTGATATGAGACGTAACAGAATTCAAAGAGAACGCTTATTACGTGAATTAGAAACCCTTACAGACGACTTAGACAAAGCCGAAAAACAAATTGAATTAGAAGAAAATGCTTTTAGTTATCTTCAAATGATTCAAACAGCTGAAGATAGAGCAAGAGAAATTAAAATATGGGCTAAAGTTAAAAAAGAATTAAATGATGGTTCGTTTGATACTTTAAATGTTAATACACATCAAGCTGAAAGTCTTCATAAAAGACTACAAAATAGAGCTTCAGCATTAAATGAACATAGTGATTCTACTGAAGTATTTAATGTAATAGGCCAAATTAGAACTATAGAACGTTTAAAAGAAGAAAAAGTATTATTAGCTCCTCCACAAGAAATTAAGCAAATTAAGTAAGTTATGAATTTTATTTACACAAAACCTCAAGTTTTATCCAACGAGGTGTGTGAAAAATTTATTGAAAATTTTGAAACATCTCCTTTAGTAAATAAGGGACATGTTTTCACCAATGGTAAAATAGTAGACATCCCCGAAATAAAATCTAGCTCAGATATAACTTTTAACCCTTCTTATTTATACCACCCAGTTTGGGGAGACTTATTAAAACGTTTAGTTAGTACTATTGAAGAAGAAGTAAATGAATATACTTTAAAATTTAGTAAAGGACTTTACAATATTAGTGAATTTAGATTAGACCCTTTATTTAACATTCAAAGATACTACCCAGGAGAAGGATACCATACATTCCATTGCGAACGAGGAGCTAATTCTAAAAATTTAAGTAGAGTATTAGTTTGGATGATATATTTAAATGATGTAACTGACGGAGGACAGACCGAATTTTATTATCAAAATCATAAAGAACCCGCAGAACAGGGTAAAATAGTAATTTGGCCCTCAGATTGGACTCATATTCATAGAGGTATAACAAGTCCTACTCAAACAAAGTATATTTTAACTGGTTGGTTTTCTCATATTTAAATAAGTTATGAAACAAGTTATAGATTTATTTCCTTTACCCTTAGGTGTTATTGAATGTCCTTTAGATATTAAAGAAATTGTAGATTTTTTTAATAAATCTGAAATGAGCAGTGAACAAGGGAACATTTATGGATTAGTATCAGAAGATACTTACATACTAGATAACCCAATTTGTAAACCTTTAGCGGATTGGATTTTAACTTCAATGCAAAATTATGCTGAAGAAATTTTAGGTTGGGATGAAAATTTTAAACTATCACAAACTTGGTTAACTTATAAACTCCCAGGCCAAAGGCATGAAGTCCATACTCATCCTAATTCTATGTTAGCTGGAGTATTTTATTATGAGGTGTATGATGATTATCCTGCTATAACATTTCACAATCCTATAGTAAGTTTTGGAAGACCTACATTTCAAGCTAAACCTAAAGATCCTAATAATGGTAAATATTTAAAAGATACTTTATCGTTTACTCCTAATCCCAATACTTTAATTATATTTCCTTCTAATATTCCTCATTCTGTTCCTGTAAATAATACAAAACAAGTAAGAAAAGCTTTAGGGATTAATACTTTACCATTAAAAACCATAGGAAATAAAAAAAGTTTAAATGAACTAGATTACTCAAGATTTATATAAGTTATGGTACAAGAAAAATACTTAGTATGGCATATTGATGGGGGGTTAGGCAAGCATGTTGCTGCTACCTCTCTATGTTCTTCTATAAAAGAACAACATCCAGATAGAAAACTTATAATGGTTGTAGGACACCCTGAAATATTTCTAAATAACCCTAACGTTGATAGGGTATATTTTTCAGGTAATATACCTTATTTTTACGATGATTATATTAATGGTAAAGATACTTTAATTTTTAAGCATGAAGTTTATAATCAAACTAACCACATTCATAAAAAAAATCATTTAATAGAAAGTTGGTGTGAAATTTTAAACCTTTCTTACCAAAATCAACTACCTAGAATATATGTTAATGCTTCTCATAAACAATTAGTAGATAAATGGTTTAGAAACAAACCTATTTTACTAATTCAAACTAATGGAGGTGGTTTAGAATCTAGTGGGTATAATTGGACTCGAGATATGCCTATTGAAATAGCCCAAAATATAGCTAATAGATGGATAGATACTCACCATATAATCCAGGTATGTAATCCTAATTCTCCCCAAATAATGGGAGCTGAAGTTATATCTAATCACATGTCTAATATGGAATTATTTTCTTTGATAGCAGCTTCAAATAAAAGACTACTAATAGATTCTTCTTTACAACATGCCTCCGCAGCTTTTAATTTCCCTTCAGTAGTATTGTGGGTAGGTACCGATCCCATGGTATATGGTTATAATGTTCATACTAATATTAAAGTAAAAACTCCTCAAAATAATATTAAACTTATTAATTCATATTTATTTGATTATGCTTTTTCAAATAATCCTTATGAATGTCCATATTTTGATGCTTTTGAAATGTTTAATCCCGATATAATTGATCTTGAATTAAGAAAATAAGTTTATGAAAAAATTGTTATATGTAGCACCTCATCTTTCTACAGGGGGTTTACCACAATACCTTACTAAAAAAATTGAACTATTAAAAGATGAATTTGAAATTTATCTTATAGAATGGGTAAACCATACTGGAGGTGTATTTGTAGTACAAAGAAATAAAATTTTATCTTTAGTAGACCCTGATAAATTCTTTACTTTAGAAGAAAACCATCAAGACGCTATTGTTGATTTAATTAATATAATTAACCCCGACATTGTTCACTTAGAAGAAATCCCAGAATTCTTCATGCCTGACGATATCGCTTTAAAAATATATTC
>Ga0208161_1001016_pt1 | contig 15378 bp, 24 predicted proteins | sample CB_VirMetaG_3_FD_184538 | JGI IMG/M metagenome (GOLD analysis project Ga0208161, IMG submission 184538) | Freshwater to marine saline gradient viral communities from Chesapeake Bay - CB_1508_1S Viral MetaG (SPAdes) (version 4) | ecosystem: Environmental > Aquatic > Marine > Coastal | place: USA...
AAGCTATTTAGCGAAAGGTTATACCTTGCTTATAATCGGAATAGGGGTATACCCGTTCGTATTGCACGTTTTCACAACATTTTCGGACCTGAAGGAACGTGGAAAGGTGGAAGAGAAAAAGCCCCAGCAGCATTATGTAGAAAGTTTGCAGAAGCCCAGTCGGGAGACACCGTAGAAGTGTGGGGAGATGGAGAACAAACCCGGTCTTTCTTATATGTAAGTGAGTGTGTTGAAGGTATCCGTCGTTTAATGGAGTCGGATTTCATAGGACCAGTTAATATTGGTTCAGATGAAATGGTAACTATTAACACAATGGTTGAATACCTTAAATCCATCAGTGGTAAATCGCTTAAATCTGTACATAAGTTAGATGCACCCACCGGTGTTAGGGGAAGAAATAGTGATAATAAACTTATCCAAGAAAAGCTTGGCTGGTCTCCTAATTTTACTTTAAAAGATGGGTTACAACTAACTTATAAATGGATTAACGAACAAGTAAATCTTGATAAGCAATAGTTTTAATATAATATTGTCTACGTGATGAGTAGACAGAAACTAGATTTAGACTTTTTCGAAAGAATCGTGGCGTATAAGAGCCTTACTGATGATCGGTATCTAGCATCAGTAGTAGATCATATACAGCCACGATTTTTTTCTGATAAAAACATCAAAAACGTATTTCTTATTATTAAAGCATTTTTTAATAAAAGATTTACAGTACCTACCAAAACAGAAATACTATCATTTTGCAGTACCCCAGAACTTAAAGAATCTTTTAAAGATGTTCTTAATAAAATTAAAGATATAGATAAAAAAGTTAATAACGACGAACTATACCATAATACGGAACGATTTCTTAAAGAGAAATCAGTTTATTATACCATGACTGATGTTGCTGATGAATGTTCTAAAGGTAACATAGATCCTGCTTCTATTTTTGATAAGTTTGAAAAGTGTTGTAGTATTAATTTGTCAGTAGATACTGGTTTTGACTTCTTACGTTCATATTCTCGACTTGTTGAGGATTTAAAAGTAGAAGAACCTACCATACCATCTGGGTGGCAATGGTTAGATAATAAGCTTGACGGTGGGTTTTTACAAAACGGTAGATCTATTTACATATTTGCTGGTGAAACTAACGTGGGTAAGTCAATTGTTTTAGGTAATATAGCATGTAATATAGCTAAACAGGGTAAAACGGTTCTTTTGATTAGTCTTGAAATGTCTGAAATGGTGTACGCTAAAAGATTAGCTGGTAACTTAACAGGTATTGAAATTAATAACCTTAGATATGAGTTACCACAACTAGAAGATAAGTTACAATCATTTGTTACTAATAACCCTACTAGTAGATTGTTGATTAAAGAGTTTCCACCTAGTACTATAACTCCTTCCCAATTAGGTGCTTTTATTAAAAAGATTGAACAAAATGGGGTTGAAATAGATGCTATTGTTCTTGATTATGTTAACTTAATGCATTCACCAATAGGTAATAATAGTTATGAAAGAGTTAAAATAGCAACAGAACAAGTAAGAGCCTTATCTTATCAGTTTAATTGCCCTATAATTACTGCAACTCAGTTAAATCGTACTGGTTATGATAAAACAGACCCTGATCTCAAAACTATAGGCGAAAGCATGGGGTTAGCGATGGGTGCAGATGCTATCTTTTCCGTATTTCAAAACGAAGAAGACAGGGACTTAGATATTATTAGAATGGGTGTTATGAAAAATCGTTTTGGTCCTAATCATGGTTCGAGTGAGTTTAATATTCATTACCCTACTCTTACTATAACAGATGGTGGTATAGATGAAATTGAGTCAACTAGTGGAGATATTATATCATCTATGTCAGCTAAAGGTAAATAGTTGAAGATTATGTTGGTTTTATTAATTATTCTTAATGTCTGGTAAAAATTACGTATTCACAGACTGTGATTTAGATGGGGTAGGTAGTTACTTGGTTAGTAAATGGCTAATTAACGACCTACCCTATAAGGTATCATCTCATAACAATTTTAGGAATGATTTTTTAACATGGGTAGGTAATAATAAGTTATCTGATTATGATACTATATACATTTTTGATATAAATGTTTCTAATCATAGTGATATACTTGATCATGATAATGTTGTTATTATTGATCACCATAACGGTAAAGACGGTTACGTAAATTTTGTCAAAGCTAAGTTAATTCTTGATCAAGATTATTCTTCAACTACTAAATTAGTGCTTAAAACCTTTTTACAACAGGATAAGTCACTTACATCAAAACTTACACCATCTAAAGCTAAATTAATTACTCTAATTGATGATTACGATAGTTATGTTCTTAAACACCCTGAAAGTATTGGTTTGAATACAGTATTATGGAGCTATACAGGTGATAGGATTGATAAATTTATAACAGAATTTGATAACGGTTTTACCACATTTAGTAATTATCAGTTGAATATGATTTCAATTGCTAAAAAGAAAATAAATGAAGCTGTTAATACATCAGATGTGTTTACTGTTACGTTACCGGTTGATGGAAAAAATAGAAAAATTATTAGTATACAATGTGACCACAACATAAATGAGGTAGCATCATCATTAATTTCACTTTATAACGCAGATATTTGTTTAGTTGTTAATTTAAAGTCAAAAGGAGTTAGTTTAAGGAAAAGTACTAAATGTGACGTAAATTTGAGTAAGTTAGCTGAAAAAATTTGCGACGGGGGTGGTCATTATGATTCAGCTGGGGGTACTATAACTGATAAATTTTTAATGTTGAGCAAAATGTTTAAAAAAATATGAAATTTAAGAATACTAATCCAATTGAATATGCTCAGCTTAAAGAAACAACACATATTTTTATGGGTTTATGTTCATTTGTATCAATTGTAAACAATAAAAAAATTAATTTACCTAATATTTTTATACTAATACTAAAGAATAAAAAATTAAGAGATTTTTATAAGTTATTGCTAGATATTGAAACTGATTTTGAGTTAGTTAAAATGTTTTTATACTTTGAACCTTCACTTTATAAAAGCAAGTATATCATGAAATATATTAATAGTAAAAGAAAAAACTTGATAATATAGTTTTTTTGTTATCATTTATAGATGACTGATTTTGAAAAGTTAATTTATAATAAACATCTTGCCGAGACAAGATCAAATCAAAATAAACCTTTCAAATTAAGACAGAATTTTGATAATATTGATGAATCAACTAGATTATATCTAACAAAGCTTTCTAACTTCTTTAAAAAACATAAAAATATAAACATAAATACGTTTTTTAAAGCACCTTACAAAATTTATAAAGATAAACCTCATCTTGGTTTAGATTTTTATCTTGGAATGAAGGCTATTAAGTTATATAGAGAGTATATTAACAAGTTAAATAGACAATCCCCCGATTCTGTAGATGCAAAAAAAAGTTTTAAACAATCTGTAGCCTTTGTAATTAACTTCTGTAAAGAAAAAAATATTAAATTTACTGAATACGTTAATTTTAAGGAAGAAATTTCAATGAATGCTTTTTTTGAACATTTAAAACACGGAAAAATTACTTTATATTTTCTTTTTATGTTTCCTCAATTTGAATCTGAATTGAAAAATATTGATGTTGAATTAAGACGACATATATTAGGTGAAATATATGATGATATTCCTAAAATGAGAGTAAAATTTTACAATTGTAATCAAGAAACTAAGGATGTCTTCAAAAAGATCTTCGAGATGACAAAAAAAGTTTTAGAATAATATGAAAAATAAAATAGTTGTTGTAAGCGGTTACTTTGACCCGGTTCATGTAGGTCATATTGAACTTTTAGAACGGGCAAAGTCGTTAGGAAAAAAATTAATTGTAATTGTTAATAATGATAAACAAGCAGAACTTAAAAAAGGTAAATCATTTATGTGTCAAGAAGATAGATGTATTATTATGCAATCTATGTATCTAGTTGATGAAGTTTTTCTTTCTATTGATGACGACAATACTGTTTGTAAATCATTAGAAGCAATAAAACCACACATTTTTGCTAACGGTGGTGATAGATATTCAGATGAAATTCCGGAAGCAGCTGTTTGCAAAAAGTATAACATAAAGATTGTTGATGGTTTAGGTAAAAAAGTAAGAAGTAGTAGCGAGCTTATAAAAAATGCTGGACAAAAATCAGATTAATTATATTATGATTTTAGGTAATCGGAATTACCTACACGAAAAAAATAAAATAAACTAAAAAACTAAAAATAAACTAAATTATGACAGATATAACATCAATGTTCGATAGTATTAAAAATTCAATGGAAAAACAAACTGGTCAGACACAAAGGGGTCAGTTTCTAAAGACAGAAGTAGGTAACACGTACACGGTAAGGTTAGTACCCAACACTAGTGACCCAGCTAAAACGTTTTTTCATTACTACACCCACGGTTGGACGTCATTTGCAACTGGTCAATATATCAATCAGATTAGCCCACAAACGTGGGGTGAACGTGATCCAATTGGAGAAGCTAGATATAAACTTCAAAAAACGGGTACTGAAGAGGAAAAGTCTAAGGCATCAACTATTCTTCGTCGTGAAAACTGGATGGTTAACGTATATGTCGTAAATGACCCGGTTAACCCTGATAATAACGGTACGATTAAGTTGCTTCGCTTTGGTAGGCAGCTACATAAGATTATTATGGATGCTATGCAAGGAGAAGAGGCTGAAGATTTCGGTCCTCGCATCTTTGACGTTGCTAACGGTTGTGATTTTCGTATCAAAGTTGAAAAACAAGGTGATTACCCAACATATGTTTCGTCTAAATTCGGCATGCCTAAGTCACTTAGCACTGATTATGACGGTGGTGTTGACGCAATTCATAAGGATGCGTTTGATCTAGAAACGGTTTTTACCGTAAAGTCTTATGATGAGCTAAAAGAGTTGTTGAACGAGCATTTTTATTGTGTAAGTAATGATGAATCTAGTACAACAACGTCTTCAGTAGAAAGTATTGCAGCATCAGTTACTACTGCTGCAGCTCAATATGGTCAAACAAAACTTGCAACTGAACCAACAGAAAAAGTTTCAAGTGAAGCGGACAATAATAGTGATATTGAAGATCTTTTGGCTAGTTTAGAGAACGTATAATGAATAATCAAGAACGTACGCCAGTGAATCACGAAGCTATAAATGTAAATTCGATTAAATCGGATCCTTATGATGATGCACTGGCGTTTCGTTCTCTTTTAGGAGCAGTACATAATGAATTTAACCATATGGTTAATAACAATATGGTATCTGAATCTAATACTTTAAAAAAGATAAACGGAAAACAAATTTTAGAAAAAGGTATAAAAGAATTAATGGGTAAACAAACACCTGTTAGTCAAATTCCAAAAAATATTGATCAACAACTAGCCCAACCAATAGCCCCTCAACCTTCTCCTAATGTAAGCGTTGTACCTCAACCAATACCCGCTGCAGAAATAAATGTTGACCCTAATCAACTAGAGCTTAATTTTGATAATTCAGCTACAGCTCAAAAAATTTACGATAAAATTGAAGATATCGAGATAAAACTTAATAAAATTTTAAATTTATTATCTAATAAAAATACACGAAACAAAAAATAATTGTATATCATAGGATAGTTAGTATAATATGGTATGATTATTAAACTTAAAGATAAAAATAGTTTTATTAACAATTTTTTGAGGCCTATCAGTTCGATGTCTGATAATGTTGTTATTAAAAGCGTTAATAACAAACTTTTATGTCTTAGCAATAACGAACAAGGTTTAATACTATGTGCAACATATAATATATCTTTAGAAGATACAATCCAACTTAATATACCTAATGTAAAACGTCTTGAAAAGGTTATATCATTTATTAATACAACTGAAATTGATTTGCAATATAGGTCTAACGCTTTATCCTATAAGGATAAAAATATTAGATTTAAGTATCATTTTTTGGATGACAATATCATTCAAACACCTAAGTTAAGTCTTAATAAAATTAATAGTATTGAACATGATATTGAATTTACTATTGATAATTCAAAAATTACTGAGTTATCTAAAGGAGCAGCATTTGTTTCTGAATCAGAAAAATTATATTTCAACATTAGCGATGATGGTATTTACGGTGAAATCACAGATAAAACAAATTCATCAGTTGATAGTTATTCTATTTTACTAAATGAACAAAATATTGGTAAAGAAATATCATTTCCGGTACATTTTGATATTGTAAGGTTGTTGTCCAATAGTAATTCTACTAATGAAATTAATGTTAAAATTAATACAACCCAAGGGTTATGTATTTTTACTGTTGAAAATGACGATTCAGTATTAAAATATATTGTACCTGGTCTTCAATCATGAACAAAATTCATACATTAGGTTATTTTAAAAAAAGATTAAAGGATAATGGTTTTATAGTATTGGATCTGTTTAAAAACTATTCTAATAAAGATAAACGTAAATGGTCAATTATAATCAACCCAGGTCAAGAGAGTATCCACTGTGTGTGTATGATAACTAATGATTTTAAAGACCCGGTTTTTGAATTTTCCGATAACGGTGTAAAAATAAAACAAAAACATTTTCTTTTAGTAACGTCATCAATGGAAGTTATTATTCAAAAACTTTTAGTAGATTGGAAAATTTTAAATAATAATGTAAATTCACCGTATTACAAGAATAAAAATATTGAAAAATAGCAGATATTAATAATATATATTATGACAAAAAAAATCATCGATGTTTCTCCAGTAGAAGAAGTTGTTAAGGAAAATAATAAACAATACGTTCTTGTTTTAGGAAAAGGTTACGTAGGATCTAATCTTTCTGATTTTTTAGCTCAAGACAGTGATAATTTAGAGGTGCATAGTGTATCTAGAGATCAACTTAATTATGCAGACAAAGATGAACTTTATAAATTTTTAGTTGAATATCAGAATCAAGGCATCAAATTTGACGTAGTCGTAAATGCAGTAGGTTATACAGGTGAAACAAATGTAGATGACGCAGAAACAAATAAAGAACTTTGTTTTCTTTTGAATACGGTATTTCCCATTACTCTAGCAGCAACTATTCAAAAATATAACGATAATTTTAAAGAAGATGTTGTAACTAGAGTTATTAATATTTCATCTGGATGTATTTTTGATGGTAAACCTAAGGATAAAGAAGAATGGGATGAACTGGATATACCAAATTTTGGTATGTTTGATGACAATTCATCTTTTTATAGTAAAACTAAGCATGCTTCAGAACTAATGACCAGTATGTCGTTTGATAATGTAATTAATTTGCGAGTAAGGATGCCTATTAGTGATATTAACAGTAAAAGAAATCTTTTAAATAAAATTTTAAATTATAAAACCCTATTAAATCATAAAAATTCTATAACTTATATTTACGACCTATTTAATTACATTTATAATATTGTTATCAATAAAGATTTTGTATCTGGTATTTATAATGTTGTTAGTGATGGTGTATTTGAGCCAGAATTATTATTAAAAGTACTTAAAGATAATAAAAAAGAATTAATTGAAAAGAAAGTAATTAGTAAGGATCACTTTGATCAAGTTACTCTAGTTAACTTAAAAGAATTTTACAAGAAAGATTTAACAAAAGCGGCAAGAAGTAATATTATTATGTCTAATAAAAATGCTAGCGAAGTAATTAATTATAAGTTTAACAAAATTAATGAAAAATTCTTAGATCAAATTGTTAAAAACTATATTAACAATCTATGAACATATTAGTCACAGGCGGGTTTGGTTTTATTGGCAGTCATCTTTGCAATTATTTAGCTGAAAAGGGTTGCAATGTTTTTAACATCGATATAAAAACCTACGCCTGTGACTATGTTGATATTAAAAATGTAAAAATTAAAAAACATTTTAACTGTAATATAGTTGAGTTAATTAATTTCAGCGATTTTTTATCTTATGATAGGTTTGATGCGTGTATACATTTAGCTGCTGAAAGTCATGTTGATAATAGTATAAATAATCCTAATATTTTTGCTTTAACAAATGTAATAGGTACTATTAATATATTAAATTTAGCAAAACAATTACGTATTCCTCGTTTCATCCAAGTATCTACAGATGAAGTGTATGGTTCGTTAGGTGAAAATGAACCATCTTGGAAAGAAGACACCCCTATTAATCCAAACTCACCTTATTCATCATCAAAAGCAAGTGCTGATATGATTGCAATGTCATATCACCGTACATACGATATGGATATTCGTATTACTCGTTGTTGTAATAACTTTGGTATAGGTCAACATGTCGAAAAACTTATCCCTAAATCAATTACCAATGCATTAAAGTACGGTTTTATCGATATATACGGTGATGGTACAAATGTAAGAGAATGGATACATGCCCATGATCATGCAAGAGGTATTTTTAAAGTACTGCAGTTTGGTAATGCTGGGGAAGTATATAACATAGGTTCAGGAGAAGAATTAACCAATAACGAAATTGCATCTATGATTAGTACTTTTACTGGAACTAATGCGAAGTTAAATTATATTGAAGATAGAAAAGGTCACGATAAAAGATATTCATTAAATTACGATAAAATACAAAATCTTGGGTTCAAATGTAGAAGATCTATTCGTGATAGTAAAGAATGGGATGAAATGGTTCAGTACTATAAAAAATACCAAAACGCCTAAAAAACGTTTTCTATATGCAGTAAAAAACGGAGATCACGCTGGTAAGTTTATTGCATATATCGACACTCTACAAGATCACTATTGTTTTCTAGCAGTACCTGGTAATGAGAAACTAAAGGTACCTATTAAAGACTTCGAAAACGGGATAGATAATGGGATAGTTGAGTTTGTTGAAAAATTACCTAGAAATGTTTTCAAAGTTTTAGAAGCACAACATCTTGCTTCTTGATTTCAATCAGATTAACATTATAATATTGTTATGAAATCGTTAAAAGATCGCATTTTAAATGCAAAAACGAAAAGTGAAATAGATTCTCTTTGTGTAGAATTTTCCAAATACGAAAGTGTTTCAACTAATACTAATACTAAAGTAAGTAAAGCAGTAAAACGACGTATTGATGAACTAGACGGAGCAGTACAAGTTAAAAAGCCTAAAAAATCTAAAAAGACAAAAGGTGCATAATGACAACTCTTATTCTAGATGCAAATAATCTTTTGTATCGCACTTTTTGGGTTAACAAACGTAATTACAACAGTGAAAATTTAACCACGGTTATGTTTTTACGAGCTGTAAAGTCGTATGTTGATAAATTCAAACCAGATCAAGTTTATGCTGCTTGGGATAAAAAATTAACTTACCCTTCTACTAACTTTCGTAAAAATACTTCTAATGGGGCGTATAAAAGTAATCGTGATAGCGAAGTAGCTAAAGAAGCTCACCGTAATGACGATACTATTAAAACTTTACTTAACTGTTTAGGTATTAAAAGTATGTACCCTAATGTTATGGAAGCAGATGACGTTATTGCTTATCTTTGTCATAATTTGCCGGGTAAAAAATTTATTATTACTGTTGATAAGGACTTATATCAACTTATTAACGATGATACTTTTGTATTTAACCCTATTCAAAAAGTAACTGTAATGCCAGACAACTTTACAACTTACACAAAAGGGGTAGATATTAAGAATTTTCTTGATTACAAAGCATTGGTTGGTGATAATAGTGATAATATCAAAGGTCTATATAAAGTTGGTCATAAAAGAGCGTTAAATTTAGTAGAAAAATTTAATAAGACCGACCCCGTTAATATACTTAACAACCAACAATATGACATTTACAAGAATAATAAAAATATTATGGATTTGAGAGTTGGTTATAATTTTTATCCTGAAGAAGTACCGAAATATCAAGAACAACTTAAAGAAGGTATGCCAGACAAAGATTTAGATACATTCTTTGAAATTTGTAATAACCAAGAATATGATTCTATAACAAAAAATAAAGATAAATGGATTCATTCCTTTAAATTGAATGATTCTTTAAAAGAAATACTAGTTAAATTAAATATTTGATATGAATAATAATGTAAACAATATGCATATGGTTAGACCTATTCCCATTACCAGTCCGATATCAGGAAACCCAGTGCACCCTAGACTACATACTTTTGAAAGAAACGGTCAAGTAGTGGTTGAAGCGCATTGGATTGATCCAAGTAGCGGTACTTTTATTAGAAAAGGTGTAGTTTCGATTGAACCTATTAAGAAATAATATATAATCCTCCTTGGTATATGATTTTACCTGAGGCATACATCGTACAAAAGTTTTATCAGTACGCTGGGCGGCCAAAGTACAACAGACTTGCTAAAACATACCAAGGAGGGTGTCCTATCTGTAGAGAAGGTAAGTCATGGGGTAAAAAACGTCGCCTATTTTACGTAACATCTGATAATTTTCTACATTGCCATAATTGTGGTTGGCATTCTAATCCTATTAACTGGATTATTGAAGTGTCTAATATGGCAATAAGTGAAATATACAAAGAAGCTGAGGAATATGATTTAATACCTCAAGATATTAGTGAAGTAAGTTTAAATGAAGTAACTAAAAAAATTTTTAATAACTCTTTACCCGATGATAGTATTAATTTATTTGATAAAGATCAAATTAGTTACTTTAAAGCTAACCCTATTGTACAAACTGCTTTAAATTATATTAAAACTCGTAAATTAGATACAGCTGTTAATAAATCTAATAGTTTATATATTTCACTTAAAGATAAAATACATAAGAATAGGCTTATTATACCCTTCCATGATGTATCCGGTAAGATTATCTTTTATCAAAGTAGAACTATTATTAAAAATAACAAAGTTAAGCTACCTAAGTATCTAGGTAAATTAAACAGTGATAAAAGTTTGTTTAACATTAATAATATCAATGAAAATATTAACGAAATTTTTATTATTGAAGGTCCTATTGATGCATTTTTTGTTGAAAATGGAGTAGCTGTTGCAGGTATTAATGAAAATAGCGATAATTTATTCACCTCATTACAACATCAACAAATTATGCAGTTTCCATTTCATGAACGTATTATAGCATTAGATTCTCAATGGCAAGATAGTGCTTCATTAAAGAAAACTAAAGTACTTCTAGAAAAAGGTTATAAAGTTTTTATATGGCCTAAAAAGTTTGGTGAGAAGTTTAAAGATTTTAATGAAATGTGTATGGGATTAAACATAGAAAAAGTCCCTAATAACTTTTTAGTAAACAATTCATTCAAAGGTATTCAGGGACTTGTTAGATTATCGATAATAAATTAATTTTTATCTGCTGAATGCATATAACCTTTTAAATTTTCAATTAATGAACTTAAGTCCATTGCGACTCTAGCAATTTTTTTAGTTTCAGCAGATGCAATTTTATCAAATAAAGTATCACAACTCGCATTGTGTAATTTAGTTTGTACTGAATCACCTTCCCCGTTTAAATAATTTGTAAATTCTTCCATTTTACCAATCCAAGACGCTAATTCTTGAGCTTGGGCTTGATTATTAGCTTTAGCCATTTCCTCTGGTGTTTGTTGAGGAGCATCTACATAAAATTCACTAACATCAGTTTCAGGTTCTAACTGGGTTTCCATAGCTTCGACATCAGTAATATCTGTCTGCTCATCTTGTTCTATTAAAGTTATAAAACGTTTACTAAAAAAGCTCATACATTTATTTAATCTCTCCTATAAATAATAATATGGCTAGTCGCAAATTACTTAACGAAGATCAAATAGCTATGTATAATAAATGGGTTAGAGGTATTGCAACCCGTGAACAAAAACCCTCTCATGTAACGGTAGGTGATTTAATGCAAGCTAGCGGAACTAATGATCAAAATAGAGCTCCATTAGAATTACCTTACCCGATGACACATATTATAGAAGATATGGGTGCGCTATATCTTGCAGCTGATAATATAGAAGCTAAAGCTAAACAAACTAAAGATAACCCGTTAGTTACTGAAAGTGAAAATGCAGTAGTTAATTTAGAAAAGTTCATTGAAAGGTGTCATAAAATTAAAAAAATATTAAACAATATGACCAAAAATTTAGATGTAATAGTTCAAAGAAAACCATATCAAAGTGGTAATGCAGAGTCCTAAACATAAATTTTTATGTGGAAATACTAAAATCTATATTAATTCTAACTATAGTTAGTACTTTTGTTTCGGGTTGTTTTTATTTTTTAAATTTTTCGTTTTGGCCAGTTTTTGGATTATCATTTATTTTTCAAATTTTTATTTTTAACTTATTTAATAATTGGAAAAAACAACAAGCTGAAATTGAATTTGAATCTATACTAAATGAAAGAATTAAGGAATTTTCAAAACAAGGAATCGAATGTGTTTGCCCAGATGAAAACTGTAACGAAACAACTTTTGTGCCAATTACATTGAATTCAGATAACTTATACGATTGCCCTAAATGTAAAAAAGAAATAAAAGTATTAATTGGAGTTAAAACATTTTTAAAAACAACACCCGTTGACGAAGACCCATTTAAAAAATTTGACTTTTCGAAAGGTATAGACTATGAACAATGAATCCCTAAAATATAACGAACAATCTAGTAAAGCTATACCAGCAGATCCGGGTCCTAAAATTATTCTAGAAAAATATGAAAATACCGAATACTATGATTCTTACAATAAAGGATTATGGGCTGGTAAAATGACACTAGATGAAAAAAATAAACATAAAATAGTATCTAATTTAATTTTTACTATAATTGATGATGCTAAACTTTTAAATGCCAAAAATAAAAATTTAAATGGCGTTAATTTGTTAAATAATTTACAACAAATTTTTAATACGTGTTTTGATATGATGAATTCCGAACAAATTTTATTTGACATTAAACGAGCTGCTTCTATAATAGAGGGGTATGGAAAACACATTGAAAACAAAAACAGTTAATGAAATGTCAAATGAAGAAATATCGCGATGGTTGTGTTTGTTTGATGCTGTTAACTATGTAGCAGGTAAAGCAGAAAAAATGGGTATTGATATTAATAAAAATAACAATTGGATTAAACCTTTAGCATTTAAAAATTATATTACAGAGATGTATCAAAGCACGTACATTAATTATAAAATGGACTTGAAAGAAAACAAAAAAAATGCATTACATACTTAATACAGTTTTTACGGTACCGTCAAATACAACTGCTAATAGAATTGGCGGCCCTACAGTTTTTAGTAAAACAACCTCAAATGTTGTATTTAACAAACGAGGCTTAGAAGATGGTGTTACATACACATTAATTTACATTAAAAAAACAGAAACCGGGGTCGAATATCAGTTCAAATCATTAAAAAATAATAACATTGTTACTGAAGTTTTTAATTCATGTCAAGAAGCAGATGTTTTTATCTCAAATATGAGAGGTGAAAAATTGCCTGATTATAATCAATTTTACAGTAACATTAAAGGTTAATTAAATGGGCCATCTTCAGGGGGTTTTGTATTTCCATAACCCCCATAAACATCATCATAATCAAAATTACTATAATCAAATACCTGTTTAGCAGCTTCCTCAAAACTACCTTGATAACTCTTTTCATTAGAGCGTTCAGATTCCCCTCCAGACAAAATACCGGAAAATTTATCATCAAATACTTGATCACTACCACCTTCAGCACTAAGACCGGGTTCGAATGAAAAATCATAACGTTTAGCTTTTAGAAGCCATACATAATGACCCATCAACGGATTTATTCTTGCAACATCTTGATCTAACCTTTCAGTTACTTCAAATTGTTTACCTGTCCTTGGGTGAGGTCTATCGTTACCATATTCTGTTAATCTAAATACGTCACCAGCTTTTGGTTCTTGTAAATATCCAAATGAATCATAAAATGCACTTATGTGAACATAAGCAGTTACTTCATCATCAGAATCAAAACCATATTTTTGCAAGATTACAGCATTTTCTTGCAATTCTAATGCCATAATTATATTTTTAGGGTTAGCAAAAACTTTAGTAGGTTCCTCTCCATATATATTTTGAGGCCCCGCACCAGGTAAACCGTCCCCCGATAGTGTTTGATACGGGTTTTGCCAATATGTTACTTCTTGACCATATAAATTTAAAAGCTCTTCCCACCAATTACTAATTACCAACCTTTCACAAACGTTATTTTCCTTATTAGTAAATCTAAAACAAGGGTTTTTATCTTTAGGCATTGGGTAAACTGATCCACGCGTGGTAACGATACCTCCTGTAAAGCGAGGCATTACGATATTCGTACCTTTGTAGTTAAACATTGACATTATATCATGTAATCAGTTTTGTTTTTCTTAGTTCTCATTAAGTAAAACCTACCTGAAGGCTTTTGTCCAATAGCAACACCTGATTTCTTAAGCCCTTTAGGTCTCCTTAAATCTCTAACGTTAAAATGTTTGGTAATTTTGTATGCATCTTGAGGGCTTATATATAAAAACCTTGGACCTGCATTTTTTTGCATTACTTTAAAGCAATTAGGTAAATCTAATCTTACCGATACATATTCCGGTCTTGTTCTTGCATGTTTTCTTAACCCTGGGTCTCTTACCACAGGGTGACGATGCCTATTACCTGAATGTAAAAAAGATTCATTAAAAATATCGTCATAGTTTTTGTTTATTAAGTTAGAAAGTTTTTCTAAATAATCGGTATTTCTTAGATATTTAAAAGTTAAATTACCTACTGAAAATTCACCTTCAGATTTCAAACCTTCTTGCCTTAGTTTTTTAATTTTACCAAATAACTTTACACCGTAATTGTACAATACTTCAGACATTCTTATATCTTTTTTATGCTTTTTAGTTAAAGTGTATAAATGATCAATTTGTTTTTTGATATCATTAAACTTTTTAAGAATATCTTGGTCATCTATTGAAGGGGGATTGTATGTTGGTTTTTTAACCCATTTACCTTGTTTAAGTGAATATAATCCTGAAGAAACATGAGGTTCTTTAGTATCTTGAAAATATAATTCCACTTCATGACCTTTAATTTTTATATCGTGTTTAGTATTCCATATAAATCTTAAACCGTCTAACGCAGTCTTTACTAGTTCAACGTCTTCATCAACTTTTTTAAAATCTAAAAGTATGTGAACATCTAAATCACTATTAGATGTGTAGTTATAATTAGCTAGACTTCCAGTAAGTTGTATATCGTCAATTTTAGGCAGTTTTAAATTGACGTTATCTAAAAAATTATTTGCAATACCCAATAGTTTCCTGCGTATTTCAGGAATCATTTTTTTATTCAAATAAAATTTAGGATTTAAAGTTTCATTATAAAACTTCACAATAATATTTAAGCAAAAAAAAGCTCCCTACTTAAGTAGGGAGCATAGTT
>Ga0208161_1001018_pt1 | contig 15328 bp, 18 predicted proteins | sample CB_VirMetaG_3_FD_184538 | JGI IMG/M metagenome (GOLD analysis project Ga0208161, IMG submission 184538) | Freshwater to marine saline gradient viral communities from Chesapeake Bay - CB_1508_1S Viral MetaG (SPAdes) (version 4) | ecosystem: Environmental > Aquatic > Marine > Coastal | place: USA...
CGCTTCTATTTTATTATCTAAAATGGCTGAAAATAGCGGTTTGGTTTCCGAACTGGTTAAAACTGGCGCGAACTGGCCAGATGACGAAAGAACGCAACCAGGCGACACAGTGAATATTTATGCAGACGTTTGGAAGCCGCGCCTAGAAACTGTTTGTAATCGTGAAGGCCGTTACTTTGCGGACGGTGTAAAAGTTTGGGCAAAAGATTTTTTAAATGTCGATTTAATGGACTGGCAATATTACGTGGCTAGCGGTTTATTGGCGCACGACGCTAACGGCGATTTATTGCATAGGCAAGGCCTAGTAAGTGTGGCTAGACAAAACGGTAAAAGTATTTTGCTGGCTGGTGTTGTCGGTTATTGGGCTACTGTTATGCCAAAGCTTCGCGGTAAACCGCAAACAATTATTACGACAGCCCATAGATTAGATTTGGCTATCGAATTGTTTAACCAGGTAGCACCTATTTTAGAAAAAGAATTTGGCGCTATTTTGACGTGGGCGGTAGGTCGTAACGAAGCTAATTTGCCTGACGGTACGCGCTGGCTTGTTAGGGCTGCTACGCCTACTTCATTTCACGGCCTAACGGCTGATTTAGTGTGCATAGATGAACTTTGGGCGGTTTCGCCTGACGCGGTATCGGTAGGACTATTGCCTACTATGCGTACCCGTAAAAGTCCGTTGCTATTTATGACTTCGACCGCTGGCGACGAAAGTTCTAAAGAAATGCAAAAATGGCAAGAACAAGGCTTACGTGCAATAGACGAAAAAAAGACTAGTTCCCTATATTTTGCTTGTTATTCGCCTAGCGCCGATATTGACCCTATGACGCCTGAAGCTTGGATAAAAGCTAACCCAGCCATAGGCAGCACACTTACTTTAGACGTGATAGCGGCAGAAGCTGAACAGCCGAACCGTAACGCTTTTCTACGTAGTTCGGTAAACCTTTGGACGGCCAGCGCTAACGGCTGGCTACAGCCTGGCATATTTGACAAACTAGTAACGGCTGACCCAATGCCTAAAGGCGGCGTATTAGCGATAGAACAAAGCCAAGACGAAGCCCGATACGTAGGCGTTAGGGCCGCTTTAAACAATAAAGGCCAAATACAGTTAGCCGTCGAGTTTATAAAAGATACTTTGGCGGACTGTTGGCAAGCTGTAGAAAACGCTTGTATAGACCAAACGACACGGCTACTTATTACGCCAGCTTTTGAAATGTCTTTACCTACAAAGTTTGAACGTAGGGCGTCTATTGTCGGTAATCGAGAATTACAACGTTGGACGGTAGGCGCTAGGGCAGCAATTTTAGAAGGCAAAATACGGCACGACGGCAGCACACTTTTAGCCCAGCACGTAGAACGCGCGGTAGCAGTCAAAAATCAAGGCGCTGTAACTTTGTCTAGTTTGCGTAGTCCTGGCCCTATCGAATTGGCGCGTTGTTTAGTTTTTGCGGTAGCTATGGTTAGCAAACCTGCCACTATCGGTAAGCCGCTTATCGTCAGTAACCGTAACGCTATTTAGTTTTCTTTTCGGCTATTGTGTAACGCGGGTAGCCGTCGAGTTTCTTAACTTTCTCGTAGGGTAACTGCGGCGGCTACCTAGCACCAAAAGTTTTATAAAGTGTGGCATACTAAACCAATGGCATTATTTACGCGCAAACCTGAACCAGCAAAAATAGTTAAGGCCGCTGCTGGTGCTGCGTCTAACCGTACTGGTACTAATGCTGGCGCTTCGCAAATCGGTAATTTTTATGCGTATTCAGACGGTGTTATTAGACAACGTTTTATGCAAGTACCGACAATTTCGCGCGCCCGCGATTTAGGCGCGTCAGTAATTGGCTGTTTGCCTTTAAAACAATATAAAGAAGTTTGGAACGGCGACGAAATCGAATTGTTACCAGAAGCGCCGCGCAGTTGGCTATCACGTATTGACAAAGGCGTAACAAATAACTTTCTTTTAAGTTTCACCTATGACGATTTGCTGTTTTATGGTAGGTGCTTCTGGTACGTTACCGAACGTAGTAGCGACGGGTTTCCAAGTTCGTTTACCCGTCTACCTGCCGCTATGGTTACAACACAAGACCAGGCAGCAACTAACGGCGTATGGTTCGGCCCGTCTAAACAGGTTTTATTTCAAGGCCTACCAATTCGCTACGAGGACTTAATACAATTTTTAAGCCCGATACAAGGCCTAATTTATACTGGCGCTACTTCCGTAGATACCGCCCTAAAACTAGAACAGGCACGTAATCGAAACGCTAGCAGTTTGCAACCAGCAGTAACACTTCGTCAAACTGGCGGCGAACCAATGTCGCCACAAGAGTTACGCGATTTAGCGCAAGCTTACGACGAAGCACGGTTTGCTTCTGCTACAAGTGCAGTAAACGAATTTGTAGAAGTAATACCAAATATGGCAACGCCTGACAAAATGCTTTTAATTGACGCCGCAGAGTACCAGGCAAAAGAAATCGCGAGAATCGCGAACGTCCCCGCCTACCTCGTTTCCGTAAGTTTGGGAAATTACAGTTACGTCAGTAGTTCGGAAGCTTCACGCGATTTATATACGTTTGGTGTAAAACCGTATATCGACTGCATACAAGAAACGTTAAGCGCAAATAACGTATTACCGCGCGGAACAGTAGTACGCTTCGACATTAAGAGTTATTTAGAACAGCAAGAAAAAATGAAACCAGACGAAGCCGAAGTAGAAACGGTAGATATAAACAATGATTAGATTAGTGCCGCAAGATTTAAATTTAGACGCTGCGCCCGCTGGCGACAAAAGCCCCCGCAGAACGTTAGCGGGCGTAGCAGTTCAATACGACGTAGAAGCGGTCGTATCGGACGGCCAAAAAGTAAAATTTGCTAATGGTGCTTTGCCGTTAGAAGGCAAAAAACCGAAAATGTATTTGTACCACGACAGTACACAGCCAATAGGCATAGTTTCGGCCCGTACACAGGTAGACGATACGGTACTTTTTGAAGCCCGAATTAGCGAAACCCGCGCAGGCGACGAAGCGCTACAACTAGCAAAAGACGGCGTTTTAGATAGCGTTTCGGTAGGTATTCTGCCAGTTGAATACAGTTTCGACGAAGCTGGCACAATGATTATTACTAAAGCTGACTGGCAAGAATTAAGCCTTTTGCCTTATGGCGCTTTTGAAGCCGCTAAAGTAGAACGAGTAGCAGCAAGTATCCACCAAACAGAACCCGAAGTAGTGTTAAATAGTAAACAAGACCCAGAACCAGAGGTAAAAGAAATGAACGAAACAACAGAAACCCCGCAAGTAATCGAAGCTTCGCAAGTACACACGGTTTACGCGCAAGCACGTCAGCCTTTCAAACTTCCTAGCACTTCGGAATATATCGCAGCCTATGTGCGTGGCGGTGCAGATTTCGCACAACTTAACGCAAACATTAAACAAGCCAGCGTTAAAGCGGCAGCGCCAGACATTACAACAGCTGACACGCCTGGCATTTTGCCAGAAATTATTGTAGGTAGCGTTTATGACGGGCTTAACCCGATTAGACCATTCGTTAGCGCTATCGGTACTCGCGCTATGCCAACACAAGGCGCAACATTTCGACGACCAAAAATTACAGTTCGTCCAGTTGTAACACAACAGCCAACAGGTCAGCTAAATACTTTAGACCCTTCGACAGTTGAGGTTTCGAATACGGACGTTTCAAAACTAAGTTTCGGAACATACGTGACCGTCAGCGAACAAGATTTAGACTGGTCAGACCCTGCAAGTATTGACATTATTTTAAATCAGCTTGCTATCGCATACGGTCAAGCAACTGACAATTACGCCATAGACACTTGCCGAAATGCTATTGTCCAGACGCAAAGCTGGGACCCGCAAGTCGCTAAAGACACTATTGAAGGCATTTACGGTGCAGCGGTTCAAATTAGCAGCGGTAGCAATTACCTACCGTCGCATTTGTTTGTATCGCCTACAGTATGGGGCTATTTGGGCGCGCAAGTAGACGACCAAAACCGCCCAGTATTCCCGTTTGTCGGTGCGCCTGGTCTTATGGGCCAAAACGCTAGCGGTACTTCGTCAGCTACAAGCTGGAACGGAAACCCGCTAGGCCTTGTATTAGTCGTAGATAAAAACTGCGACGGTTCATTTATGGGCCACGCAGCAGGCCCAGCAGCAGGCTTCGAGTTTTACGAACAGCAAAAAGGCGCAATTTCAGTAGACGTACCAGCCACACTAGGCCGCACTATTGCCTTTAGAGGCTATGCAGCTGGCTATATGGCAGACGCTACCAAGTTCGTCAAGTTCGTTTAACGGCTAGAAAGAAGGCCAGCTATGGCCGTCTATTCGGTCAAACAAAAATATTTAACCGATAATTACGCAGTAGTCGTACTTGTTACTAACGCTGACCCGTTAGAAGTAGGTCAAAGCGTTACTGTCGCAGGCGTGGACGCCACGTTTAACGGTACTTATACGGTTGAGGCGTTGCCCGAATATTATTTTAACGGCGTAGACGAACAAGGCTTTTTTCTTTACGACATAGAACTGCCGATAGCTAATCAAGTTTTATACGCTAAAACCGCTGACAATGTAAACATAGTTGCAGCGTCTGGCAGTTTGACTACTACGCCAGTTTGCACGTGGATAACGGCCGCACAGATTGAGGACTGGTTAGGTATTGGCACAGCGACGGCAGCCGATACAGCATTTTTAACCCAATGCGCTTTAGCTGCAAACAATTTTTGTTACGCCAGAAGGCGCGAAGCTGGTTACAAAAACGAAAGTTTAACGACCGTACCGAATGGCGCGGTTAGCTTAGGGACGATTATGTATGGGGGCGCGTTGTATCGTCAGCGCGGCGGCGTACAAGATTTCGCGTCGTTTGACGGTCTAGGTACGGCTAATAGTTTTGGTTTGTCGCCAATGATTAAACAGCTGTTAGGCGTCGATAGGCCAGCGGTTGCATAATGCCACAAAACTTTACCGATTTATTTAATACGTCGCTAACTAACTTAACTACGACGCTTTCAGCGGTAACAGGTTTGCAAGTAGTGAACGACCCGCGAAATTTGACCCCGCCTTGTGCTTTCATTGACGCGCCAAGCTTCGAAGCGTTTAACGCCAATATTGTAAAAATGTCGTTTCCAGTACGGGTAATAACTTTAGGGCCAGGCAACCTAGACGCCCAACGCAGCCTATTAAACCTAGCTTCGCTGGTATTGGGTGCTAATGTAGGCGTTACGGACGGTAGGCCTACAGAAGCTTTAGTAGGCGGCGTGGCTTACCCTGCGTATGATTTGACAGTAACAATGCAAGCCCAGACAGCGTAAAAGAGGTTGAACCAATGAACATTTTTATAGTTACTTCAGACAGATTAGGCGGTTTGAAGCGCGGCGAAACTGTAACCGATAAAGATTTAGAAGGCGTAGACGTCGAAGCGCTTATAGAAGGCGGCCACCTATCCACGCAAAGCACCAAAAAATCTGGTAAAACTAAAGACACAGAAACAGACAAGGACTAACCAAATATGGCAACTACCGTTTATCTTTCAAACCCAGCGCTAACTATTAACAGCGTCGATTTAACAGACCAGGCCACAAGCGCGGTTTTGACATACAACTACGAACAACTTGAAACTACCGCTTTTGGCGACACAGCCCGCAAATTCGGCGGTTCGGCTGTAACTTCGCTGCAAAATAACACTTTCGAAGTAACGCTTTATCAGAGTTACGCAGCGACAGAAACAGAAGCCACGATTTACGGTCTTGTAGGTATTCAAACAAATATCGTAGTTTCAAATACGGCTGCTGGTCTTGTAACGCCATCAGCCACAACGCCAAAATATACGCTTACTGGCGCATATTTGGAAAGCCATACGCCAATTAACGCAAGCTTAGGCGAACTTTCGACTATTACGCTTACGTTTACTGGCGGCACACTAGTTAAAGCTGTCGCATAATGGCGCGGCTTTGGCCGCTGAGAATTACAAAAACAAGCAACGCTAATAAAGCGCTGCCCTACGAAAGGCAAATATGCAATTAACACTAAAAGCCGTATTCAAAGACGGCAACACTTACGAAGTGCAAACTAATTTAATGACCATAGTTCTATGGGAAAGAAAATACAGGCGCAAAGCTTCCGACATAGCTAACGGAATAGGCGTAGAGGATTTAGCGTATATGTGCTACGAAGCCAGCCGCTTAAACGGAATTACCGTACCTAGTTCGCTGGACGCTTTTATTAACAACCTTGCAAATATTGAAGTAGTAGACCAGGCCGCCGATTTAAAAGCAGACCAGGCACAATAAGTTACCTTATGGCTGAAATGTTAGTAACTTGCCATTACTGGCCTAGCCATATCGAATTTGGCATATCCGATTTGTATACCGTCGTAGACATATTGAACAAACAGAATAAAACTTATGTCTAACCCAAAACTAGTTTTACAAATTGACGGCATTAAAGAAACTTTGGCTGAACTAAACAAGTACGACAAGGTTTATAGACGGCAAGTTACCAAAGATATTAAAGGCGCTGGTGCGCCAATTATTAACACAGCCCGCCAGTTAATAGGCGACGTACCGCCTTTATCGGGTATGGTTCGCGGCAAACTCATAAAAGGCCGCGAAGTTTATTGGACTAACAAAACCGCTAAAGCTGGTCTAAAAATCAAAGTAGGTAGACGCGCCAGCAAAGGCGGCACAGTTCAATTTAAAGACAAATTCGACGCCGAAAATAACCCGCGCGAAAGCCATAGCGTAACTTTTAAAGCCAGGCCCTATCAGCTTATGGTTGCCCAGCAAATGGACGCGGCAGGCGCAATATATGACCACGCAGGCATTAAAACAAAAAATACTAATTTTGTTAATAATTTAAATATCGAAGTAGGTAGCCAGCCACGCGCAATAGACCCAGCCGTACAGCAACATAGAGAAACCGTGCAATTTGCAGTAAAGCGAATTGTCGACGAAGTAGCCAAAACCCTAAACAAAAAATTGAAGGTTCGCTATGGCAATTAACATACCGATTACGTCGACGTTTGACGATACAGGTTTAAACAAAGCACAACAAGCGCTAAAAGGTATTGGCGGGCCAGCTGGCAAATTAGGCGACATACTTAAAGCTTCGGTAGTACCTGGCCTTATAGCTGCCGCTGGTTCGGTACTTGTATTCACTAAAGGCCTTATGCCAGCTATTCAAGCGGCCAGCGATTTACAAGAAAACACAAGCAAAATAAAAGTAATTTTTGGCGACGCTGGTAGGGCTGTAACCGATTTTGCTAAAACCGCTGCGCGGGACATAGGCCAAAGTCAAAACCAAGTTTTAGCGGCTGCTGGTACTTTCGGTACTTTCGGTAAGGCAGCTGGTTTAGCGGGCGACCAATTAGCGACGTTTACAACTGACTTTATTACGTTGTCAGCTGACCTAGCCAGTTTTAATAACACTACGCCAGATGAAGCAATTAACGCTATTGGCGCTGCGTTGCGCGGTGAAGCTGAACCGTTAAGGCGTTTTGGTGTTTTGCTTAACGACGCCACGCTAAAAGCTGCTGCTTTGGAATTGGGCATTTATTCGGGTAGCGGCGCGCTAACAGCCCAGCAAAAGATTTTAGCTGCACAAAAAGTTATTTACGAACAAACAGGCGACGCGCAAGGCGATTTCGCTAGAACTTCTGACGGTTTAGCTAACCAGCAACGCATTTTAAGCGCACAGTTTGAAAACGTTAAAACAAAAATTGGCGAATTGCTGTTACCTGTTTTTTCGACGTTAGTTAAGTTTTTAAATGATGAAGTTTTACCAGCTGTAGACCGCGTTATAACTGCGTTTGGTGAACAAGGTTTAGGTAAAGGCCTTCAACAGGCCGTAGCCGAAACTGGTACGGCTGCGGACGGTTTAGTAAAAGCGTTTAGGTTTATTGCTGTTAATGCCGCAAAAATGGCGAACGTCGTTTATAAGTCGGTTCAAGTACTTATAGCGCAATTCCAGTTCGTGACGGGTAGCCCGCTGGACGCTATAAAAACTATGTCTAAAGTCTTTGACGACTTTATAGACATTGGCGCATTAGAAAAAAGTTTTGACAGTTTCGCTTACAAGGTAAGCGTTTTGCAAGGCGCAATACTTAGCCAAAACCAAACAATTTTAGACGCCGAAAAACGTTTAGATAGTTTTGGTAGCAAAGCTAAAAAGGCTGCTAGCGAACTGGCGGGCGACGACGACGAAAAAAGTTTAAGCGGCGCAGCAAAGAAAGTAAATAAAGCCGTTAAAGAAGCGGCGGACGTTTTAAATAAAGAAATGGCGCAAGCGTTAGAAGGCGCTAAAGACCGCGTAGAGAAAGCTAAGAAAGCTTTTGACGATTACGCAAATTCTGTAGCTGACGTTATTCGAACCGCTTTAGATTTTGGCGCAGCGTTTGAGGAAGGCGGCGAGGACGCAGGCAGCACGTTTTTTAGTGCGCTACAAAAACAGGCCGATAAAGCTAAAGAGTTTGCCGATTTAGTAGAACAGCTGTTAGCTACTGGTTTATCGCAAGAAGCGTTACAGCAGGTAATCGACGCGGGCATAGATAGCGGCGCGGCTATCGCTAAAGAGCTTTTAAAGTCTGGCGAAAACGTTTTACGCGCTAACAAACTTGTAGAAGAAACAAACAAAATAGCTGAACAAATCGGCATTATGTCAGCTAACAAATTTTACGCCGCTGGCGTATCTAACGCCCAGCAATATTTAGCGGGCGTCGAAGCTGCTATGGCTATAGCCCAAGCAAAGCTAGGCAAAAAAGGTATAAACCTTGCTGACGTTAAAGGCATTAGCAGCGGGTTTAATAACGCAATTAGCACGACCCCGACAATGACAGCGCCTACTATGCCTAGCGTTATACCCGTAGGCGCACCAACAGACAAAGGCCAGCCATTAGGAAACGTAACTATAAACGTCGCCAGCCAGCTGGCCACCAAAGCCGAAGTAGGCGAAGCGGTAAACGACGCGCTACGCGCCTATAACCGTCTAAGCGGCCCGTTGCAGTTGCAAATCGCGTAATGGCTGGCGTAGCGGTAGTCGGTTCGGGTAACTACGAACTGTTTATAGACACAGGCTTTATTCAAGACGCCTTTATTTTAGATGACGTAACGCAAGGCGTTTTAAATAATACCGAATACGTTTTAGACGGTACTACCGATTTTGCACCAGTTTTAGACGGCTGCGTAAATGTGCGCGTCAAGCGTGGACGTGAGGATATCGGCGACCAGTTCGGCGCTGGCACTATGTCTTTTACTTTGACAGATACCAGCGGAATATTTAACCCGTTTGACCAAAACTCGCCTTACTATGATACGGCGTTATCGCAGCCAGGTTTAGCGCCTATGCGTAAAGTCGAATTAGTGCGCTACGACAGTAGCAACGTAGCCGAATATCTTTTTAAAGGCTACGTAGTTAATTACAACTATAATTTTGGTTTAGGCGTTTTAGATACGGTAACCGTTTTTTGTGCTGACGATTTTTATTTGTTAAGTCAAACATTTTTAAACGAATACAACGTAAGCGAGGAATTATCTAACGAACGTTTAGAAGCGGTTTTAGATTTACCAGAAGTCAATTTTCCCGCGCTGGCTAGGGACATTTCGACTGGGGTAGCAACTTTGGGCGGGGCGTCAGCTTTTACCGTACCGCAGGGGACTAACGCGCTTTCGTATTGCAGCCAAATAAACGACGCCGAACAAGGCCGCCTATTTATGGCTAAAGACGGCGTTTTGACCTTCCAGCCGCGTATAGGTAACACGCTTAGCGGGCCTGTAGCCAGCTTTTACGACGACGGCACTAACACGCCTTTTAACGCTTTAGGTATTAGTTTTGAAGCTGACCAAGTTATAAATAAAGCTGTAGTGCAAATTTTGGGTAGCAATAACCCGCAAACCGCAAACGACGCCGCTAGCCAAGCTAAATATTTTATACAAACTACAAGCATTACTAATAGCCTTTTACACAATGACACGGCAGCCGCTGACCTGGCTAGTTACCTGTTAGACGGCGAACCCCAAGCGCGTTATACGTCCGTTGGTACTGCGTACAATATGCTTACGACAGCCCAGCGCGACGCTTTAGCGACAGTCGATATAGGCGACACAATTAGCATAGAAAAATCTTTTGTTAGCGGTAACAGTACGACGCAGCTAAGTCAAGAGTTAAGCGTAGAAGGTATTGAAATAGCGTTAGATATTGGCACAGGTCATAGCGTTATTTATTTTACTTCGCCTACGACTGTCGTTTTTGAACTGGTCTTAGACGACCCGATTTACGGCATACTAGACGCCGATAACGTTTTAGGGTAAAGTAGGGACGATATGACGACGCCATTTCCATTTGTTAGCGGTGCGGTTTTGACAGCCGCGCAATTAAACGACATACAGAATTTGCCAATATCTGATAAGACCGCTAGTTACACGTTGGTTGCTACTGATGTGTTTAAGCGCACGATTATGAACAACGCAGGCGCTACGACTATTACAGTTGATGACGCAATTTTTAGTGTTGGTGATGTTATTCAGGTTGCTAACAAGGGTGCTGGCACAACGACGATTTCGGCGGGTTCGGGCGTAACTATTAACACAAGCGGTTCGCTTGCTTTGGCGCAATATGGGGGCGGCTATTTGCTTTGTTTGTCGGCGTCAACTTTCACTTTTTTTAACTTAGGTGGTGGCAGCGCGTACGGTACGGCGACGGGTGGTATTGGTGCGCCAACTGCAGTAACTATTGGCGGCGTCGATTACGAGTATTTGCAGTTTAATGCGACTGGTACTTTGACGGTTACTAAGGCAGGGTTTTTTGATTATTTGTTGGTTGGTGGTGGCGGTGGAAGTATGAAAAATGTCGCTGCTGAAGCAGGCGGTGGTGGTGGTGCTGGACAACTTCTGCAAGGTTCTGTCTATTTGTCGGCTAATCAAACTGTAACTATTGGTGCAGGTGGTGCAATTTTTGATATGACGGACAACCAGCATTCAATTTTTACTCAAGGTGGCACAACATTTATCGGTTCATTAGTGGCGGCTTTAGGTAATGTTTCGGGTGCAGTAAGCACAGGTACGCCTATGTGGTATGTCGGTGGTGCTTGTGGTGGAAGCGTTTCAGGCATTAGGTCAAATATAACTGAAAGCGATTTTCAAGGCTATTACGGTGGAACTTCAAGCGCAGCAACTAATGGCGGTGGTGGTGGTGGAAGCAGGGCTAGAGGCGGAAACGGCACAAGCACTACGGGCGGTACAGGCGGTACTGGATTTGATGTCAGCGCATTTATTGGTGGTAGCGCATTATTTAAGGCTATGGGCGGTGGCGGTGGCGGTTCTGTAACTGGTGGCACGGCTGCAACGGGCGGTGTCGCAGGGTCAGCAACAACAACACCGCCTGCAGGTAACGCAAATAGCGGTGGTGGTGGCGGTGGCGGTTATGGCGTAACGACAACAGGCAACGGTGGTAGCGGTATTTGCTACATAAGGTACAAGGTTTAACAATGGCACATTTTGCAAAAATAGAAAACAACACAGTCACTAACGTTATTGTTGTATCAAATGATGATTGTGGCGGCGGCGACTATCCCGAAAGCGAAGCGATTGGTCAAGCGTTTATAGCGTCATTAGGCATTGCAGGCGAATGGTTGCAGACCAGTTATCACGCAAACTTTCGCGCATACTACGCAGGTATCGGCTACACATACGACGCAGATTTAGACGAATTCGTACCGCCGCCAACGATTGAGCCAATAGACGAACCGTAATGACAAGCAAAAAAATTAACAAAGCCAAACGGCAGATAAGCGACCAAACCACTAAAGGCGGCCTAATCGGTTTAATGATTTACGGACTAAACAAACAAGGCGCAGACCCAATGTTCATCAGTTTGCTTGTGCCAGTTGCGTCTAGTGTGTTGGCGTGGCTAAGCACAAAAATAGGCGACCCAGACCTAGCGTGCCTATTCATACCAAACGACGACGACCCACAAAAAAATTGACCCGACCGTACACAGTTTTTAAAGCACCAGTAGTTAAAGCGCCGTTAGAAGGCACAGACGAATTTATACGCCAAGTAATTAAACGCGCTGGCGGTTCGCTATGGAATAACGGCAGCTTTGTTATACGCGATATTCGCACAAAACCAGGCCAGATATCTAACCACGCGCGCGGGCTTGCGGTCGATTTTAGCTACAGAAAAATGAACGACAAAGGCATAACAGACGGACGCAAAACAGCTATGCCGTTTGTGCAAAAACTTTTACGAAACGCAGACAAACTAGGCATAGAACTAGTGATTGACTACCAGCTAAACCGTAGTTGGAAATGCGACCGTTGCACCTGGATTAAAGGTAAATGGTCTGGCGGCGACTGGTTTCATATCGAGATATCGCCAGCTATGGCAAACAATGCAAACCTTGTAAAACAAGCGTTTAGCGACGTTTTTAAGGATATGCCTAAAACCGTATAGGGGCTTTGTTAAGCTGGTTTTAACCCTAACGAGAAAGTAGGCAACTAATGACCCTATTAACTAAAGGCGCTATTTCGGCGTTTATTGCGTTTGTATCCGCGTTTATGTTGGTTAAACCGCCAGCACCTACGCCAGACGATTTACAGCCACGCTACGACACAATTTACGAAGGCTATAGCCAGCCTATTACCGTGCCGTCTACGACGACTACAGAGCCTGCCAAGACCCTATGCGGGCAAGTATTCAATATGGCTAAAGATATCGGCTGGCCGTTAAATGAACTGACTACCGTAGTGGCTGTTGCATACCGTGAAAGCCGCTGCCAAGTCGAAGCGTTTAACGCCAAAGACCCTAACGGCGGTAGCGCTGGCGCTATGCAAATTAACTACTTTTGGTGCAAACCTAGCCGATATTGGCCGAACGGCTATTTACAGGCGCACGGCTTACTTAAAGACTGCGCCGAACTATTTGACCTAGAAACTAATTTGCGGGCCGCATTAGCTATTTACCGTTATAGCGAAGGCTGGCGGGCGTGGTCTTTATAAAACATTTAATTATCGCGTCGCTTTTAACTGCGTACACGGCTGGGCTATGGTACTTTATAACTAAACGAGAAAGGCTACGAGAAAATGGGAAACCTAGACGAACAATTTAACGCAGACGACGCACAATTAAAAGCGTTAATGCACGTTATTAACCAGATAACAGATAACAAAGTACCGCTAGTTGACCAGGCGCGGCCTAGCGATATGTATTTGCCGAAAACTACAGATTTTGTAACGAATAAAAATATTCGTAATCTGCAAAACTGGTGCAGTGAATACGCTTTCGACGACGGCGATTTAGTGCAAGATTTAAAAAGCGTAATAATCGAATTGCAATATTTGTTAGTCGTTATTAAAGATTTTCGCGTAAAAGTTACAGAAGGGCAAATGCGCGAACGCGAACTACAAGACCGTTTAAACCACCAGGCAGCAGAAGTGCAACGGCTAGAAAATTTGGTGTTTCGTGATAACTGAATTTAACGATTTAGGCCAGCCAGTTATTCAATTAACCCAAGACGATTACGAAAACTGTTTAAAAATCGTCGATTTAATGTTAGAAGCTGGCCAAAAACTTAATTTTAAAAACAGTAAATACGATATGAACCCTGAACAGGCTTACGCGGTTTCGTTTTGTGGTGTTTTAGGTGAACAAACAGTAGCTAAATATTTTGATTACGAATACAGCTACGCAGGTTACGACCCGAAACGTAACGACGTTTTAGGTTACGAAGTCCGCGCTACCTATTACGCAAACGGTCGATTATTGACGCACCCAATAGAACAGCGCAGCCACGATATAGGCGGCGATAAACCAGGCCGATATATTTTGGTAACGATAGAACAAAACATTTTACGCGCGACTATTCGCGGTTATTCGACGCTTTGGCGTTGTAATGAACGTAAAAGTAATTGGGATACGTCGTTACGTTGGCCTTGTTTTGCTATGCCACAATACCAGTTATGGCCTATAGATATGCTGCCAGCAACTGACGAACTTATTAAGCACCAAACAGCAAAGGCGGCGTAATGGGCTTTAGCTTAGATAACTACGTCGACGTAGCTACCCGTTTACGGTTGGCGTTCGAAAAATATCCAGATTTGCGGATACAAGAAACAGCGCGCGAAGTTATCGAAATGCCAGATAAAAGCTGTTTTATTCGTTGCACGGTTACAGTCTGGCGGGACGCTAACGACCCGATACCAGTCATAGCGTCAGCTTGCGAACTGTATCCAGGCCGTACGCCGTACACAAAAAACAGCGAATCAGAAGTAGGATTTACTTCAGCGCTGGGCCGTGCTTTAGCTTTTGCGGGCTTTTCGGGTAATAAAGCGTTGGCTTCACGTGATGAAGTTGAAGCGGCCCAAAGCCGTCAGCAAACACATTTAGCGCCCGTTAAACCGTTACACGACGTAGAAGTACCTTTCCCCGAAGTACAGCACCAGCCAGCACCTAGCACGAAGCAATTAGGGCTTATGCGGGCTTTAGCTAATGGGCAAGGTATTAGCGGCGACAAACTTAAAGAGTATTGCAGCAACGTACTTAAACGCGAAATACATACGACAGGTGATTTAACTAAAAGCGATATATCGAAGGTTATAGACGCGCTAAAGTTATCCGAACTTAAAGACAACTAAATAAATTTTCACGATAGGCCTAAGCGCGTAGCGTCGCAGTTGGTGTAATACGCGGTAACGCGGGTAGAAGGCGCTGTAGTGATACAGGGCCTGGCTAACGGTTAAAGATATGGGAGTGCGGTTGAAGGCAGCGCACGGGGGGGCTAGCGCATTAGGCTTTAAACACAACATAAAACAAAATGACATACACAAAACAAATTACAAACATAAACATTACAAACCAGTTAAACAACACAAACCGAAAGCAAGCGCGTCAGCGCGCGCTAGCACAAGCCGTAAGGCGCGTGAGAATATGACACAAGGCAAAAAACGCAGAACACACAACACAGACCAAAACCACAAACGCAGCCTAAACGCCCAAGCCAGAAGCAAAACAGAATTTAAAACAAACAGACAACTACTACTAAAAGACAAACCGCTATGCCATTGGTGCAATAATCGACAAGCAACCACAGCAGACCACCTAATAGAAGTAGACCGCTGGCCAGATGGGACGCCAGGCGTAAACGGCTTAGACAACTTAGTAGCAGCCTGCAAAACCTGCAACAGTTCACGCGGCGCACGATACGGAAACCTTAAACGCAAAAGCATTTACGAACCAGCACCAACAATAAACGCGAACCCAAAAACCGTTTATGCAAACAAATGTATAGATATACAAAACAAAACAGATAACCCGTTTTTTTTGTCAAACCTTCCTGCC
>Ga0208161_1001022_pt1 | contig 15281 bp, 10 predicted proteins | sample CB_VirMetaG_3_FD_184538 | JGI IMG/M metagenome (GOLD analysis project Ga0208161, IMG submission 184538) | Freshwater to marine saline gradient viral communities from Chesapeake Bay - CB_1508_1S Viral MetaG (SPAdes) (version 4) | ecosystem: Environmental > Aquatic > Marine > Coastal | place: USA...
TCCACCTTTTTTGTATGTAATTGTTTGATCACCATCAGAGGGTGCAGCTGTTGGTGAAATTGAAATGTAATCATGTTGCGGGATATAAAGACCCGCGATATCTTGTACAAGCATAATGAATCTTAGTTAGTAGGTTTTTGGGGCCAAATAAGATTAAATGGATCAGATTGCTGAGTAATATCTCTTAAGGCTTGACGATAAGTAGCCCAAGCAGTCTTATCAGCAGGTGAATCACTTAGTTGAGTCCAATCTGATTCAAACAATAAGTAGTTACGTTGATTACGAATAACTACCCATTGATTATCTACAACAACTTGCCGCTCTTCTGTGGTCATAGGACGCACAGTAAAAGCATTTCCCGTCCACTCAAGAACTTCAGTGTATTCGTTATATTGAGGAACTGTAAATGGTCCAGTGTAACCCCAAGTAGTTAACTCTTCAACACTAAAGGTAGACGGATCGGTACGAGTAGCACCTTCAGGAGTGTTAATACGAAACGGTAGCTCCTGTGGCCAAGCTTGATTAAAAGAGTAGAGATTAGTCATGATTGATTAAGGAGGTAAAAGCCACATGGAGATGGGACGGTTGGCCTGGCTGTATTCGGTGTAGGAAATATTTCCGTTGTTGAATATGTACTGGTTAGAAGTGGCTTGACTAAACGGCCAACGTGAAGAAGATGGTCCGCCTACTGTTGTTATCACATAGCTAAATACGTTACTATATGAATAGATGAGGTTGTAGTCAACACTTTCTACGTTACAGCCAGTTACTTCATCGTGCCACATATAGCGCGGTCCATTTCCTGGAAAAGCTGGTTCATAATAGTCAATAGAGAATCCCTGCCCAGCATCACCAAAATTCCAACAACTATTACCATTAGCAATCCTTTTAACATTTCCTGTTTGGACCGTCTTCCCAAACACATTGGCGCCAGTAGGTTCATCGTAATACCGAAGATCAAACCTCCAATTAAGAGAGTTGGTAACTGCTTGGGTGTATAGGTACGCAAAGCGTGTTGCGTCCAATGTCAACCCACTACCAGCATATAGAGTATTAGGTTTTACATAGTCTCTGGTAGAGATATTAGGACCGACAGCAGTTTTATTTCCAGGATTATACGTCCCAACCAGAATCTCCCCATTGGCATTAGTCGCATATGGAGCAAGGTCTGGATATGTTGGTGTAACCCAGACTCCATCAACACGACGCTCATACACCTCAGGTTGTTTCCAAACACCAGTACGAAAAGCTGCACCAGTAGGACGAGGACCAATAATCCCACCAACAGGTGTAATAATGCCCATTAGGTAATCTCCAATGCAGATACAGTCACCTCAAGATCACTAGCAGCACTAGCAGTAGCACGGATCTTCTCACCACGTTTAAGTATAAGTTTATTAGGAATTGCTTCTAATGTACTATCAGCAGGTACTTGAATAGTATTAGCAATCTTAGCAATAGCAGCATCTGCTGAATCAGTAATTGTCAACGTAATATCAGCAGCGTTAGTACCGTCAACGTTAGCTACAAGACAGCTCAATACAACAGCACGATCAGTGTTAGCTACATTAGGTGCTTGATAGACATCAGTAATTGATGTAGTAGATAGCGCAGCAGAAGCGCGATTAAATGTTTCAGCCATGTTAATTAACCAAGAGCAATAGCAAGAGCAAGAGCAGAACCTTTAGTAGCGTATGTAGATGCTGCGTTAGATTGAGTAAGGTAGGTAGAAGATGCTGCAGAAGTGGTAAGGTAAGTCTCTGCTAGCTTAGCTGCAGTGATATTGCCATCAGCAACTTTTGCTGTAGTAATAGAGCTATCAGCAACTTTAGCTGTAGTTACTGCACTATCAGAAAGTTTAGCTGCACTAACAGCATTATTAGCAATCAAGTTACTGGTAATAGACCCATCAGCCAAATTACCAGTAGAAGCTTGGATTGTTGTATTCTTTGTTTCCTGAGCTACATAAAGTGCTTGTGTAAAGTTATTATTCAGATCTTGTGATCGAATTGCAGAACCGGAATAGAATACAGCAGAAAGGTTTTCATCGCTGGTATTACGATAAATACGAATAGCAACACCAACATTCGGTGCTGTATTGAATTGAATAGTAGTAGCGTTGGCAAAAGTGTATGCAGTTGTATCAACGCCGTCAAGGCTTACCTTAACGTCGTCTTCTTCAATATATGGGAATGTAAAGGTATAATTGGTTTTGACACCATTACCTGTATATGTATCTTGTGTGATTGCCATTACATTTAATAAAGCGCCGTTTACTTACGGATTGACAATGTTTCACCAACAATATTAGCTTCTTCAGTCAAATCACGTTCAATTTGACGTTGTTCAATACGACCAAACATTTGAGCACTCATATCAGCATAGGCAATCTCTTCAGCAGCACGACGTGCTTCAGACAACCTAGTGTGAATATCATGCCACTTCTTAATAGATACTTCATCAGAAGTCAAGCCTTGCCTACGTAGATCACGTAGCTTAGCAATGCTTTGCCAGTCACCAGCATCACGCATGATCTCTTGAATAGAAGCTTTAAAGTGTCCACCAACACCCATCAAACGGAACAACTCAGAACGCTCAGCTGCTTCCAACTTAATACCATCCTTTGAACGGAAGGTAGTGTTGATATCAAATTCCATATCCTGTAGGAACTTCTCCTCAGGGGATTGTTCAGCGTGGATCTTAATAGGACTGTAAGCATTCCATACACGTTGCAGAAGACCATAACCATTAGCCTTTTCACCAGTCACCGGACTGTAGACATAAGGGTGACGGTTAGAAGGATCAAGATAGCTGTTACGGTTACCAAGAAGACTGAAGAATTCATTATCTACTTCTTGGAGACCTTCACTAAAGATACGTGACCATTCAGCACGTTGACCTGCAAGAGGACCAAGGCTGTTAACAAAACCAGCACTCCAACGAGTCAAAGCACCTTCGTTACCACTCAAAATATCAAGCAAAGGTTTAACAGTAGACAATGCAGTACGATCAGTAATCGCTGCACTAAATGCAAACGCTGCCTTTTCAAACATACGTTCAGTCATTGCTTCACCAAGCATATCAAAGTTATCTGCGATGTTAGAGACCAATGCCATCCAATCAGCAAGCGGTCCCATAGCTGTATAGGGGTACCACTTACCATCTACACCTTTGATACTACGAGGTTTCCAGTTAGAGTTCTTCTCACGTGCCCGTTGTAGTTCCTTGTCATAAATACCATCACCAGTGATACGATCAGCAAAGACAAGACCAATGGCTCCTGCTACAGCAAGACCACCAAGAGCTTTACGTCCCCGTGTGGTGTACTTAAGATCAGCAATCTTATTTTGCTTAGCAATAGTATCCATGTTCTCTACATCGATATTACGTGCACGAAGTAACTCATCTACACGTGCTTCATCAGCAAGTAGGTCTTCCAGTTTGACATAAGCTAACTCGTTAACATCACGTTGGAAAGGCATCCACGGTCCGTACTTACCACCCATACTGATAAGGTTCATACCAGTGGTAGGGAACATCATAAATGGACGCAAACCAGGTACCATCCGCATAAGATCAGACATACCTTTTGCAACAGGACTATCGATGTTAAGTGCCATCTCATCAGTAGAGTACTTAACTGCTTCATCCTTGAGGAGATCATCAGGACCAAACATCTCAGCGTAGTACTTATCAGCAATAGGCTTAACAGTCTCACGATTAACAGGTTTACCAGCTGCTACAAGCTCATCCATAGCACGGAAACGTGACTCAGCTGCTGCATTAAATACACCAGTAAAGCCATCAGTTGCTGACATGGCATTAACACCAAACCGCAACACAGGATCCTTACCAAGATCATTCAACATCTCAATCTTATTGACGAGATATTGAAGACCTTCATTACCTTCTTGCGCTTGTCTACGTGCAGAAGTCTTTAGGAAATCAAGTTCACGCTCTTGAGAGATAAGAAGATCAACACGAGTAGCAGATCGAACAGAGTTAGGTTCTTTTGATGCCTTCATGAAGATATCACCAGCATAAGGCAGTGCTTTCTTCAAGGTATCACCGATAGAACTGTAAGCAATCCAACCACGTTGAATAGCTTTAACATCACCACTCATTGCAGCGCCTGCAAAGTGTGAGATAGGTTGGGAAATAATACCACCAAAGTTACCAACAAGAGCTTCAATAGGTGTCTTAAAAGCAGACAACATATTATTGAAGATGTTAGACCACACACCAGCAATTAACTTATTCTCAACATCAGGGTTAAGGTTAATAATACCTTTACCAAGATCACGTGTCATCTCACTGATCCACTTATTCATCTTAACAATGGTATCAATATCACCATTGCTAATCTCATAAGCCATCAGGAACTCTTCCATCAGACGTGGTTGATTCTCAGCAATCTGTCGAAGAGTAGAAGCAAACCGTTGAGAGTCTTGGAATACACTTTGAGCTACATCACCTGCTCCTTCAACAGTAGCTAGGTTATAACCTTCGATGTTACGGAACCCACTCTTAACAAGTTGAATCAGGTTTACCTTACGATTCTTGTAGTACTTAGCAGAACCAGCTAATTGATTGACATATTGCATCAAATCAATTATCTTTTCTTGTGCTGCCTCAACAGCAGCCGTACCTTCCATCAGACGTGCACCTTCTGCAATATCAGAGATACGTCCAGACAAAGAACCAGCAAGTAGTGATTGAGCACGGACTGCATCCATGCTAGTTAGTTCAGCACCAAGAGTACTCATACCACGAGATGCCATAGCAAAGCCTTCCTCTACCATTACCTCTCTACCATCTTCACTACGAAGAATGAACGGTTCAAGGATCTGGCGAGCATCTGCTTTACTCATCCGTGGATCAAACAACTGGATAGCAAGATCCATGTTAGAATCTAGTACATCGTCGAAAGTAACCTTCCAACCATCACCTTCCATACCAACACGACCTGCTTGCCTTAGTTGATCAGCAAGACCAAGTACAATGTCTTGAGCATTTTCACTGCTAGTAAGTGCATACTTCAACGCAGGATCAGATAGCATGTTACCAAGACGACCATCAACAGTGTCTAGGTTCCTTGCAATACGAGCTTGGTCAATAGCAGCACCAACTACACCAAAGTCATCAACAGTACGTACACCAAGTTCAGTGTAGTCAAACATATCATGGATACCTTTAATAGGTACATCCATGTTAGGGTTATTAGAAAGACCGTAGTAACCTACTTCATCCAATGCCTCTTCTTGTTTGAGGAGAACATCAGATACAAAGTCTTCAGCATTATCAGGTTTAGGTGGTGGTGCATTATCAGTAAGCCACCTAGTTGCTTCTGCTGTTTCACCTACAAGTTTATTAGACTTACGTAGACTTCTACCAAGATCACCAATAGCACCAACGAACTTAACGAGTCCCCCAGCAAGAGCAGTAAGTGGTCCCATACCAACTTCTTCGTATAGGTTCTTCTTACGCTTAAGATCCGGTGGGTCATCCTTAAGAGTTGCTAGTGAGTTAGGGATAAAGTCCCAAGTCTTTGGCCATGACTGTTTAAGACTACCAGTCAAGTTGTCTTCTGTAAATTCAGAACTAACTGAACCTACAGTGACACCAGCTGCTGCTTCAATACCAAGAGTACCAAGTGCTTTAACAAAAGCGTTGTTACCAATAGACCAACCTACTCGTGCCTGAGCAGCAGCTCCAGCACCAAGAAGACTTCTTCCAAGGAAGTAAGTAGGTACAACAACAGAACCAATCTCTCGAACTGCTTGGATATGTTTTGTTTGGAACTCAGGAAGCTTTTGAACCTGACCACCAGGACGGAATGGATTAACCATCCCTTCTACTTCCTTACTAGGTAGTTTATTAATTAGATCAACACCAAAGTCAAGTACACCTGTAGGAATTGCAAGTGCACCTTCTGCTACCTGTCTGGCAGCATCACCAAGATCAAATCCTTGTTGCCAAGGAGCCTGTTGCTCTGCCGTAGCAGGTTGCGGGGGTTGAGCTTGTCCAGGTTGTCCTCCCGTAGGAGTAGTTGCTCCTGCCTGAGCAGCTTGAGCAGCGACTTGTTCAGCCTGCCGCTCAAGTTCTAACTCAGCTTGGAACTGTTCATTAAGTTCCATTTCACCAGGATCAACCCTAAACATCTCGCTAGGATCGTATGCCATAATTAATTTAACATGTAATAGAGATTAGGTCTACCGTACTTTTGTTCGTATTCTTGGGGTGTACCCTTCCAATCAAACCTAGCACGTGAAGTACTATTACTGATAATCATACCGTCTGCACCAACGATACCAATATGAGGGTAAGGATCAGTCGGATGATTGTCTTGCATGATTGCAATAGCTCCAGGCATAGGACCAGATACACGTCGAGCAGTCTTATCAAGTACACCTTTAACAAAAGGTACATAAAGACTATTACCCCACGGTACCTCCATACCAGCAGCACGCATTACCTTATTAAGTGCCCACACACAAGCGTTACGTCCCTCATCAGGACCGTCACTTGTATCCATACCAACGTAGCTATTAGCACTTGCAGTTAACTTCATGTTACTGTGGCCAGTTCGCATAACGTTTGGGTTATTAAGAGAAATGCTAGATCCACCGTATTTATTTAAAGCTATTCCAAACTTCTTACCGTGATTAAGCATCTCTCTTTTAACAGGTCCATCAGGTAGCTCACCACGTAGGTAAGCATCATAGTTACCAGGACCAGCATTGTAAGCCATAACAGCTGCTACAGGGTCACCGTACTTTTTAAGGAGTCCAGCATAATATTGAGCACCGTAGTTGATATTAGCTTGTGGATCCTTCCAATCATTTTGTGCAAAGAAAGCTGGGTGAGCAGCTCGATTGATCTGCATAACACCTAACGAAGATCCATTATAGCTAGTGCTGTTTGGATTAAATCCACTTTCAATTTCAGCCAAAGCTGCAATATAACTAGGACTTACACCATTTGCTTGAGCTGCTTGTTGAATAATCGGAGCAAGATTATTAGGAATCAGAGTCGGATTAAACATATTAGTGCTACCTAATGCACGAGCAGATCGGTTAACACTAGGACTCTTATAAAGAAGTTTCTGGAAAGCAGGTGATATTGTCTGACTAACAGTAGAAAGAGACGGAGGCGGTTGAAGCGGAGCGATACCGTGTTGAGCAAGTTGACGGTTAATGATCACCATAGGATCCAAACCATTAGACATACCAGACACAGCTAGTACATCTTGAGGGATGCTGAATCCAGGCTTACCGTAGCTTTGCACAAGAGCAGGTGCCTCTTCTGCAGTAATAATAGTGTTCTTAGTATCAAGAGTTTTCTGAAGACCATTATCACGTACAAAGTTCTTCAGCTCTTCATACCGACGGTTAGCACGTTCAAGAGCTGATGCAGTACCTTTGTTAAGGTTAGGGAATTGAGCTGCACCACCAGGTGAGTCAGCTTTACGATACCAAGGACTGTTAGGATCCCTAGCACCTGCCTTTACTTCTGCATCCAACGTTTGACCAATAGTAGTAGCAGCTTGGTTGAAGTCCATACCACCTGCCACAGCTTGGTCTACACGTCGCCGGTATTCAGCCTTCATACGCTCCTGTAGGAAGACACTGGAGGGTGTGTTAGGCTTGTTGGTACCAAAGGACGTAACACCGTTTGCAGTAGCCTTAAAGGACTCTGCAGTCTCCTTGTAGATACCAGTGTTGTAACGTGCCTCTTGGGCTTCCAACCTTTTCTGCATCCTAGCACCTGCAGCTGGGTCTACTGCATAAGCAGCATCAACAGCTTCACGTGTAATAAGACCAGGAGGAATAGCTTCTAGCTCCTTAACAGCTTCTTCCTTTTGAAGAGCTTCTACAGTGTAAGAAGATGCAGCTTTTTGCAACCAAGGTGGTACTTGAGCATATGTGTCCCGGAAGAATTTAATAGCTGCTTCAGCGTTTGCTTGTGTTGGATCTTCAGCAAAACCTTGTCGAATACGCTGGCTATCCTTTTCATAGGCAATATCATCAAGTTGAAGCTCACGCTTATCATACTCCATTTGGGACTTAACCCGAGCTTCTTGCATGGCAGTCCAACGACTAGGCCATTCTTCTGCAAAAGTTCTACCGTTACTCTTAAGATCTAAACTACCTAGATCCTCCATAGAGAACCTAAAGTTACCATCTTGATCCCGATCAGTAGCTAGCTTTTCATAGTTACCAAGTGCCCCGGAATAACCAAGGTTAGGATCCTCACTCCACCGTCTAAAAACATACGCACCAAATTGCTGAAGACCGTTTACGTTATTCCGTAGAATACCGAAAGCCTCATCCTCACGCATTGCGTAAGTGTTTTTGTTTTTAATTACAGTGGCATTGGCTATTTGACGTTGCGCATACTCATCAGCAATTTTAAGTCCGGGGACTAGGAATTGATCCTCAAGTCCACGTAAATTAAACTTGTCAATTGTAACACGTTTAGCTAATGTAGCTACAACGGCCATCAATTCAGGATTACCACGTGCCTGAGCAAAGGACACCATCTGACCTTTGAACTCAAACTCACGATCAGAGTTCAGAATGGCTTCAAAGATAATAGGGTAGTTATTGCTAAAAGCAAACGTAGCGTTCCCTTTATTTGAAAGGTGTGTTATTGCTGGATCAGCTAAACGCCCATCACCTATAGCGGTAGGATCACCACCATTAGCCTCTTCTACAGTAAGAGCACCTTGATACCGTTCACTATCCTCCAACAATCCTGACAAAACGTTATTATAAAAAACCTCTTTAGTATGGTCAGGATTGAGGCTAGCAGACATATAGCTGATGTCTGACTCCCGTTTTGCCTGTATTACTGCTCTTTCCTGAGCTGACTCAGCTGCAGTTTTACTAAAACTAGCAAGGCTACCAAAGATTTGTCTTGCTGTTTCAGACGTTACAGCAGCTTGACGTTCAGCTGTTTGAGCATCTAATTGACTTTGAATTAAGTCAACTTGAGCATTCTTTTGTTGGATTTCAAAGTTACGTGCTTCTGCTCTCCGGGTGTAATCAGCATCATCACGTAGTGCTTGAAGATTAGCCTTGCCTTGTTCAAGTTGGGCAAGTCTATTCCTCTCCATGTTTTGGACGACCCGGTTCGTCTCTTCTCTCATCCGGGAGATTTCACCCCTACTAAGCTGAATAGGATTAAATCCTGAATCAGGTCTTGTAGGGTTGTGCTTTAGACGTGCCATAGTTTATGAACCTAGAATCCTGTTAGCAGAGCTGGGATTATTCTTAGCGTAGTGAATATTTGCAGCAGTCATAGCACCTTGAGCAGCACTAGCAACACCACTAACCAACGGACCCCACACACTTTGTTGAACAGGTTGAGCAACAGCGCCAGGAAGAACCTTCATAGGCTTAACCCAAATACGCTCAGGAGCCAGAGTAGGAGCAGGTGCATAAGAAAGCCGTTGTGGTTTAATCATTACTTGTGCAGAAGCATTCAAATCAGCACCGTATTTCTGCAGACTAATAGCTTGCATGTTACGTTCTGATTGAGAGATAGCACTAGCAATGTCAGCATCAAGAACACGCATGTTAAACTGAGCATCAGATACAGCACTCAATGCTGCGTTATCAATGCTTTGCATTTGGATACCAAGTTTCTTCTCAAGCAAAGAAGTCTCAACACCAAGTTCTGCCATCTTAAGAGCTGCTTGACGTTGACGACCTTCAAGAGCTGAAGTGATCTCAGACATACCACGATAGAATTCACCCATCGTAGCTTGACCTGCTTTACGGAATGAACCACCAGCTTGCATCAATTGAGCTTTACCTTGTTTCTGAGCACTTTCTACAAGAGCACTTTCCTTCTTAAAGTCAACCTGCTTTGTGTATTCTGCTAAGTCTTGTTGAATAGCCTCTCTTCCAAAGATACCTTTATTAACAACACTTTGCATTTCAAGCTGTGTTGTCCTACGGTTCAAAGCAGTCTCAGTTAGTGCCTTTTGAAGACCCATTACTTGGTCTTGACGTTCAAACATCTGTTGAGTGAAAAGACCAGTAAGAGCTGCACTTTCGTTTGCGTATGCTTGCTTAGCTGCTAGATCATTAAAGTTAAGCTGTTGATCACGGATTTGAATATCACGTTGATAAGCCCGTAGATCCTGTAGGTATTGGAAATCTTGGATCTCATTTTGACGTTGCCAAGATTGTGTGGCAATCTCAAACTGGTAATCACGTTGAGCGTAGTAGTTAGCTTTATCAGCTTGAAAGACTTCCCGTTGGTATTTGTTAGTAGCTTTAGCGATTTCTTTCTGACGCTTTAACTGCTCTCTGTATCGCCTGTCGGCTTCTGCATTTTGACTGCTAGCTTGTGATGCACCAAAGATACCTTGAGCTAACCCGGTAACTGCACCAATACCAGCAAATATAGCTGCTGCCATAATTAAGTCCTCCTATAGAATCGTGGTGAATAGTTACCTTCCCACATCATTGATACTAACGATACAGGATAAGGTGAGCTACTTGTCACCTTTAGTTCAAAGTTTGTATTACGTTGGTGGATAGGAACAATAAATATATGTTCAGGTTCAACAGGATTCCTATTGGCGGAATAGTAGTCAGCATCTGCTACATGCTGTACATCAACCCATTGATTAGATCCTACTGCTTTTAGCTGGAATTGAATAACACCAGTCCTGCCAACTGAGAACTTAGCCCTAGAAATAGTTAAGGTAGCTGTAAAATCAGTAGTTGTATCATTCCGTCTAAAGTAGAATTTAGGTAAGGTTACATCAAAAGTGTAGTTATAACCTATAACGATGCCATCAGCAAAAGATGTGAAATCACCTTGGACTTCAAAGTAACGGTAACCAGTACCAATTTCTGTACGTTCAGTTGCAGCCAACCAATAACCTGCATCAGACTTCAACAACTCTGATGGGTTGTTTAGGTCTGCTTGAGGTTTAGCGAGAAGCATTGCAGCCTGACGTTGTTGGAATGGTGTAAATGGTGTATAGAGTTTGGTTACATCATTTACTGCATCATACACCACCGCATTGACACCTACAGCAGGCTGTACGGGCCTTGTAAACATGTCTAGGCACGGATTACCTATAACACTACTAGCGCCTGCTACAACCTCTCCTGAGGGTATCTCATCAAGGGTGATAGAACCAATGGTGTACTCATCCTCATGTTGAGAAATGATAACAACTGAGTCATTAAGAATCTTAGCTGCTTGAATAGTACCAGGTAGCTGCCACTTAGTCCAAGCTTGGAATACATCCCGTTCACCGTTATTATAGTACCTAAAGAGATATAGGTATTGTGTACCTCTATCTACCAACATGATAACAGAGTTCTGTGGGCTAACAGTTAGATCACTGATAGTCTCAGGAATCCACTCAAGAACAACCTTACTGATATCTACAACAGTAGGGTTTTGTTCAACGTCCCTCAATTGAAGGGTAAATAGTTTACTGTAGCCAGACACACTACTGACAAAAGCAGAGGTAGTACCAACATCAACAGGTGAAATGTTAGTGTCCATCTCATAACTAGAGATAGCACGAACAATAGTAGAGGTAGGTGTCAACACACTTCCATCAGTAGTAAATACTTGGAACTGTTGACGTTCACTAAAGACCAACAAACCTTGTGGTGATGGTAACACTTCAGACAAGGTAACAGGTCTAATGCTAGCAACGTTCAAATCAATAGGATCTGAAGCTGTTTGAGTGAGAGCTGTCTTAACAAAGAAGTTAAACGGATCGTTAGCTGTACCAAGGAAGATATTATCCTCAGATAGTACACCAAACCTATTACTATAGAAGAATGTACAAGTAATAGGATACCCAATAAAGGAAGGTATAGGACTGGTTACATCATCACCAGCCTGACGTGCATTCCAAACAAGCGGTTTAAACTCAAAGGAAGTTGGACTGGTAGCACGAAGCTGGTGAGGCATTGTAGCAGCATTAAGACCAGGTGAGGCATCACGTGCTGCTGCTTCCTCCCAATAACCACGACCTTTAACACCATCAAAGGCTACAAACTTAACGTAGTAATTATCTTCCTCAGCAGCACTGTTAAGGATCTCTACGTTATGGTTGTTGAAAGATTCAGTAGGAAGCTTTGTGATGTTCTCTACTTGATCCTCAAACGCATACAAAGCGGTGTTACTAAAACCGCCTTTTGCATCAATTGTAAATGCAGTAGGTGTACCAGTTACTGCTGAGTAATCAGTGACAACAGCATTAGTACCTGTACCACGTTTAATAACAAGGCTATTGGTGTAGCCTTCAAGATACCAGATACCATCAAAGTCAGGATTACTTGCTGCTTGTTGAGCAAGGATACCAGCTCTAACAGCATCAACTAAGTGGTGATTAGTGTTAATATCAGCTGCGTCAAACAGTAACATATCATCATACGTACTGCTTGTCTGCGGAGTCACAGTAAATGTAACACCTTGCAAAGTTACTGAATACTCAAAGTCAGCAGTCAACGTAGTTAAGACAACAGTAGCTACTGTGTTAGGTATAAAGGTACCAGCTGCTTGCATAGCAGTAGTTACTGTCTTATTAGTGATGACTGTGGTATCTTGTACACTACGGAAGTGGTAGTCACTTTGCTTGGTACCAGTTAGGTAACCAGTACCTGTGTTAGTTACTGTACACCAAGTACCATTAGCTGCAGTCCATACATAAATGTTTGTACCTTTAATAGCACCAATGTAAGACCCAGCAGCATCACGTTCAATAAAGAACCAAGCAGCTCCATCGAGTTCAGCTTTGGTGAAGTTAGTACCATTAGCTTTCTTTAGCACATTAGTAAACTTCATCCCGGTTCTTTTAAGAAGACCGTAGGTAGGATCTGGGTAACCGTTAATGCACTCAGTTATTTGTCCGTTTAATTTTTTGTCATCATTTTGCCGAGAGACACCACCAAGAAAATTTGGTGTTAGTTGGGTTACAGCAGGCATTAGCGATACAATGTGTGATAAGGTTGATAACTTTGATAATAGTTCTGACCTTGTGGACTACCAAAGAATGTATAGTCCCCTTGATTACACTCATACTCAAGAGCCATAGACCGTGCAAAGGCTTCCTTTTGTTGAAGCATTTGGTACTGATTTGGATCACCAATAATACGACTAGATACAATAGCAGCGGCACGAGCTACGATGAAGGCTTGAACAGGGGTAGGAATGTCTTCCCAATCAAAGTACCAAGTAATGTCTACATAAACAGTTTCATCATCCCAAGTATATGAATGTGCTGTCCTATCATAGAGTTTACCTCCACGATTGACACTATCTCGATTTAGGTTGACTGGATAATTCTGATTCAAGTCCATCTGTAGGACATTGTTAGGAATCAGGATCTCATTATTAGAGTTTGGTGTAAGGGGAAAATCATATTCTTTATTGAAAGACCAGCCTTCTGCCTGTACTTCACGTGACACTTCTCGAAGAGTGCTGAGTGCAATCGCAACGTCCGGGTTGGTTTGTGTTTCAACTGTACTTGTAACAGCGGCTTGAGTCATTGAACGCTCTGATACAGTCTGTGAAATATTCACAGTGTACTCATACGTTACAGGATCAGTCGCTTGTGCTACACCTGCAGTAGCAATAGAAGTTCCAGCTACAACATCCTCACCACCGATGTAGGTACCGATGGGGATGTTAGCAGTTGTAGTAGTTAGTGTAGTACCAGCAATAGATCCAGTAAAACGACTAACCTCGCTCATTACAAAGGTTTCTTCAGTTGTCAACGTAGTAACAGGAGCCTGACCAACTGACGCCAGGATCTGATTAACAGCTTGTAGCTCAGTGTTGGAGCCAGTAGTAGGGAAAGGCATAGTTGATAATGAGAATTGTTCTCAATAAATAATTAAAAAAAGGGAGCCTCCGAAGAGACCCCCATATAAATCAGAAGGTAGAAGGAGCGGCAGCACCCACGTACAGCTCAACAGCTGCAGCAGGGTTCAGGTAATCACAACCGCAAGCCAGACGACCCAGCATCACATCACCTTGGTAGATGACGGACACGTCGCCGCTGGTCACTTGCACTTGAGGACCAATAGCTTCCACCATACCAGCGGCTTCCTTCTGGAAGATAAGACCGCAGGACTTGGTACCCACTTCAGCAGCAGTACCGTAATCGTTGTTGATACCAGTAGAAGCATCCGAAGCATTCTCCAGAGCTTCAGCCACGAACGAACCAGTGTTACCAGGATCGGTCACACCAGTGGTACCACCGTAAGCAGTACCGTACTTACCCAGGAACGGAATGTTCATGGACTTGTAGATCTTGATACCAGCAATCTCGATGATACCGTTACCGGACTGCAGAGCAGTACCTTGGACATCACGATTTACCAGACCATTAGTACCAACAGCTTGAATCAGCTCATAGTACTGACGGGGGTTAAGCACAGCCACACGACCATCGCTAGACACACCCTTTTCATCCAGGGCAGCAGCAGCATCGTAGAATGCAGACACCAGGTTAGCAGCCACATAAGCGTCAGAATCGTTAGCGGTAGTACCAACACGAATCTGAGTACCACCGGGCTCAACATAGTTGGTAGCGGTGATAGGAGATGCCTTACGTGCACCACGGGTGATAGCACGGAAAGCAAGACGGTCATACTTTTCAGCCAAAGCATAGCCGATCTTACGTGAGATCTCCGAGCGCAAGTCGTAGTGTGCGAGGACTTCATCCAATTCGTAGACAAAAGCAGAGCTAATCAGAAGGTCATCACAAGTGATGGTCTTCTCAGCCACCGGAGGTGCACCGTTGGTATCACCCAGAATGCTGTTGCCAGGAGTGTGGAACTCAGACTTAGTACGACCCGTGAAGATGAACTGCAGGGACTTGCCGTTCTTCAGGGTACGCTTCATGATCAGATCACGAGCGATCGTGTTGTTCTGGAAACCCTTGAACATCTCACCGCTAAACAGCTTGAGATAAAGGGCACGGCGATCAGCGCCGAAATTATCTGAACCCGGTACAGTCAGTTGTGCGGGGTTCACAGAAGATTGAAATGCCATTGTTTTTAAAGAGGTTTATGTACGTCCCTCTGGATCCAGAGTATTTAGTTTTTATTGTGGTCTATCCCACCGTCTAGACGGCGAAGGTTGTCCTCGTAAGGGCCAACGCCAATAGGAGCCAGGTCCGACTCTGAGGTGCCTGACTCCGTTTAGTTATTTAGTTTTCGGTGTGTAAGCAACGCCGCGATACTTCAACTTCTGCTCCTTTTCAGCAGCTTTCTGTTCCCGTACACGGG
>Ga0208161_1001023_pt1 | contig 15268 bp, 11 predicted proteins | sample CB_VirMetaG_3_FD_184538 | JGI IMG/M metagenome (GOLD analysis project Ga0208161, IMG submission 184538) | Freshwater to marine saline gradient viral communities from Chesapeake Bay - CB_1508_1S Viral MetaG (SPAdes) (version 4) | ecosystem: Environmental > Aquatic > Marine > Coastal | place: USA...
CTTGAAGTACCGAAAAGAGATCCTGTATTGACTGCTACTTGGAATGTAGAACTATCTCCTCGTGTAAAAGTGAGTATGTTATTTGTAGCGGAAGCGTTATTTAAAAGAGAAGATGTATCTGTAGGGCTTCCTCCTCCGCCGCTAAATGCTGAAGATGCAGTATAGTACAATTGCCCTGTAGCTGTATTTACAGTAACTACGTTACTCTGTGCTGCTGTGGTTAGGGACGGAAGGTTTAAGGATCCTAATATACTTGTAGATCCGGTAATTGATATTACACTTCCGGAAAGATTAGTAGCAAGCCAGGCGAAGTTGCCATCTCCTTCATCGAATTCTAGAGGTGCATTTTTGATATATGTAGCTCCTGTATTAGCACTTGAGGAGACGCGAAATATTAGACCCATCGTTAAGTTCGTTTATAAATAAATATCTAAAACCAGACTTACGGGAAATATATTTGATAATTAGGGTTTGTGATGATTGCCATTCCCTGGGGATAGATAAGATTGCCTACGTGTATAATATTGGTAGATTGTTGTGTTACAAAATAATCTGTTGCGTTAAAATATCCGTTAAGTATATATAATCCACTGTTTGCAGTTCCTATATCGATTAAATTACCGTTTCCGTCGTCAACAATACAGTAAACGGATGAACTTAAGATAAAACTCTGCCTAGAAATTTGCTGACCAAACACCTGTCTTGGGATGGATAATACTGTAATTTCTGCATCAGATTGAGTTGGAAAATATCTTAGATCTGCATCGAGAGTTCCTGATGCTGCAGTAGATTGTAAAAAGTTATCGGCCGAAGAAGCAGAGACTGGGTAGGATCCTGTTAAATAATTTGAGTAAAAAAGGTGACGTATTGAGTAGTAGTTAAGTGTCTCCTGCGGTACTGATCCAGTGACAGTAATAGGTCCGTTAACTCCTTTCACAACTGTTATACCGTATGTTCCAAACGAGCTAGACTCGAAAGAAGAACTGTATTTTAGCTTGATAGGAGTAGTAATAACATCTGATGTCAGAAGGCTATTTGCTGCTCTACTCATTTATTACCAATCTAGCTTAACTCTAATTAACGCTTCTTTTGTAAAGTCTTTTACAAGAGGTACAGACATTTTAGCTACTGCAAGCAATTCGCTATTATCGTTATACAAACCTACAGTTGTAATATAAGTTTGCGGATTATAAATCATCGTTGGCCACAATACCGCTCCTGATCCTGAAATGAAAGTAGGGTTGGTAGAGTAATTATAATCTGCGTTACCGATTCTCACGAACACGTAATCAGAAGAAATTGTCTCTTGTGAATTTAACTGGAAGTTACCGCTGGCAGAAATTGCTTGAAATAGGTAAGTGTTATTAGTCGACGTATAAGAGGCGCTAGGGCTTACGGTAATTATCCCGTAATTGTCGCGATCTAACGGTAGGTCAATACCTCCTGAGGCTGCGGAAAGTGCAAGTGCACTAGCATTTAAAACAATAGTTCCGATATCTGGTAGATAAAATCCGTAAGATCCTGATACGGTATAACCTGGTGCAATTTGACCTACTACGTTTCCGTCTACTGCTTTACCGAAAGATCCTGATACGAGGTTAAATACTCTACCGCAGTCGAGATAAGTTACAGTTGTAACGTCGTTACTATTATCACAAATTGTAATTTGACCTCCTGATCCCGATAGACTTAGGTTGAAGGTTCCAGGAAATAAACTCTCTTTGTACCTGTTTCTGTCAACGTTAATTGCAAAAATATCCGGTGCATTAGTTGTCTTACCTCCAAAATTAAATCCTTGTAGAGATCCGGAAAGAGCAGGCCCGTAAATAAGGGTCTCATATTGACGGTAAGTAGTCAGGGAGGGAGATACGCCGGCTACAAGAGGGTTGTACCATTGAGATCCTGATCCGTCAATATTACCATAAGCGATAGCAAATTGAACGGCTGCACCGTTTGCGTTGCTTTGAGTCTGATATACGTTCAGATAAAAAGCGCCTGCACTAATAGTGGTGGTCGGCGTTACAGAGGCGGTATAAAAAGTAGTTAGCGTAGGTTGATTAGAGCTCCAAGCTGGAGCTGTAATCGAATCAGAGCTAATCACAAAATCTGTCGGAGCTAGTCTTGTAAATGACATATTCTATTATTGATTTACTTTGGTTATTTGAACAGGTACAAACAATCTAGCACCGGAATCACGTCCTACTACTGTTAGGGTAGTATAGAGCGTAGTAGCAGTTGTGCCAAACAATGTATTTACTGTTGTAGCTGTAATATTGATTGAGGTTCCGATTACAGTCTTAGATACGTTAGTACCTACTGTTTGAACTCCGGTTGCATTAAGTGCAGTAGCTTGAGTAGTATTGATACCAACTCCGTTGAAAGCCGCTGTAGTTCTAACGTCTCCGATTGTTGCGAGATATCCGGACTGTTCAAACGTTGATGTAGCACCAAGATAATTTAAAGTCTGCGGAGTAATTGAAAGAGAAGCACCTTGCTTTAATACAATTGTGCTATATCCAATACTAATAACTGGTAGTGCAGCCGTTCCTCTAGGTAGGGTAACGAGCTTGTACTTCATAATCTCTTGAGATTCAGGAAAAGCTTGTATAATTGGCATGTTTTCAATAGCTTCTCCGTAGAAAGCAGATCCAGACGGATGATTTGGGTTATAGAGGGTGTAGTCCACCTCATCATCAGATAGGGAGAATTGTGTGATTTGGAACGAGCCGTTGTTTTGAGCCAGAAGCTGTCTTCCGGTATCTGTTAGGATAGCGTCGACTACAACGGAAGTATTACTTAAATATGCCATGTTTTACGTGTTTTTCTCTTTATAAATAGTGTATTTATTTAATTTCTATATACTGCCCGGTGTTGGAGACTGAGTGTTTAATACTTGAGATTGAACAGCAGCCTGCAGTGTATTAATATTTTCTACTACATTTGGATTAATATCTTCCGGAATTAAAAATCCGTAAGAAGTAACACCAGAATTCTTGTTAAAGATTAAAATTACGTTTTGTTCGTCATCGTATCTTTTTAAAAGTAAAAACTTATAAATCTCTTTTGCATCTAACGCCCAGTTATCTAAAATTTGCGGGGTTACGGTAACTGCTAAAATATCGTTTGTGAGTTCCGAGCTTACTACGTCTACTTCCTGAGAAATTCCGGTTATATCGCTCATTACGATTTTATCTCCAAATTGAGGATTAAATGGATAGTTTACGTCTCCGTAATCGTTGTATAGGCTGCTTGAAAAAAATGTGAGACCTGATTGAAAATATGGAACGAATTGGTAATTTAAAAAAGATGAAACTTCACTATTAAATAAAATAATACTCGTTAAAGGTGTTACATCTGTAATACCGGCAATAAATCCATTAGAACCGGTATTTGCATATGGATAGCCTCCTTGTGCTGTAGAAACTATTTGAGTAGTAATATAGCTGCTACCGGGACCGGCAATAAAAGAAGAGGTTATATTCTCCGTAGTTAAGAAACTTTGTCTGAACTTAAATTCAACAATATCTCCTGGTGAAAGGTTTATTGCTGGAGTTGTATAGTCAATGTTTAAGGTTGAGCCGGAGATGTTTACAGGACCTCCTCCTCCGCCTGTATAGGTTGTAAGTTTGGTTGGAGGGTTTGCGCCTGGTGATACGTCCAAAAGATTTAAATAATTACTGATATTTCCTGAAACACTATCTGGAAAAGCAGCGATAAGGGTAGGGCCTCCGTTAAGTTGATACCCATAAGCTGCATATTCTACAGTTCCATCTACTGTTCCTTGTGAATTTCCGTCAATAACTACGTTAAATGGTCCGGTAAGGGTAGTTGAAGAGCCTCCTATAGGTCCGTATAGAAGCGAAAAACTTCCGGTTAAGTTTTCTCCCACAATAGATCCGGTAGCAGAACCTCCTGTGGTATATTGTGATGAAAAATTAGCAACTTGCTGAGATCCGACTAGATCAGTTCCGTTTTTGTAGGCCCCCCACGTGTATTCTATCGATTGAGGTCCGAAAGTTTGTGGGTTAGGGAATAGGACGTTAATTCCTATATTAACTGTAAATGTTCTCTGTCCGGCTATAGAAGCGGTAAAGTTTGGCCAAATTCCAACAGTTGAACCTGTAGCAAAATCACTGCTTACTGGGCTTTCTCCGTCAAAATAATTGTAAATATTACCGGCTCTAACTGGAGTGCCTGGATCTAGGGTCACTGCATAGTGTGGGCTAGTAGCACCGCTAATGAATGCATTCGGTGACCCAGAAACATATCCTTTAAATGGAGTGGTTAAATCTGTACCTAGGTATTGAAAATACAATCTCGTGTCTGATTCTGATGTAAAGTATAGCTGAGGTGAGTAGTTATATCCGCTATTATAGATTGTTTTTATACCGTCAGTACTTACTTGATTACTATATTTTTTGTTATCAAACTGCTTGATAGTTGCAGTAGTACTAGCTACAAATATATTCTGAACATCAATCCAGTTTCTATTATTCTGGTTTAATTCAAATAAACCTCCCGATACATCAGCAAGATAGGCTAGAGATACATTTACTTTTCCTGGTAAGAAAGAGCTGGTAGCTATTTGTGTAAAATACCCTAGCTTATTATCATAATATTCAATTACGGGATTGTTACCGTAAGAAATATCTCCGGCCGTAAATACGTTATACTCTGCTGCTGATAAATAAGATCCGCTATATCTTGAAATAATAGAAGGACGTGAGTAATAGTTAAAGTCTTGTATAAAAGCATACTGCGAGTAAGGCTGCTGACTTTGGTAGATATTACCTAAGATAACAGTTTCATCAATAGATTGTGTAATTAATCCGTAATTTACAGGTGCAAGTTGACTGCTATTATAGTCTAGATCTAAAAATCTTTGAGACCTAACCGGTGTAAATATGTTTTGAAAAACAGGGCTTATGGAGTAGGTGAGGAACAAAGGACCACTACCTGGTACCGAAGACGTCCACGGATAAATGTAGCTAGAAACTTCTTCCTGTGGAAAATAGTTTGTAGCTGCATCAATGTAGCTTCCGCTAAATTGCCCTGTATATTTTTGAATATCGTTAGATGAGCTTACATATACAGTACCTAGGGATTGTGTAAGGGCTGCCGAAGCGGTACCGTTATATTGAACCGGAATTCCTTCTACGTAAGCTGTACTTCCTATTACTGCTCCTCCATCTGATCCGGTTACTGCTACTAAGTCGTAAATAGCGTCAAAAGAAGATGTAGACCAGGTAGGTTCATGTCTTGGATACTTATTTCTCTCAAGCATGTGAGATTTAATCACGATACCTGTATCTGCACTTGATCTAGCAGGTACCCAGTCTCTCAGCATCTTGAAAAGTGAGTTATTGTAAAACTTAATAACTCTAATAAAGTCCCAAACGTTATATCTAGCTGTGTATTCGGCGTCAAAATATCTGTTTGCTACCTCTACAAGCGGAATGTATGTATTTGTATATTGCAGTGCGGGATCCCCTATTAGCTGCATTATATTAAAGTATCCGGGCTGTGTAGATGAAGTCACGTATCCAGATGAAGTAATGCTAGCATTAATGGAATCTGCGGGAGAAAACCCTACTTGAACGTTTATAGATGTATTCTCTAAATCGTTAGAATAGTATTGAAGGGTAGCATAAGGGTCGAGTAGGCTACTGGAAATTTCTGCAACACTTCCTGTTAAAATTCTAGTATTGGAGATTTCTTGAATACCGGGAACGTCTAGGTAGTTATATCCTCCATACTCGTGTACTTGTAGAATATCGGCCGGTATACCGTACGTAGCTACGAGGGCTTTAATTCCTCTTTCAGTGCCTCTTGTCTTGAGTAGGTAAGGTAGGTTATGGTAAAGACGTTTATAGATTTCATCCTGTATTTGGGTACCTGGTAGGGTTGGGAATGGATTTGCAATAGCCAAGTCGCTTCCTCCGTACACAGTAGTCGTGTCGTAGAGCGAGTTGGGGTCGTCCCAAAATCCTACAAAATCGGCATCAGAATACGGGAAAGTTAAAACGTATCTAAAAATGAGTTCTTCACCTACCGGCGGTAAAAATAACGACGAACTTAAATAAAGATCAGTACTTGCAGTAACGCTTCCTGAGTAAATTATACTTCCTGAAGGGTAAATACTGCTACTTGCATAAACTACTCTCGAGTATTCACTCGAAGTAACAGGAAGGTTAGATCCTGTCTGGTTAATTCCAAGTAGTGAATAATAGAGATTATCTGTAACGCTAGTATTTGTATATAATTTTATTCCAAAACTTTGTAAGGCTTCGGATACTTGATCTAGTGATATACCTGCAAATGGATTATTTTCTGCAGAATATCTATTACTTAAATCTTTTTGATAGATCCAGATGTTATCAAAGTGCTGTCCTATCATGTTAAGGAAAGTCAGATAAGGTGCATTTGCTTCATCATCTAGTATATACTGCGGTGTTGTATAAATTAACCAGTTTTTATTTTGATCATCGTAGTAAGAGGATGACCAAAACATACTCATAGTAGTTTCTGTAGGTACATCACTAGGACTACCGAGCCAGTTATCGGCTTGTGAAGATGTTACAGAATATAAACGGTAAGGGATAGTATTGTTAACTTTCGGCCAAGTTGTTGAACCGGAGTTAAAATACAAGTAGTATTCCCATCCGTCAAAATTAGTAATTATACTATCAATCTGGGCCTGTAAGAGTACTTTAGCTTGTGTGGTATTGGTTTGGGTTAAACCAAACGATGCAGATTCAATCTGCTGAAGCTTATACACAAAGTTATAAAGTCTTTCTGTAGCAGAAGAAAAGTGAATAAAGTTTTCAAAGTTGTTATAATCTGTATTTATCTGAATTCCTTTTTCAGCCATTATTGATCTTAACTGCTGAAAAGAAGAAGTAACAGTTGTAGCAAAAAGGTTTGCGTAATTGTAGTAAGGTGTAGTTTGATTTATCCTATCGGTAACAGAAACTTTAAAGTTTGGTCCTTTGATTCCGATAACATCTGATACTCCTTCAGGAGTTACGTTGATAGATACGTTAAATTCTGCAGGATTGGCTACTGGAGTTACAACCCAGAAGGTCGATTTTGTATCAAACTGAACCGGTAGCGGTTCGTATAGTTTGAAAATAATATAACCTACTCCGTTTTCTTCTACGTAAACAGCATTAACGCCTATTAGCTGAATATCACTTCCGAAGTTTAAGTAAAAAGTTGGATAGTAGGCATCAGAAGAAAGTACCGTATTAAAGTTAACAAACGCGTCTGAGAGCTGGGTGTTTGATAGGTCTTGTCTAGCTACTTTTATCTCTGTTCTAGAGGTAGAAATTTCTCTAATCCAGAAATTCTGTACCGGGTTTGGACCAGAGAGTAGCTGCTTTGTAAAAAAATTATACTTTAAATTTACAATACCTCTATTAAATCCTGACTGACGAGCGTCGGTTTCTGGATCAAGATAAAGTTGTGTAGTAGTTCCTGTGTTAGGATCTAGAATATCTCCAATGTTATATTGAGTTGCATTATAGTTAACACTTAAGACAGTCCCGTCTAAGTCTTTTATAAAATACTCAATATAATCATTAACTCCGCCAAAATTTGCTGTAATTAAAGCTGTATTAATTAGAGCAACATCTTGGGGAGAATAATTTTGATATTGTCCGTCAGATCCTATGTACCGTACGTCTACTGTTTCCATTATACTACGTTAGTCAAGCTTAAGTAATTTGCATTAGCTTCAAGAAGCTGTTGACGAAGGGAGTTTATCTCTTCAATATAAGCTTTTTCATTATCAGTTAAAACTCCTCCACCTAAGTATTCTGTACTTCTGGCAACAAGATATTCATGTGAATTTAATTCTCCAGTTGCAGGAATATCAAAAAACAATTCGTTATATAAATCAAAAAATTGATCTACAGTAATCTGTTGTGCTAAAGCTGCTGAAGCAGTAACAGGAGTATATAGTTCATTAAAAGAGGTATCTACTACCCGTGTAAAGGTGTTACGTCCGTATACTTCTTTTACCAGTCTAACTTCTTGTGCCATTATTCTACTACTTTAAAAATTAAATTTTCGTTAGTGTATATGACTTCTTCTCCGGAAGAAAGAACAGTTTTAATTAATAACTTATAAAATCTGTTTACTTCCAGTCCACTTGTATAAAGAGTGAAGTAGTTACTTGTAGTATCTGCGCTCAATCTCGTATAAGTTGTATCAAAGTCTACAATCATTTCTTCAGTCTTATAATCTTGTAAAGCCCAGTAGCTGGTTGGCGGAAGGTATAGTTGATTTAGGTATACGGAAGATGTTGTAAACTGACGTGGAGGGTAGGTATCTCTAACTGCTGTTCTCACCTTGTATACTTGATTTTGCTTAAATTGTCCCGGGTTATTTGCAAGTACTATAGTAATCTGATCATTAGTAGCAACACTCCAGGATCCTGTAGGTCCGTAAACAGTATCGTCCCATTTAAACTCGATATTTGGAGGATAGATAGTATGTGTATCTACTGAGAAGAATTTAAGATCTACGTAAGATGCGGTATTGAATTCGATTGCATCTGGATGTTTTACTACTACTCCGTAATTAGGGTATCCAGCTGGATCTACTGCAGCAAGGTCGTCTCCTGTTTCGGTTTCTAGTATATTACTACTCTCTGTTGTTATTAAATCAGTTAAAGTAGAATATACAAAAGGAGATGGGTAAGAAAACCAGGTACTAACCACGTCGGTAACATCCATATTAATGTCTTTATTAGACATATAATCAAAAAACTGACTTCCTGAAACGGCGGTAATATAAGTACTGCCTGTAACTGCCCACGGTGTAGAATTATAAGCAGGGCCTGTATAGTCCCAGCTTACTCCGTTTCTGGATTCAGGTACTTGAGCGTATTGACCTGTTCCCATTACCCAAGATTGAGATATCGGATAAGTCTCTAGTGAATAGGTTGTGTTAAGGTTTTGTGCCGAAGCAAGGTATAATCTTAAATTTGCTTGCCAAGATCCGCTTACCGCCGAAAGAGCAAATGCTTTTATTTTCGCAATATCAGCTGGCGAAAATTGTAACAAAGCTCTTCTAACATCTAATTGCGCAAAGAATTCATCTGTAGTAGTGTAATTTCCTGCAGCAGCTAAATCGTAGTTATAATACGGATTTTCAGTTAAAGGATTTCTGTATAAAAATCTAGTACCGTCTTGGGAATTTTTGGCAGACACTTCTAGAATAGGATCCCGGCCCGTATTCTTTAACGGGTAACGCGAGTAAATTGTAGCGTCTGCGGATGTAAATATTTGATATACTGCCATGTTATTAGAATGTTACTACACGTCCTTGAATGTCTATATCTGGGTATTTAACTTCAAAGATACTTGGATCAAGTGAAGGATAAATAACTCCGTTTAAGGTTGCTCCTGATATGTCGTAACTGTATTGTGAATAACCGCTGCTAGTTCCTGCAATATTATTAATAGCAACTTTTTGTACAGTCTGTACCCCGGCTACCTGATCGAGAAGAGTATAAATTTCAGAGAGAATGATCGGTTGATTTATTTGCCAATTCTCTCGCGCAAAATATGCTCTTGCTAAAGTTAAGCAGTTAGCAATTACGTCTCTTGATGTATAATTAGGTCTTACAATAATATCGAAATTAACTTGAATGTTTATAATATAAGCAGGCTTGAGAATAATAGTATCTGTAAGCATTCTATACTGCTCAAGATAGGTCTGTATATTCTTAAGCAGGGCAGGACCGGGGGCTGTGAAAGCACCGGCAGCGTCGTACCCTAAAATATAAAGTGAAGTAGCGAGTGGATCTCTTTCACCTGGTTGGCCTGCTAAATACTGGGCAAATGTAGCGGTATCCTTTGTAACATAAGCTTTAGCTACCTGGCCAAACTTAGATGGCATACCGAGAACGGTTCCTAAATAATCTTGCTGTGTTACTGCGCGCATTTGTGACGGGAACTGAGCTAAGGTGTTTAACCTTAAGCTTTCTGGTGTATCACCATCTCCTCCGCCTACCGCTCTTATACTATTATTAGTAGCAAAGGTTCCTCTAATTGTGTTTGCTACTGTAGGGTTAACTGTATTTGCAAAAGAAGAAGAAACATCTACAATATTAGTTAATTCGTTTACGCCTACATTTGCACTTGCTCCACCTCCTACAAGGTATTGAACAGTTAAGGTTGTATTGTAAGGAGCAACTCCGTAAGAGTTATTTGTTACAAAGTTAGTAGGATCGTAGGCTGTGGTAAGCATGTCAATGCCGTTCACAGTTCCGATACCTACATTAAAAGGATTAGGTATAGAACCAGATACGGCTTGAATACCGGCTCCAAACTCTAACTGTAGAGTAGTTTCAGTTTTAAACCTAGAGACGAAGCGTCTTGGAACGTCAGTTCTTTCTAAGATATAGGGTACTTGGTTAGCTTCTTGGTAAAGCTCTGGATAGTTAAGCGCAGTATTAGCAACAGATTTCAAAATGTAATCTTGAGCAAGATAAGGTACTTCGTACCACTTATTTCCGTTATCGTCTATTACATTTAAAATTTCTATAATGTTAGCCTCTTCAATTGTTCTAATTGGAAATCTTTCGGCTGCTCCAAAACTTAAAGTGGTAGTCTTAACTTGTCCTGATAGGGCTTGAGTTTGTTTTTTAAGGAGATAGGTATTAGGATTTCCACCTACTGTTGTATATACGGAAATATCTGTTGGATCAACAGAAGATGAAAGAGCAAAATTAACTTTATTTGGACAGTAAAAATAATTTGAAGTGTTTATATTAGATCTAACTTGTAATCCTTCGTCAATAGTTAGGGTATAATTAAAATCGGGTGCGTAATTAGATCCAGAAGCAGGTATTTGCTGATATACGTCAAGGGTTACAAAAGCAGCAGAAGTGACTTTTGGTCTATAACCTAGCATATAGGCAAGGGCATATAAATTATTAGTCTGCTTAGCGTACTCTAAAAAAGTTTCTTGAGTTTGGTTATCAAGGTAAAAAGACAAAACATCCCCCACATAAGATGCCATGTCGATAAACATAGTACCAGGTGAAGAGGTTGAAAAGTCGTTATAGGTATTAGGATAATATGCTTTAGCATACTCGAGTAACGCTTCCTTGAAAGTGTTAAAGTCTTTGTTTAAATATCGTATATCCTTATTAGCCATTGATATCAATAATTATATTGTCAGATTCCCCTGTGTTGTTAATAGTATACGAAAACTGTATTACTAACAAGTTCTTATCCGGATCTGCATTAAAAGTTAGATTAGTAATTACAACGTTAGGGAAGTAACGTTCAATTCCTGTCCTGATTAAATTATCTAATCCGTCAACAGTATCTTGAGTTAGTTGTTCAAATAGTTTAGATCTAATGTCGGCTCCAAAAGTAGGATTAAAAATTCTTTCTCTCTTATTTGTGAGTAAAAAATTTATAATATTGTATTTTAGTTGCTCCTTAGTAGTATAGACGGTTCTAAACACTCCCGGTGCGTTAAAAGGTAATGCAACTCCTACACCTGTGGAAGGGCGGAGATCGAGGACGTTTATATTTCTAAGATTATATGCCATTATACTTCTCCGTTAGCTTGCATTTTAGCCATTATAGCTGTAAAATCCGGAACTGCATTGATTTCTATAGCATCTAAATTTGAACTTTTTCTTGCCGAAGCAAACATATCTTCCATAGAATCTACCACTGCAACGTCGGCTGAAGTAGCGGAAATTCCACCTATTCCTTCAAAATCTTTTGGTGTCATAGACATAGCAGTCTCTGCAAGAAGGCTATTTAAGGGATTGTTTCCAGCAAGCATAGGAGGTACTAGTTTAGGGGCTTGCTGATTTAGAGTTCCAGGAACAGTAGATTTTGGTTTAACTACTTCATTTATAGGACGTTGTGAACGATTCGCTATAACAGCTTCTTTCAGAATTCCTGCTAATTCTTCTTGGAAGACGGCTCTAACTTCTTCCCGAATTATCTTTCTAAGTGCATCTAGTTTTGCCATATGTAATAAATATATTTAACTGAATAATTTATGATTAGCCTCCGCGTTGTAGTTGCTGTATTCTTAAATTTGCTTGTTTTATTTTGTTATTTCTATCTTTTACGATAATATATCCCGCTGGCCCTTGTGTCAATGCTACAGCTATTTGTTTTTTCCATTCGTTAATTTGCTCTTTTAAATTCTGTATTTCGAGTTGATTTGCTTGCTGTGATTGGCTATTTGCTGTTTGCGTAAATCTTCCGGTAGTATCAGATGCCCGTATTTGAGAGCTTACCTCTCTCAGGTTTGCTGCTAAAGATCTCCTAGTTCTCTGTCTTAGTTTTTTACCGCCTTTAAGATTGTTTATAAATGCATTTAATCCTAATCCTTGATTTTCGTCTGTGTTATCTGGAGAGTCTAAAGGTATCGGTGTTATGTTAAGATCGTTCTGTAGTACGTCGTTATTGTCTAAAAAAGTAAGAGAATCACTAATAACCGATAAAGCATCAGCATCTATAGCCCCAATTTCAGGGCGTACCAATCTTAGGGATACTAGTTTTTGTTTTACTTCACCAATAATTACTTGAGGATTTGTTGCAAAAGTAAGATCGGATTGAGTAACTATCGCACCGTTTTGATCAAGGGCAATGCCTCTTCTCCTTCTATTTGTTACAGAAAGATCTGTTACTTCTTCATCAATGATTCTAATTTCGTAAGCTCCGAAAAGAGCAGTATCCGGGTCGGTTTTAGAATCGTAATCAATAATATAAGTTGCAAGCTGCTCTAGGAGTGTATTCAGGTCTCTACGGGTTTGTTTTAATTGATCTAAAACATCTGAGTCTTTCATTGCTTGGCATCCCTCTAATGTAAGTAAGAGAAGATCTAACCTACGTAAAAGTTCGCTAGCATTAACAACTAAATAACGAACGAAACTAGTTGCAACTGCTAATAAAGCATTAATAGACTTTAAAACTCTTACCGCTCCGTCGGATTCATTTTTAGCAGTATCTTTTGCATCTCTAAATGCCTGTTGAATACCCACTGTCGTAAAAAGACTAGGTAAAGGTAGGGTTATAAAGAATTTAATTATGAACTTAAATACTTTTATGAATAAGATAGCTAATTTAATTATAAACTGACCTGTCTGTATTACGGTTTGAATTTGATTTGCTATTCTAATAAAAGACCTAATAGCGTTATTTATCTCTTTTAGAGTAGGTATAAGCTTTGTTAGATCTATAAACTCACTTAATTTCTGTACCTCACTTCTAACGTCAACGCCTAGAAAATTACCTGCTAAAGCAACAGCATTCTTAAAATTTAAATTCTGTATAGTTACACAGGTTGTTCTAAGTTGACCGATTTTATTTTGTAATAGTAAAAGTTCGGGGGTAGATATTTGCCTATAATCAGCATACTTATTTACATTACCTAAAATATCGTTTACAATATTTAGATTGGATCCTAATCCTGGAACTTCTCTAAGTAGAGTAGCGTCTTGAGATGTGAATAAAGATCCGGTGGTGTTAGTGTTAAAGCTAAAAACTTCTCCGATACCTTTCAGTAGATAATACATGTTATACTTCTGAACACTTGTACCTCCTTGTGTAGGTGCATTAGATTGTGATACTGCTTGCTGTGGAGGTACGGCGTTAGGTCCGACACCTATATAAGAACCTATAAAAACGTTAGGATAGGCTGTATACTTATCAATATAGGTTACTACTACGGCTGCTTGATCTTGTAAAGTGTATAAAGCTGTCTGAGCGTTTGACCACTGGGCCCTGTCAGGACGTGGTTGTTTTTTTGCATTTATATTATCGAATGCATAAGTAAGTACGTTACATAAATCTACAGAATTGATTACATCTAATGCATTAAATAATCCGGACTCTACAAGCCTTTGTCCTGGTTTTGTTCTTTCTGGTTTTGTCGGTACTTGTTTATACTGCAAGCTTTTTTGAGGAGTATTGGTCGAAGTCGGGGTAGAAGATACTCTTGATGCAAGGCTTCCTGCAGCAGCTGTAGGTGTTGCAGATATTCTTCCGGCTAATCCGCTAGCGGCGGGGCTTGTACTGGTAGCAAGTTGATTGGCGGTTGCGACTTGAGTTCTTTCAATCGGTACTTCAGCTGTTGTATAGCTTTTAGGCTCTCTTGTAGGTTTATTTTTATATTCGGCTGAAGATTTTTTATCTTTAGGAGGGTTAGGGTTCCCCCATAAAATTTTATCTACATTAACCTGTAAGGTACCAAGTCCTTTAGAAGAAATTGTAACAATCTTCTCAATACTTCTTGCTAATTTACTTGTAGCCATTACCTTGTAAAAGTATTTTTAGATAAACAAGAAGTACTTAGCTGTGCTTTTACTCTTGCTGCTATACCTTCTAGTACTTTACTTTCTTTAACGATACCAGGTATCGCGGTTTCAAGCTGTTCGGCTGTCATATTTGAAAGGGCAGTACTCAGGCTTACAATAGCATCCAGTAAAAAACCTAGTTGAATAGTTGTACTAGTTCCTAGTAAAACAGGTTCTCCTACTCTTGCAGCTTGTAACCCTAATTCTATTTGCGGGGAAGCTATGGTAGTTTTTTCATTTGCATCTACGGTAAAAGTTGCAGGTGATGAAATAGCTACGCCTTTTTTTCCAAATAAAAAGATAAAATCATCGTAGGAGTGATGAGTTACTCTCCCGGAGGATATAATTACTTGATTACCTAAATATGGAAATTGCGGTTGATACATGTTATCCTTTAGTTAGTTTACTTATAGGCGGTACATCTAGAGTGCCTTGTAGGTTTCTACTTTTAAGCTGAGTTACTGCGTCTTGATAAGCATTATCTAAATTTTGCTCTGTAGCGCTAACTGAAGCTAAAATGGTTCCTGCTTGATTTACTGCTCTTAAAGATACTACGTAGGTTCCAAAAAGATTTTGGTAGTCACCTACTACGTTAATTCTATTCTGTGTCTCTGTAGGTGAGGACGTAGTAGGGGTTGTTGTAGCTCTCTGTACGGGATTAGTAGCATTAGTAGTTTCTTCGCTTATTCCTGTTATAATTCGGTCTTGTTCAAGGGCTGAAATATTATCAGTACTTGTTAATTGCTGTTGGATTGGTATAGAAACAGTTATTGTTCTTTGTAGAGAAATATCAAGGCTTGCTAAGCTAAAGTTATTGTTTATATCGTCTATGACAATTTCTTGACCTTCGGTTAAGTAAATTGACGAAGGATCTCTGTTTATATTTTCAACTGTAGGAATCCAGGCTACATCCTCTGCTTGTCTTCC
>Ga0208161_1001024_pt1 | contig 15256 bp, 14 predicted proteins | sample CB_VirMetaG_3_FD_184538 | JGI IMG/M metagenome (GOLD analysis project Ga0208161, IMG submission 184538) | Freshwater to marine saline gradient viral communities from Chesapeake Bay - CB_1508_1S Viral MetaG (SPAdes) (version 4) | ecosystem: Environmental > Aquatic > Marine > Coastal | place: USA...
TTAAATGTAATTAAATCTACATCGTATGCATTTCTTACATCTTGGATTTCGTTAAATTCATTATTTTCATTTTTTATGTTTATTGGAAATAAAGCATTTAATTTATCATATTCATAGTTGTTAGTTGAATTTTTACTATCATACGATCTAACTCTACCCGGGTCTCCAGATTTTGTTCTATTTTCTATTCTATTTTTAGTACTATAATCTCCTCCATCACTCCACCAATGTCCAATTAATTCTGTATTCTCAGAAACTATTTTTTTAAGTTTATATCTAAAATCTAAATCTTTACCATCCTCACCTAATACATTGCGTGCAGCAACTATTCCATTAATTGTTTGGTAGTAAGGTTGTGAAGAATTTATTTCATCTTGAGTAAGAGCTATAGCTCCTCCAGGAAGATAATTATATATATCTCTTGTAAGATTTGTTCTAACTGGGTTTCCACCTGCGTCAGTGGCAAATTTTATTTCTGTTTTTCCAAGTCCCAATATTGAACCAGGACCACCACTATATGAATATACATTTGGTGTAAAAGATGCATTTAATATCCTTCCACCGTATAACTTCAATAAAAAGTTATTTATTAAATAAGAACTAACTACAACTCCTTTTGCCCCACCAACTATATCAATAGGAGGAACTACATTTTTTCCAACAGAATTTAACTCTAATATGTTTGCTGCTGTAAGGGCAACTGATTCTAAAGGGGTTAATGCTGCCTTAATTTCATTAAGAAAGATATAATTATTTCGATATGCAGCTGCACCATAAAGTGGTTGAGAGCCTACACTAAGTAAACTTTGTAAAAATCCAGCACCTGGATCTGTTGGGATTGGGTTTATGCCTTGTTTATTGACATGTAATCCAAAAGCACTAACTCCAACTTGAAATAATGTAGATGTAGGTAAATAAAGTCCTCCATTTAAAAAACCACTAAGCTTATCACTTGATACTTCAGTTGCGACTGCAGTTCTAGATAATAAATTTTGTTTAGCTATAAAAAGTGCCCCCTTAGCGGGTTCTTGAAAAAACCATTTTCCAATCCTTTCAAGATCTTTACCTGTGCTAAGAAACGGATCTGCGTTTGTGGCTCCCCTTAGTAAAAAGTCAGGACTAGGTCTGTCTAATTCTTTTTTAGCAGGAATTTGGGTTTGAACATAAGGTTGAGGACTACTCCCCCCATGAGGTTGGTCATGGCCAAACCCCAAAGATCGTAATTTGGTAGTATTTAATAGCTCTATAAGAGGCATTAATAATGTCCTTCAGTAGGTCCTTTACTAGCGTAAGATTTTGGAGTTTTTCCGTCTAAATCTAATACTGATGGTTTTGGAAGTGTGTTAGGAGTTCCATCTACATATTGCTGGTATGAGGCATTTACTTGAGATGCATTTGAACCATCTAATGAATATGTCATTAAGTTAGATGTTTTGGTAGATAAAGGATTTACATCTACACTACCTCCATTAGCTATTGAGTATCTTGAGCCGTCTTTTGTTAATTTGTCTAATAATCCCATGGTGTATGTTTTATTTGTTTGTTATAAATATTGTTTAAACCAAACCTGTTTTGTAAGTATTTTTAATACTATCAATGATTGGTCGAGTTCCAACCACGGGTGTATTATCCACTGTTACATTGATTGTTTTTTCACGTGCTAATTTACTTTCTGTTATCAATTGTGTTAATAATGCATTAGTAGCACTGTTATTGTTTGAGGTTGATTTGTTTGTTGAAAAATATATGTTGTCGTCTTTTCGACCTTGAGCTATTGGTTTTATTTTTCCAGCTGAATATTTGGCCGCTATTAATCCATTTGAGGATATTTCACCATCTTGCATTGGTGTAGGTTTATCATCAAATAAACCTCCTATAAACCCTCCTGCTAATCCTCCTAAAGCCATTCCTACAGGTGCTGGTATTCCCACTCCTTGAAGAAGAGCACCTAAACCAGTACCTACCATAGAACCTATATTTGCTCCTGTTCCTCCTCCTCCTAAATATGATCCTCCTAGTGTGCCAACCATACCACCACCTAGTGATGCTAACATTGAGCCCATACCCATACCCATACCCATGCCCGCTCCACTAGCGGCCTGTGGTGCATATCTTTGGAGATATCTTTGAGCTACAGAATTTTTAATCATTGTATTTCCTCTACTTCCGGCAACATATCTATTTAAAGATGGATTAAATTTAACTCCTGCCTTTCCTACTGGGGTTAAAGGCATCATTGGGTTGTACCCTGCTCCAGGGGCCCCCATTCCTCCAGGATTCATAACTATTACCTTCATAGGAAATAATAATCCTTTACTTAATGAAGCTACAAATAATCCACCAGTTAAAAGTCCTAAAAGTGGTACTGCAAACTTTAATACCTCTTTAACACCAGGTATTTTTGCAATTCCTTCTACCATACTAGCTATTTTTTCAGCCATTGATCCTAGTGGACCTTCTACTATAGACGCCAATAGAGCTTTCATTCTTACAATAGCTTTATTAAATTTAGTTTGTGCGTCTAAATTCAATTGTGCCATTTTAAATTCTTTACCTTGGTTCATTTCTTTTTCCAAGGCAGATGCTCGATCGTAGTCTCCTTTAGCTTGAGCATCCCTTATAGCTTCTTTATATGCTGACCTATCTTGTGAAGATAATTTACTTATAGCTTGTTGCGTTCTTAAAGAATTAGCTAGTTGGTCTGAGGTCATCCCCAATGACCTAGCTAATGCATCTTGTTGAAGAACATTCATGTTCATAAACTTGTTTAGACCGTTTGGTCCTAAGTTTTTCAACAATTCAGCTGCAGCTTCAGCCGATTTACCTTGTAAAGCTAAGTATCTAGCTTTTTCTAGGTTTAAATCTTGTCCGGTTAATAATTCAGCTTCAAGTTCTGCAGAAATAGAAGTTTCAAAATTTAATAAATTTCTAGATATATTCGCAGTTTCTTCAAGTGTTAATCCTAATTTTTGAGCTTGAACAACAGCTTTAGCTATTTGTTCAACATCTCCTTTATATTGAGCGTATAGTTGACCCCCAACCTTAAGTGTAGCTTCTAGTACTTTTCTATTGTTTAAAATCCCCTTATTTTGTTTAGTTATAGATTCAACAATTTGGGCTTGTGATTTACCTGTTTTTAGAGAATATTCGGTAACGGCTGCTGCTTCTGCTCCTTGAAGGCCTAATTTATCTGTTAATTCAATTTGACCTGTAAGTATTTCTTGAGTTAACATGGCATTAGTGCCATATCTTTCATTTATGTCTTTAGTAGCTTGTAATAAAGATTTTTGAGTAACTAATATGTTATTAGATGAACCTACTATTTCTGAAAATCTTTGGTTTAATAGTAGTGCTGAATCACTTGTAATTGCAAACGATTTGGCTATATCAAATGTTCTTGCACTAAACTCAAAAGCCATATTTTTTAAAACTCCAAAAAGTTTAATCATCATCCCGAGCATGAATATGGGATCCAATAATGATTTTCCTATTACTTTAAAAATTTCTTTTATAGCAGTTCCTGCTACAGTAAATCCATTACCTGTTTTTGCTGCTTCTCTCAATTTATCATTTATTTCATCTAAGTAATGAGAATCTACTCCTATTTTTTGTAAAAAGGCAGAAATACTTTTAAACAACACTCCCGTAATGCCTAAAGCTCTATTTATTTTTTCTTCTTGTTTTAATCTTTTACCTGTTCTATCTAGTATTTTATTTAATTCTGGGAATTCTTCTTTTAATGCTTGTAATATACTTTGGTGTTCTTTAGATATTTTGCCTTGTTCTTGTAATTCTTTTAATTTTGTTTTTAATCTATCTTTATCTAATTTATTAAAATCTCCTAATATTCCTTTAGATTGTTTTTCTTTTAATAATGCTTCAGCTTTAAGTTTAATATCATCTTTTAAACTTGATATTCTACCTTTATATGTTTTAAGTTGTTTTAAATTTAACTCATATATATCTTTTTCATCATACTCTAATTGACGAGTTATATCTGATATTTTGCTGTAATTTTTTAATATATCTTTTGTAGTTCCGTCTATTCTACTATAATCATTAACTGAGTCAGATAGTTGTTTTCTGAGTTTTGAAAATGAGTCTCCAATGTCTTCAGAATTTTGACGTATTTGAGATAAATGATTTTTTAATACTTCAATACTTTCTGCTATTTCAGAAGCTGTTGTTTTAGTAGCAGGATCAAAAAGTGTAAAACGTGTTTTAGTTAAAGCTTTATATTCCTCTATAAGCCTTTTTAATTCTTTAGCATCATCCGCCATTTTTTGATAATATTAGTCGGTAATAAATATTAAGAATTGTAATCTTATTTATATTTTATTTTAGATTTAGTATTAGAATTATTAAATTTTGGACCAGGAGTTATTGATTTTGGTACTTCTCCCCAACTTTCACGGTTAATTTTGCCCGAAGAGTCTATTAGTGTGTTTTTGTTACCGGATTTAGAATTAGCAGATTCGTATGATTCTGTTTCTTTATCATAAAAATCTTGTATTTTTTTAAATGTAAATAATCTTAACCACCTAGGCATTTCATACACTGTATTCCAGTCATATCCACCTTTTCCATGGAATACAATTTCATGAATTTGTGTAAATAAACTTGCTCTAAATTCAGGTGCTAAATCAGAAGTCAGGCCAAAAAAACTTAAGCCCAACTGGTATATCGATTCTAGTCGAACTTCCTTCGGGAAAAAAAGTCAGATCTACGTCTGGCTGCGTGTTAGAGATATGTTTTCTCAGCTCTCGAGAGTCTCGGGCTAATAATGCCACATCGACAAATTGTCGTACTGTTTTGTTATCTCGATCTCCGTTTACCGATGTAATAATATATTTTAAACGTGTAGATAATTCTGGGGAATTATTTGTTCCTAATTTTTTAAGACCATCTAATTCATTTTGAATCTTTTTTTCGTCTTCGTGAGTTAATAATTTATAGGTAATATTGATATTAGATGAGGGTAATGTAAAATAAAATTCATTTACACCTTTAGAAACTAATTTTGATTCATCAAATGGTTTATTATCTATTTTAGATAAATCTACTACATGTTGTTCTCCATCATATTCAAATTCATAATCTTTACCATATCCTAAAATACGAGCAGCTACCATAATGGCATTTTTATCACCAACAACTAAATCATTATAATTAATTTTAGAAACAATTAGTGCTTGAAGTAATTTATCTATAACTGTTCCTTTTTGAATATAACTTTGATTTGTTAAAATATCTTCTTCCTTAGCGGTCATATATTTCATTTCAACTTTACCACTTGATAAAGGATTTTCAGGTGGATAAACTAAACCTTTTGAAGGTAAATCAATAGTTTCGGTTGGTATTGTAACGTTTTGATCCATAAATTTAATTTAATGTAACTTTTGTTTATTATAAATATATAAAAAAATAGGAATTTATCAAGTTTAAATATTATTTTGCTGCTCCTCCAAACAGCGATCCTATAGCTTGAATACCATTGCCTACTCCTTTAATTACTTTTACCACAGTGTTTCCGGGTTTTGGAGATTTTGGTCCTTCAGGTTCATTTGCTTTTGGTGCTATGCCTAAATCTAATTCAATATTTTCTTGATATTTTTTACTTGAATCATATTTTGGGGTAAACTTTTGAGCACCTATAGATGGAGCCCCTTGTATAGTATCAGGCCATGCTTTAATAGCAGAACGACCTGTTGTTTCTAAAGGATATGAAGTGGGATCATTTGCTGATTTATATTGTATGATTTTATTATCGTCTAAGTTAGTAATATTTAGTATTTTAGGATTTACAGGATCTCCTGATAATAGACTACCGGATAGCACTCTATTTAAAACATTAAATTTTTCTAAGTATGTATTTTTAGGTAAATCTTTTTGATTAAATGGTTTAGGAGCGTTTGCAACGTTTAAAGTTATTGGTGGTGTAATTGTCTCAGATGTAGGAGTTCCGGTGTTTAAAGCGGGGTATACAGTTGGATCGTTTATTCCTTTAGCTGGGCTGTTGTTTGTGATATTTGCAACATCTAAACTAGTAATACTTAATACTGTTGGGTTTTTAGGATCATCTGATAATGGACTATTAGATATAACTTTGTTATTTATCTGACTAGTATATGTATTTACAGGAGTATACTTTTGACTAAAATTTGTAGGAGGACCTACAGGTGTTCTATCTACTGTTGGAGTACCAGTAACATCATAAGGGTATACAGTAGTAATATCTTTATTTGGACCACCGATTACACCTGCTTTTTCAACATCTAAATTAGTAATAGCTAACACGGTTGGATCCCCAGGATTATCTGATAAAGCACTATTTGTTACTATTTTATCGTTTATTTGGTTTTCGTAAGGATTTTGAGGAGTATATTTTTGTGTAAATTGTTTTGCAGGTCCACCGGGGTTTTGAGTTGTTGTAGGAGTCCCAGATACATTTTTAGGATATTGAGTATTATAATCTCTATTTGGGCCACCAAAAATTTTAGAATCTTCAACATCTAAACTAGTTTTATTAAGTGAAGATGCTAATTGTAATATAGGTGAAAGAGAAGTAACTGAGTCTGTATTTGGTCCTTGTGCACTTATCGAGTTATTAGGGTTTCCTACAGTTTGACCTAAATACGTAAATGTAGGTGAAAATTTAGGAACATAATTTTTAGCAGCTCCTGGGCTTGCTTGAATTGTTGGAGTGCCAGTGGAGGTAGCTGGGTATTGAGTTTGTAAATCTTTATTTGGACCACCCAATACATTAGCGTTTTCTAAATCCAAATTAGTTTTATTAAATGAGTCTAATAAACTAGCCATATCAATTATAAATATTAAAAATAAAAAGAGCCTGACATGCGTCAAGCTCCTTTACATTTATTGTGTTTTGATTATTAGAAGTTTAGGATACAGTAATCCATTCCTAAGGTAACAGCTATCTCAGATGCTGCAGTATCATCATCCCAACTATAATCGCCAAAGTTTGCAGATTTGATAAATGCGCCTTTAATTACCCATTCACTTACGATATCACCTACAGGACCTAATACATTAATAGTTATATCTTTCTTATAGAAGTCAGAATAACCATCACGACCAGTTACTGATTCGTGGTGTAAACGTACCCATTCCATTACAGCTTGAGCACCAGATGGTGTGATAGGATCAAATAAAGTCATTTCAATATCTTGCCACTCAGCTTTACCTTTAATTTTACGGTAAACGTTGATGTGGTTCAATTTAATTTCTTGCATTTGAACTTGAACAGCACCTATTTTTTTAATTACATATGAAGGAATGCCATCAACATACATAATGAAGCGATTTTTTACCTTTGGTTCAAATGCGGTAAAAAATATTTCGTTTGGACTTAATACTGCCATATTGCGTTTTGTTTATCTTTGTTTATTATACGTATTTTAGTTTTAAAAAATCTTCCCCTTTTCAGGGGAAGAATTTAAATTATTATCCTGGGAATGTAGCGCCAGTTGGAGTAATGTTGAAATCTAAGTAGATAAATTCAGCAGTTTTAGTAGGCTGTAAATAAATCTGACCTATTAACTCATTACGATCGATTACATCAGGAGTATTGTTAGTATCATCCATAATTACTTTAAACGCGTATAAACCTTGACGTTGTTGAACGCTTGTTAAGTATGGATTTACTTGAGCTAAGAATGCATTTCTTGTAGCAATTGTATTTTGTTCAAATACTAAGTTATTTGCTACTTGAGAAATATACGATTTAAGAGCGATTAACAAACGACGAACGTTTACACGATCAAGAGCAGATGCTTTTGTTTGTAATGTTTTCTGACCGTATACTACTACTCCAGTTCCAGGGAATGTAGCAATTGGATTTACTTTACCTGCATATAAAGTATCGCGGCTTGAAGCTGGTAATTTTTGTTCTGCACGAATTACAGTTCCTAAACCACCACGGTTAATACCTGCTGGTGCGAACCAAGGTTCAGCAATTGAATCGTTAAATGCATATACACCACCTATCATAGTAGAGGCTGGAACCCAAACGTTTTGTCCAGTTCCTGGATCAACGATTTGTAACCAAGGCCAATATGAAGCAGCGTATGAAGTATTTCTAGCAGAGGCTTGAGCAGTTACGCTTGTTAAAGCACTACCATAATCTACTAAGTCAAGTACGAAAATATTATCACCACGGTTTTGAGTGTTTGTAATGATGCTAGTTACTTGTGAAGTATGTAATTCATCAATTAAGCCTGGGGTTAAAAGTACGTTAAATTGATAATCATCTTGATTAGATAACAAGTTAATCATGTTATCGTAGTTACCACCTACTAAACCTTGGGTGTTAGAGCTATTAATGTTTTGATAAAAATTAGCTCCACCTTTAATAGTACCAACAGCACCACCAAATGAACCACTACCATTTACAGGTATTGAAGATGTATATTCAGCTTTTGGTAATCCATTATTATCAAGATAATTTAAAGTAGTATAGTTAATAGCTTTAACTCTTACGTAAGCTGATCTATTAGCAAATGAGCCTGTTACTTCAATTTGATTAGTACTTGAATTGTAGTTTTGAGATTGGTCACCAAGTACCTTAGCAAGGTAGTTTGGTGAGTTTGGATCTAAAGATAAGTTAGTCCAAGTTTCTAATACTACTGGGAATAATGGAGTGTCGTTACCTCTTCTGATTAATAAGTTAAATGTGCCAGATGAAGTGTTTGCATTTACAATTTGCCATCTGATATTGTCGCCGGATCCACTTTGTAAAGCACCACTTACTTCTGTTGAAGTACTGTTTTGGTTAGCACCTTTAGAAAGTGTTTCTAACACAAATGAAGCGGTTGTTGCACCGTAACTGTTAGCAATAATTGAACTTGAAGCAGCTGTATACGAACCAGATACTACACGAGCAACCAACATTGATTGACCACCGTTTAAAAAGTAGTTATAAGCAGCAATTGATGTTAAATAGCTATAAGAAGCTTTATCGTTTGCACTACCACTTTCTATAACAGAACCAAATGTATTTACGAATTGGTTGTAAGTAGTTACTATTGTAGGTACCTCTACAGGTCCTTTAACAGTTGGGCCTATAATTGCGGCTCCTACTGTAACAGGTCTTGCTGTTAAAAAGGATTGGTCGTTTTCTCTTGCTAAAACGCCTGGGGAAATTAAAGTTTCTGCCATGTTATTAATATATTTTGTTTGGTTTTATTATAAATATGGCGAAACCCTTTAAAACGCTATTGGCTTATAAACTCTCCTTTACTGAGGTCTATTGAACCATTACCATATTTTTGTTGTAAAGCTTCACCAGTTTTTGTTTCTTCTTGTTGAAGGGCTTTTAATTCTTCTTTTAATAATTCTTTTTGAATATTAATTTCTTGAACACGCATTTCTAAAATGCCAAATTGTTCAACAAATTTAGCTCTTTTTTCTTGAATGCTTTTTAATTGTTGTAATTCTTCTTGTGTTAAAACTTTTGTTTCCATAAATTTGATTGTCTATTATAAATATAATACCTTTTTTAATTATCCCAAACTTGATGTAGTTTCTGCGGTAAAAGTTATTTTTGTGATATCTGGTATCTTCTTAATAGCATTTAAGTCTTTTTGTATAACATCTGGGATTAAGTAACCATTTAATTTAATATCAAAATTACTTTTAATTGCTCTATCTTGTCCATCATTTACTTCTATAGTTGTAGCAAATGAATCAATCATTGCTCTAAATTTAAAACGTGCAGGATCACCCCAATACGAGTCTGATGCATAGTTAATCGCTTCAACGATTTTATTCATTTGTTCTACATAATAAGTGTATATAACACAGCTATATTTTATTGTAACATAGTCAGGCATTACTACAGCATATTGTTGTTTTTGAGGAATAGTATTATTTAATACACTAAAATTGTCATATGAATTTTTAGGAGAGTATTTTTTTACAAATGAACTATATAAATTAGGATTATTTGCATCTAATTTATTTCCTATATTTCTAACTTTAGTTAAGTCATCTCTTTTAAATACTAAAAGTGGTGACATTATTTTACCGTTTTTATCCCTATAGTATCCATCTTTTTGAACCATTTTCCACTTCTCAGGATTACCGTAAACTATAGGAACTGCTATTCGTTGACCATTTTGTATAACAAATGGTTTTATTACTTCAGTAAAATAATAGTAAATGGTTTCATCAATATCTTGAATACCTAAAGTAAGTGGTTTTGTATCGTCTCCTTTAAAACTTAACTGTTGACCTCTATTTATACCTTCAGCTTTGTTAGGATTTCCTGTAGGTTGAAAACCCGGTCCTCCTTGTTGATAAGGTTCCTGTTGAGAAATACTAATTTCTCTTTGGGTTTTAGGTGTAGGTTTTCTATTTGCCATTACGGTCTTTCTTTAGTTAAGTTTACTTTATCTGCAGGTATGTAATGAGCTATACAAGTTATAGAAACTGAATAGCCAAAGTTTTCTAAGCCTGGGTTAAGAGGATTTACTGCATATGGATAATCTGGGTCTTTGCCTACAAATAATTGGTTATCATATGCTTGTTCTACTTCAAAATATCCTTCTTGATACATTATAATATCACCCAATTCAGGATAAACACTAGCATCTACTAAATCATCTCTTAAAAATGAAAAAGTCATAGTTCTAGAATAATCTCTGCCTATATCTGTATTATTAAATGTAGGATCAGTTCTTGTAATTCTACAATATAAAATAGTAGGTTCAGTATAATATCTGTAACCTGTAGATTCACCATAAATGTTAGAGACTGTTTTTTCTAAATTAACTTTATAAAGCACGCATTGTTGAGACATAATATCCCCCAACAGTTCTCTGTTAACTTTTCTTAACATTGAAACGTCTCTAGATGATCCAAATAGTGCCATATTATCCTATAAAAATGGTCATTGGTGCTTGACCTAATTCACTTTGACGAGCTACAGTTTCAGCTTGTTTTCTTTCTAACATTTTTTGGTTTGATGTTTCATCTAAAAATGTTCTTAATCTTTCAAGTAAAGCTGTTTTTTCAGCTGTGGCAGCAGATATTAAATCTGATTGATTTAAAGTAACTTCAGCTCCTGGGATAGGTACCTGTGTATATTTTCCACGAACGTATCCTAATATTTCTTTACATAATGATAAAGTGTATTCAAATATCCATTGGCGACCAATAGAATTTATTCTTGAATAAACTGGATTTTGATAACCAGCATTTGATGGATTTGTAATAACAGCAGCCGATCCAGTATTTACAATTGAGTTTAGTCTATCTTGTAATTTTATATATTGAAAATAAATGTTAACTCCGCTTTGATCTGGGATTGGAAATATTTTTAGTTTATTATTTATAAGTTCAAATGAATATGCTGATTTTCTAACAGTATCATTGAATTCGATTGCTTGAATTACCTGTATGTCATAATTTACAGGCATTAAAACAAAGTTAACAGATGGAGAATAGGCTCCAAAACCAAAACTATCCATTAAATTTTGAGTACCTAAACCTGTACCAGCATATGGATCGTAAAAACGAGTTACGGCTGGAGGGCCATAATGGAATATTCTTTTAATTTCAATTCCACCAGATATACTTTGGCTTATTGCCCAATCTCCTAAGTCATAATCTTGAATACTTGCTGTTGTAGTAAATGAACCACTATACCAAGTAACATTTCCACCCACACCTGCTTCAACTCCATATTGTTGAGACATTCTAATAATGTTTGCTAAACTAGGAGTAATAAGAGCAGTACTGAGGTTAGAAGATGTTGGAGTATTTATAACGTTTAATAAATTGTCTCTTAATTGAAATGCATATAATTCATTTCCGTAAGTAGTAATTGCTTCTTCAAAAGCAGCATAAAAGTTGATATCTTGCAATTCAACTTCCATAATAGGATATCCTAAACGTCTAGCACAAAAAGTAGCAACTTTATCAGCATCTACTTGAAAGTCGTAATCGTTGTCATAAAATCCAAATGGAGTATTTCCAGGAAAAAATGAACTTGAACCAGGATATATAGGGATATTCATGTAATATTTTTATTATAAATATGTTAAGCTAGTAAACCTAACTGCCTTAGAGCCTTAACTACTTGAGCTATTGTATATCCGTCGTAAGTATCAGCATCGTTAAGAGCTACACCAGGGTTGCTAGTAAATGTTGAACTTGCACCAGCTGTTGTAGGTTGTGTAACAGTTGTTGCTCCAAAAAATCCTATACTTTGATCATCTTTACATTGAATAGTTTTAGCTGCTGATGAATTTTCAACTATAAATGCTGTAGTTGCTGATGTAGATCCGGCTCCTACAACATGTAATTTTGATGATGGTAAAGTATTATTTCCAATTTTAACACGACCTGGTGCTACAAAAGAAGTAACACCATCATATGAGCTAAGTCCTTCAAAATATACTCCATAATAACCTGATCCATGTAAATAAATAGAGTTATTACCAAAGTAAGGTGGGAAATACATAAATGCGCTTGTACCACCATACCCTATACTAAATGCACCTCCAGCATTTCCGTCATCAACTATTAATGGAGCATTTCCACCAACATTATAAGAGTTATTTTTAAAATAACCAGCATATGATGCTCCTATAGTATTGTTTGAATATATTGAACCTGTAACTCCTAAACTACCAGTAATTTGGGTAGAACCTGTAATTAAAACATTTTGATTAAGTGGGGTTACAAATGAAGCAGTTGAGGCTATTCCTATTAAAGAGCCTGTAAATGAACCTGTTACAGATGTTACACTAAGATTTCCTTGAATCTTTTCTGCGTTTATATTTTTTGTTGCAGTTGGCATATTTTATATAATTGGGGGTGGAGAATTTAAACTGTTAATGTATTCAATATATTCTTGAGGGGGTTGATCGTACCATGTCCACCCGTTTACTGGGTAGGTGTATGTGTCTTTTAATTCTTTTACAATAATGGTTTCATCTGGAAATAGAACCGAGTTTGGTCCATAAAACCAATGTCCATCTTCAAGTTTATAAAATCCTGCTTCCATATTATCTTACTACTGTCCAATTTTTGTTTGTCCAAATTGCTGTACTCATTGATCCTGTTCCTGGGTTTCCTGTTAAAGTAACTGTGCGAGATGCTAAACCTACTCTACTTGCTACTGAATTTCCTAAATTATCTATTGCTGTTGCTGATAGTTTAGCGTTTGTTACGCTAAATGATACGCTCATACTAGGTAATAAAAGTTCTGTAAGACTAAATAATGAGTTAAATGTATTTGTAACTGTAGTTGAAGCAGACATGTGTAACGTTAAAGATCTAAGATAAGTATTTGCATCAAACATTTGAGTATTATTAGTTATTTTATTTGTAGTTGATAGTGATACTGACTCTAATTTATTACAACTATAAAACATTAAAGTTGCATTTGTTACCTTAGATAAGTTAAAAGAAGGTATAGTTTGTAAACTACTACAACCATAAAACATTTGAGAAGTATCTGTAGCATTAGATAAATCTAAAGAAGGAGTAGTAGTAATAGAATAACAATTTGAAAAAGTTTGAAGAAAACTAGAACCAGATGCTGTATTTAAGGATGATGGAACATCTTGCAAAGAATGACAATTTAAAAAGGCATAGTTCCAACCTGTTACTTTAGAAGTATTCCATGTACTAGGAATAGACTGTATATTATAACAAAATACAAAAGCATTAGTAAAATTAGTAACTTTAGATACATTCCAAGCTGGGATTTCTCTTAAACTATTACATCCATAACAAATAGCATTAATGTCAGTTACATTACTAGTATCAAAAGTAGGTAAAGTTTGTAAATTAGCACAACCGTAGAACATTGACCCCATTAATGTTACTTTAGAAGTGTTTAAATATGGAACAGTTACTAAACTATTGCACCCCTGAAACATAGCTCTCATATCTGTAGCATTAGATGTATCTAGTGGTGGTATTTCCTGTAACCCAGCACATCCCTCAAATGTGTTTTGAAAATTTGATCCTGATGATATATTAAGTAAAGGGATTTCTTTTAATGTTCTACATGATCTAAGCATATATGCAAAACCTGTTACTTTAGCTGTATTTAATAAGGGTAAAAATTTTAAATTTAAACAGTTTTGAAACATTTGAGTCATATCAGTTACTTTGGCAGTATCATATAAAGGAATACTTTGTAAAAGATAACAACTATCAAACATCTGTCTAGTAGTAGTAGCATTAGATAAATTAATATTTGGAGCTACCTTTAAAAGTGTACAACCTACAAACATATTACTAAAGTTTGTACCACTACTAGTATTAAAATCTGGAACCGACTCTATTAAACTACAGTTTTGAAACATTGAACTAAAGTTTGTTACAGCAGATGTATTAAATATAGGCACATTTTTTAAACGTGCCATTCCATAAAACATCTGGGTAACAGATGTTAAAGCTCCAACTTCTTTTATCCAAACTCTTTGAACTTTATTAAAATACACAATAGTAGAACCTCCTGTGAGACTAACAGAAAATGTACCTGTCACATTAGGAATATTAAAAACTAAATCTATCCAATTTACACTTCTAGCTCCGGGTAAATCAGAATGTCTTTGATTAAAATTAACTGCAGTTAAATTAGCTCCAGCTTGTGGAGTTATTTTTACTAAAGCTTGTCTATATCCTTCTGAGGTTATTGTGTTTGATGGTAGAGAACTGTAAGTAAATTTGTATTGAGCTTTTGTGTTTGAAGAATAGTTTTGGGGTTGACTACCATCACCCCAATCAACTGTATAATTTCCTAGACATGAAACAGCAGCATAATTTGAATCATCATTATATACTGCCATTAAAGCATAAACTACTTGTTCACCTGTAGATATTGAAGGTATAGATAACCAATCTGAAGGTCTTGTCCAAGTAGAAATATTTAAATCATTTGGAAAAAAATAGGGTTTTTGATATCTAACTATTGCTGATTTATCTGATGTGATTGCCATAACTTTATCCTCTTATTAATCTAATCCAAATATTATCGTCTACTGCTTCAAAGAAATAATTTGAATTATAGTGTTTTTGTCCTTGGTAAGTTCCTGTAATTGCTGATCCTGAGTAGTCTCCATTTATGTCCCAACTACTAGTATTGTTTAGGTATCCAGCTATAGTACCAGCAGGATTTATATAAGCCGATACTAAAGTTTGAGAAGAAGCAGATACAATACCTGCAGACGTTGCAAATAGTAATCTATCATCTGACCCGGATAGTGTTGTAGCTGAA
>Ga0208161_1001027_pt1 | contig 15242 bp, 16 predicted proteins | sample CB_VirMetaG_3_FD_184538 | JGI IMG/M metagenome (GOLD analysis project Ga0208161, IMG submission 184538) | Freshwater to marine saline gradient viral communities from Chesapeake Bay - CB_1508_1S Viral MetaG (SPAdes) (version 4) | ecosystem: Environmental > Aquatic > Marine > Coastal | place: USA...
TCCAAATTGTCCAAAAGAAGTTTGTACTTGTACAACCCCATCCACCGCTGATAAAAAAATGATGGCTTATCACGGAATGTGTTTGGAATGTGTTACTGATATGGAAACTACTCTAAAATTAGAGGGAAAATACGAAGAGTACGAGCGAACCAAAATTCTACAAAATGCAAACGCTTGGTTAAAACAAGCCGAGGTTGAAAAGGAAATTTTAAAGACAGCGCTAAAAGCTCAATATGTTTTGGAAGATGGTCGTGTTGAGGAATGGGAAGGTGGAATGTCGCCCGAAGAACTTGAAGCAAAAATTGACGCCGAATTTGAAAAATTCAAAACGGAGTTCATCGCCAAGTTAGAAAACGGAAACGACTGACCTTACCTATTTATTTTGTGAGGTATTATATGAAGAATGAAGAAATTTATAATCGTTTAACTGAAAAATTGCAAAAACTGCAAGAAGAAAACGAACCTACCAACCCAGCACTTTGGAGTCGAGCAATCGCAGCCGCAAAAGCTAAATACGATGTTTACCCATCTGCATACGCAAACGCATTCGCATCAAAGTGGTATAAAGAAAAGGGTGGTGGTTGGAAAGCAAAATCCGAGTCAGTAAACGAAGAATCATATAAAGTTGCAGGTAGACCTGTTACTTTAATTAAGGGTAAGAAAGCAAATGGAACTGATTGGAAAGTAAGATTTCAAAATGGTAAAGAAACTGCATTATCAGATGTACTCTCATTGATTAAACCATTTCCAAAGTTGGTTAAAGAAGAATCGGTAAACGAAGCAAAACCTCAATTCATTAAAGTTAAAGATACACACCAATCATTAGCAAATGGTGCTATGAAACATATGGATTCTTTTGTAAAGAAAATTCAAAAGGGTATCCAAAATGGTGAAAAATTTGAAATAAGTACCATCGTAAAGATGAGAAACATTTTAGATGCTATTGAGAATCAATATGGTATCAAAGAATCAACTCCAGACCAAGTAATCAAAGATTTGGACAAGGCTAAAAACGATTTACTTAAAAAGGTAGATGTTTTGATAGCTAAGAAAAAGAAACTTTACTCTGATGTAGATATTGAAGCACCTATGAGTGCTGATGAGAAAAAGTTGGATAAAGATATTGCAGATTTATTCTCACAAATCAATAAGTTGGTTCTTCAAAAAAGAAGTGTAAAGAAAGAATCAGTAAAGGAAGCTTCAAATGATTACTCACCTCTTGCATATGCCAAACTTGTTGCTAATGGTAAGATGTCTATGGAAAAGGCAATAAAGGACACCGGTTACCCATTTATTATTCTTGCTAAACTCGTAAAAGCTTTTAATAGAAATTATAAGTTTGAAGGTAACAAACCAGTAAACGAAAAGTTTGATAATACCCACCTTGGTCTTCTTAAATACGCATACAAAGATATTGACAAGATTAACCCAGCAGACCCAATGTATAAAAGAGTGGTTGCTATGTTGGACAAATTATCAAAACAAGAACTAAAGCAAATTGCAGACGCTGACATTAAGTTCCTTTCTCTTCTTGCTAAAAATCGTTTGATGAGAAGCGAATCACACACCGGCGACCCTAACGACAAGTATGTAGTAAGACCTTGTAAGAATCCTAACGAACCTTGGGCTGTATGGGAAGGTGAAGTTAGAGTAAAAGGATTTGCTACACGAGAGGAAGCTCAAGCATTCGCCGATATGAAAAACAAAGAACAGGGTTTAACAGAAGGACTTTTCCAAGACATTATGAAAGGTGTAAAAAAGGGTAATGGTCCATTCACTTTGGTTGTTATTAAAGACAATAAAGTGGTTAAGCAAGCAAATGTTAATACCCCACAAGCAATTCCTGCAAACTACACATCATTAAAAAAAGAATATCCAAATTCAAGAATCAGAGTTGAAGATTCAACTGGTAAGATTGTATTTGGTGAAGCTAGTGATGCTGAAGAAAAAGATTTTCATATGAAGCTTGACAAGTTGGTTCATTCAACGTTTGGTAAAAGTCCAGATGAAGAAAAAAAAGAATCAGTAGTAAACGAATCATCAGTTGAAATTGGTGATACTGTATTCTTAAAATCAGCAAACAAAATTGTAACTGTGATTGATAGAATGGGAAGAAGTGTGACCGTTAAGACTGGTGATGGTAAAAAAATTAAAACCATAATCAACAACATCAAAACCTTGGCTCAAGACAATGTAAATGAGGGAAGTTTTAGTGAGATTGACATTATGGCTAGAGAAGCTCGTAACTTTAATGAGTTTGTAAAAGAATTCTACAAAGATTTTAGAGATTTCCCAAAAGACAAAGAAACCATTAAGTGGTTAAAGAGTTTATACGATGGTAGAAGTACAGACGAATCAATCAACGAGGGTAATGCTTTTACTGGCGCTTTGTTCAAAGCAAGAAAAGAAGGTTTGACTGAATTTGAATTCAACGGAAAGATGTATCCTGTTCGTAAACTTGAAGAGGAAGAAGAAACTCCAATCAAAGAATCCAAGTTGTCAAAAAATGATTTGAAAAAAATCATCAAAGAAGAATACCATAATGTAAAAAACTTTATGGAAGAAAAATATGGATTTAATCCTGATTTAGGTAAGGTGTACTCAAACCCAGCAGCAAAACCATTCTTGAAAGAAGAAGAGGAAGAGGTGATTGAAGAGTACGATGTAGAAAACTACGAAGACCTAAAAGAGTTCGTTCAGTTTATGGCTGAATATAAAGCAGACATCAACGAGGCAGAATACCAAGGTCGTAAAGTAAAACTTGGTAAGATTATGCAAGGTGATGTTAAAAAGTTCAAGGTTTATGTAAAGAACGACAAAGGTAATGTTGTTAAAGTAAACTTTGGTCAAGGTGGTGATGCTAAGGGTGGTACAATGAGAATTCGTAAAGACAACCCTGAAGCAAGAAAGTCATTCAGAGCAAGACACAATTGTGACAACCCAGGTCCAAGATGGAAGGCTCGTTATTGGTCTTGTAGAAAGTGGTAATTATTAAAGTTGAATTACATACTTATTAGTAGTTTAATTTAAAAAACGGAATAACTTATGAAAAATTGGTTAAAGAAAACTTGGAATTGGTTACTTGGTAAAACTACGGTAGATGAAAAAATCGTTGAAGTAGTAGAAGAAGTAAAAGCTGATGTAAAAGAAGTTCGTGCTCGTGCTAAAAAAGTAGCTAAAGAAGCAAAAGAAGTTGTTACAGCAGTAAAGCAAGTAGTTAAGGAATCAAAGGATGTAGTTAACGCTGCAAAAACTCCTGTAACTAAAAAACCATACCGCAAGCCACGCAGAAAACCAGCGGCTAAAAAGCAGTAATGAAAAACTTGAATTCATCACGCATCCTTATTTTGGTATTGTTGGGCGTTCTCGCCCTTCAATACTTTAAGGGAAATTCATACAAAAAAGAGTATGAAAGAATGATGAAAGAAAAAGAAGCTGGATACAAAGCTCAGATTGATAAATTAGAACACGAAGCAGATTCTATCTTAAAATTAAACGATATTCTAATCGCAGAGATAGGTTCGATTGATGATGCTATTGCTCAGAAGAATCAACAAATTGCTAACTTGAGAAGAAAATATGCAGAAGAAATTTATAAGCTTGACAATATGTCTGATGATGAGCTTGCCGCTGCTTTCGCAAACGCATTCAAGTGATTCGTTAATAGCAGTACCAAGAGTCGCAGTTAAAAACGCCCTTGTAGTAAAGGGTGAATCTGATGTTTGTAAAGAGGAACTAAAACTCACACAACAAAAAGTATCGTTATTGGAAGATAAAGCCAATAAACAAAATCAGTTAATCTTAAATCTCAATAATGTAATTTCAACCAAAGATGGTGTGATTGTTGAGAAAGATAATATTATTAGATTAAAAGAAGAACAAATTGTAGTTCTCAAACGAGAAAAGTCTTCTAAAATGTGGCAAGGTTTGTTGTTTGGATTTGCTGGAGGAGCGGCTACATTCACCTTACTATTTGCACTCTAAATAAAAATGTATGGCAAAAACTTTAAAGGAACTTATTAGGGAAGAGTACATCAAATGTGCTAAAGACCCTGTATATTTTTTTAGAAAATATTGCTATATCCAACACCCTCACCGAGGAAAAATCCTTTTTAATCTATACGATTTCCAAGAAGATTTGATGAGGGAATTGGACAACCACCGATTCAATGTAATCCTCAAATCACGACAATTAGGTATCTCCACACTTTCAGCCGGATATTCACTCTGGTTGATGTTGTTTCACGAAGATAAGAATATCCTTGTAATTGCAACCAAACAAGAGGTAGCAAAGAACCTTGTAACAAAGGTTCGTTTTATGCACGAAAACCTACCGAGTTGGTTAAAAGGTCAAACCGAAGAAGATAACAAACTATCTCTACGATTGAGAAACGGTTCTCAAATCAAAGCGACCTCTGCCGCAGGTGACGCTGGTCGTTCTGAAGCACTATCTATGTTGATTATGGATGAGGCTGCGTTCATTAACAATGTAGAAGACATTTGGACATCAGCTCAATCAACACTTTCAACCGGCGGTAAAGCTATTGTCTTATCAACTCCAAATGGTGTTGGTAATTGGTTCCACAAAATTTGGTTAAAGGGTGAGAATGGTGATAGCTGGAACCCAATCAAATTGCACTGGACCGTACACCCTGAACGAAACCAAAAATGGAGAGATGACCAAACAAAACTCCTTGGTGAGAAAGGTGCAGCTCAAGAATGTGATTGTGACTTTATCAGTTCGGGTTATACGGTAGTAGACTCATCTATCCTAACTTGGTATACGGAAACATACATTAAAGACCCAATCGAAAAACGAGGATTTGATGGTAACTATTGGTTATGGGAATACCCAAACTATTCTCGTGACTATGTTGTGGTTGCCGATGTGGCTCGTGGTGATTCATCTGACTATTCAGCGTTTCACGTTATTGATATTGAGACGGTAGAACAAGTTGCAGAATACAAAGGTAAGATTGAAACCAAACAATATGGAGCGTTCCTTACATCGGTTGCTGCCGAATGGAACAACGCAATGTTGGTGGTGGAAAACGCAAACATTGGTTGGGCTGTAATCCAAGAAGTGATTGACCGAAACTACACAAACTTATATTACTCATATCGTGAGTTGGGTTATGTAGATGATGATGTTCACCTTCGTAAGGGTTGGGACCTAAAACGTAAAGAAGATATGGTTCCTGGCTTTACTATGTCATCAAGAACACGACCCTTGGTGATTTCTAAACTTGACACTTATATGAGAGAGAAAGCTCCAATTATCCACTCAAAGAGATTGATTGATGAGTTATTTGTATTCATTTGGAATGGTTCCAAAGCAGAAGCACAACAAGGGTACAACGATGACTTGGTAATGTCATTCTCCACAGGTCTTTGGGTAAGAGACACCGCATTAAAATTAAGACAACAGGGTATTGATTTAAGTAGAACCACACTAACACATATTGGTAGAACTCAAGGTGGTGTTTACAACGCAAGAATGGGCCAACACAATCCGTGGGTAATCAAAGATGGCCGTGGAAATGATGTGGATATGACTTGGATACTTTAATTTGGTAGTATAGTTTATTTTTTGTATATTTATAGCTTGTAAAGATACATTCTTTAAGTTGAGAAAACATTATGGCAGATAATTCACTATTTGGAAGACTACAAAAGCTATTCGCTACCCAAGTCATTGTAAGACGCGTGGGTAAGAATCGTTTACAAACCGTAGACTCGCAACGACTTCAGTCCCAAGGTAATATCCGTGGAACTTCCTACTATGATAGATTTGGTAGATTACACACTTCTCGTAGAAATTGGGAAACATACAACCAACAATTTAACTATCACTCAAACAAGTTGGAATTATACACCGACTATGAGGCGATGGACAAAGACTCAATCATCCACTCCATTTTGGACATTTATTCGGATGAAACAACTCTTAAAAACGATATGGGTGATGTAATCCGTATCAAATCTTCTGATGAAAACTTAAAGAAGATTCTTCACAACCTTTTTTATGATATCTTAAACATCGAATTCAACCTTTGGGCTTGGATTCGTGGTATGAACAAATATGGTGATTATTATTTGTATTTAGACATCGAAGAGGGTGTGGGTATTGTAAACGTACAACCAATTTCAGCATACGAACTTGAACGTGAAGAAGGATTTAATCCTGAAAACCCTTATGAGGTAAGATTCAAATTATCAAGTATGAGTTCTTCTACCAATTTCTCATATGGTAAAGACAAAAACACATACTTCCCATTCTATCAGATTGCTCACTTCAGACTGATGACCGACACCAACTTTTTACCATATGGTGCTTCGTTGTTAGAGGGTGCTAGAAAAACTTGGAAGCAATTAACTCTTATGGAAGATGCGATGATGATTCACCGCATTATGAGAGCTCCTGAAAAGAGAATCTTTAAAATTGATGTTGGTAACATTCCACCACAAGAGGTAGACCAACATATGAGAAACATCATTGATGGAATGAAGAAGGTTCCATACATTGACCCGAACACAGGCGATTACAACCTCAAGTTCAATATGATGAATATGTTGGAAGATTACTTCTTGCCTGTTCGTGGTGGTCAAAGTGGAACTGAAATTGATTCTTTGAGTGGTATGGAATTCGGTGGTATTGATGACATCGAATACTTGAAGAATAGAATGATGGCGGCTTTGAAAGTTCCAAAGGCGTTTATCGGATACGAAGAAGGTGTTGAAGGTAAAGCTACACTTGCTCAACAAGACATTCGATTTGCAAGAACTGTTGAACGAATCCAAAAGATTGTCCTTTCAGAATTAACGAAAATTGCAATCGTTCACTTATACTCACAAGGATACGAGAACGAAGACCTCGTTAACTTTGAGTTGGAGCTTACAAACCCATCTATCATCTACGAACAAGAGAAAGTTGCTTTACTTTCTGAAAAAACATCATTGACTCGTGACTTAAAAGACTTGAAGATGATTTCACAAGAGTGGATTTACAAGAACATCTTCAATATGTCTGATGATGAGTGGAAATTAGAACAAGAAAAAGTTATTGATGACCTCAAGTTAGGATTCAGACAAGAACAAATTACAAACGAAGGTAATGACCCGGCTAAAACGGGCGAATCGTTTGGTACACCACACGACCTTGCTGTGATTGCACAACAACCTGCTGAAGAAGAAGGTGGTGCGCCTGAAGGTGGTTTTGAGGGTGCAGGAAGACCAACTGAAAGTGGAACCTACGGAACCGACCAAGCAAGTATGGGTAGAGACCCACTTGGTAAACAAACTGATGTAAAAGCTGATAATGCATATCATACATTTAGAAAGAGCCCGATGGCGGTTGAATCTCAAGCCGCACTAAAATCTTCTCTGACTAAAATGAAGGTTAAAACTAAAGCTATGATTGTGGAGTCGTTGAAACCAGAGTCTAAAACTGAAGAACCAAGGTTATTGGATGAATCTCAATTATTAGATGATACGATTTAACCTACAATATGATATTTATTTAGTAGAAAGTCAAATAAAAGGTTTGAAATGGGTAAATTAAAACACAGTAAGTTCAAGAATACGGGTATTTTATTTGAGTTGCTCGTGAGACAAATTGCTGCTGACACATTAGCTGGCAAAAACTCACTGGCGCTTGAAATTATCAAATCCCATTTCAAAAAAGGAACCGAACTAACTAAAGAGTTAAATCTTTATCAGACGCTTCAGAAAGAAACATTTGATACTCAATATAAAGCTCAAGAATTTGTTAATATTATTTTAGAGCAAAGAGAAAAATTAAACGAGAGTATTCTTCGTAGACAAAAATATAATTTAATTAAGTCAATCAAAGAATCTTATAAAATTGATGACTTTTTTAAATACCGTGTCACAAATTACAAAGAACTGGCGTCAACCTACAAGTTGTTTGAGTTTAAACAAGAAACATCTCCAAAGGAGTGGGTTGAGTGTAAGAACACCATCTTTGAAAATATCATTACCAAAAAAGAACAATTGGTAGAAGAAAAATTAAATGAAGATTATACAAGTCAACCAAAAGAAGTTAGATTACTTGCTTATAAATTCTTGGTAGATTCATTTAATGAAAAGTACACAGGTCTTACAACCGAACAAAAGACTATTTTGAGAACATACATCAACAATATTGACAATTCAGAAAAGTTAAGAAAGTATGTTGTATCTGAAGTTAAAAAACTAAAAACTCAATTTGGTAAATTAAAAGTTTCTGACAAGGTTGTTTCAATCAAGTTAAACGAAACTATCAATTTGATGGATAGTATTGTGACATCAAAAGTAATCAGCGAAACGCAAGTTCTTTCTTTATTAAGATACCACGAATTGCTACAAGAGGTGAGGAAATTGAAATGAGTAGATACTTGTTAAAAGAACTTGAAGATAAATTCAATCAACTTGAACTCCAAGAAGAGGAAGAGTTAGATGAAGCAAATGTGACCGCAAACCTTGATGGTGGTGCTGGTCCGCCCAAAACACCACACGCTTTTGCTAAAAGTGAAGATGATATGGATAACGACCATATTGAAGTATTGGGATACAAAAAATCAGCAAAGTCAAAGCAACACTTTGAATCACTTTCAAAATTAGATTCTCAATTAGAGGGTCTGATTGAAGCTACATATCGTGCTTATAAAAAAGATGAGACCGCTTCTGCTAAAAGAAAAGTAAATTTAGCTATCAAAGAAATCAACCGTAAACTTTACGAAGTAGAACAATTGGTAAACCAAAATACCAAACTTAAAACTGAAATGGGTGTAGACCAAGGTCAGTATTGGGAATCTACTAAAGTAAGATTTGGTAAAATTTCCGAGAGAATGTTAAAGATTTCTCGTAAGATTAAAGAATTAGGGGCGTAATATGTCTTGCGGATGTGAAAAGAAAAAAGTGAACGAATCATTAGAGATTGATGACATCTCTCAAATCAGATTGCTAATTCGTAAAGAGTTGGCTAAAGTTTTTCTTGACCTCTACCGCAAAAAACAAATCTGGGAAAAATAATGAAGCAATTATTAGTTGATACTACTGTATTCCAAATCACACCCCAAATCTTAAAGGAGTCGCAAGACCGCCACGGAAGATTTTTGGTAACTGGTGTATTGCAGAGAGCAAATGCTAAAAACCAAAATGGTAGAGTGTATCCAAAAAATATTCTTGAAAGAGAAATTGAAAAATACAAAGGTCGTGAAATCAAAGAAAACCGAGCATATGGTGAACTTGACCACCCTGAATCATCAGTAATTGAATTGAAGAACACATCACATATTGTTCGTGATGTATGGTGGGATGGTAATGATGTTGTCGGTGCAGTTGAAATCTTAAACACTCCTGCTGGTAGAATTTTACAAGAACTTATCAAGGCTGAGTGTACGGTTGGTATCTCTTCAAGAGGTATGGGTTCAGTAAGTCAACTTGGTGAAGACACTGTTGCAGTTGAAAACGACTTTGAATTGATTTGTTGGGACTTTGTATCCAATCCATCAACTCAAGGTGCTTTTATGAGACCCACAAACGAGGGGGTTATTAAAGAGGGTGTTGTAAGAAAACCAAATAATTATAATAAGGTTAATACACTTATGAGAGAAATCATCTGCGAAGTGGGTGGGTATTGTGAGTGTGATTTTGGAGATATCAAATGAAATTGAAATCATTGTTAAAAGAAAACGCAAGTAGAACCGCAATGGAAATTGGCGGTTTAACTGGTATGAATAAAGACGCAATCCAAAAGTTTGTAGATACTCACAACTTGGATATTGAAAAAGTTTTCCAATATGTTAAAAAAGGTAAACTTTCAGATAGAATGGATTTTGTGACCGCAGTAGCTGGAAAGCCAGGCAACCCTCTCCAAAAGAAAATGATTCAACAATTTCAAGAATCAGTAACCGAAGCACAAGACCACGAAGTATCAATGTCTCAAAACTCATTAGATTCAATTATCAAGTACGCTACTGAATTGAAACAAAAAATGGGTGAGATGGAAAAAGATATTCCTGCTTGGATTCAAGACCACATCACTAACGCCGAAAACTACATTTCACAAGCATCTTCAAACTACCACGAATATGGTAATGGTATGAACGAAGGTAGATTAAACGAAATGGACCGTCAGTTAAATATGAAAGTCAACAAGATGTTATCATACGAACTTGGTGATTTAAGAGCTGGTAGTCCTAACCACTTATGGGCTATTATGCACGTTTTGATGGGAGCATTAAGAGATGCTAACTTCCACACGACTGCAAAGAAAGTTCCAACTGTCTTCGGTTCAAAAGCAAAGTACGAAGGTGACCCACAGGGAATGAGAGACCTTGAAAAAATGTACGAATATGACCTTGGTCCAAACATCGCTGCTTTGGCTAAATGGGATGGTAAAGACATCGTAGACGCAATTGGTTTTTATGTATCTATGAATGTTGGTAGACCAACGGGTGAAAAAATTGAAAAACTTATTGAGGTAAAGAAATGAAATTAAAATCTTTACTTGAATCTAAAAAGACAATCAACGAAGCTTCTGAAGTTAAGTTCAACGAACTTGATTCAAAAACTCAAAGTAAAATTAAATACCTTGAAAAAGTTATTGGTGGCAAACACACGGCTATCTTTGATGGTATTCACGGAATGATTGTAGATATCAAAAAACCATCAATGGGTGGTTCATACCGATTTGGTGCAAGTGAATTAAATCAATTACTAAAAACTCAAATTCGTTGGGTTGAAGGTGATAAAGACGGCGTTTCAATCGGATTTTAATTGTTAAAACAAACGGATAATAAAATGAAAAAGTTAACACAACTTCTTAAAGAATCACAAGAGTTAGATTACCGCAGAATGAATGTAGGTGAAGAAGAAGGTCAGGGTATGACCAAGGAAGAAAAGCGTGCGTTTGTTGAGGCCGTTGCTGCTTACCGCCAATTGGGTGAGATGATTTCTCACAAAGGTAATCTTGCAGAAATCCACGATTCAATCAAAGGTATTGTTGAAAACGCTAATAACATTACCTTAAAAGAAACCGGTGATTGGTTTGATAGAGTAACTGTTCAGAGACATATGAAATCTATGAACGAGTCATTCAAAGTATTCTCAAACACAATCAAAGAGGTATCTACTTTACAACAAAGATTAGAATCATCTTACGATGAAATCGGTGAGGTTCTTGGTAAATACTACGAAATCAAAGAAGGTAATGAGTTTGGTGCTGAAAGAGCTAAAGCTATTGCTGCTGGTGATGATTCTTTTGAAGTTGATGGTAAAGAATTTAAAGTAACCGGTGTTGACGCTGAAGACAAGAAAAACGCTGAAGAGTTTGCTAACGAGTCTATGAAGTTAGGTTCTTTGTTGAAAAGAGAAGAACTTAAAGGTGACCAACACAAAATTGATGTTGATGGTGATGGTGAGATTGAAGCATCTGATTTGGCTGCGTTAAGAGCCAAAAAAGATGAATCAGTAAACGAAGATGTAAATTGGAACGCTGTTCAAAACGCAATCATCAATTTCTTAAAAGTTAACACCAAAACCTTGGATAAGAGAGTTCAAGCAAAAGATACTGATGGTGTTAAGGGTGGATTAAATTCTATCATTAGTGGATTGACAAATGCACAAAGAAGTTTGAAACTTGAATCAATAAACGAAGCATCACTTGAACTAAAGAAATTAGAAGATGCTATCAAAATGTTTCAAGATAAAATTGAAAAGCAGGGTAGAGTAACTAATGCTAGAGATGAAGAACACCTTCAAAACTTGATTAAAGTTTACAAACAAATGGGTGGAAAAAACATCAAAGAATCAGTAAACGAAATCTCTCTTGCACAAGGTTTGAAAGATTTGGCAAAAGGAACCACTTCATCCGTTGAGGGTGTTAAAGTATCTCGTACATTAGCTAACGCAATTCTTAATTGGACTATGAGTTCACCTTGGGGAATGAAGTACGGAAAACAAATGTTGAAAGCTCCATTTGGTGCTTCTTGGAAAATGATTTTAAGTTCATCTTTTGGCGTTGAAGCATATTTGAAAAGATGGGACAAACAACAATTAGCTAAAGTAAAGCCAGAGCTTGAAGCTATCAAGTCAAAATTAGGAATCTAAAATGAACGAGATGGACATCCTCCAAGACCTATCTATTGAATTTAACAATATGATTAAAAAGAATTTATCAAAAATCAAAAAGTTATCCCCAGCTACTCAACGTAACTTGGGGAAACTTTTTTCTGATTTCAAAGATGGACTTGATGATTTAAGTTAATAAATTGTATTTATACAATATAAAAAACAAGTTATGGAAGAAAACAAAAAACACAAAAAGGTTAGAAAATCCGATATGATTATTATTGGTAAACCTAACGCTGTAAAAGTTGTAAACAACAATATTGAAGCTGCTCTACGATTCTGGAAAAAGAATATGAAAGAGAGTGGTAAAATTGAGTGGATTAAATCACATAGAGAATATGTGAAACCCACAACGGAAAAGAGAGAGCTACGAAATCAAGCGCTCCGTAAAGAGTGGACACGACGCCAACAACAAGAGTAAATGGTAAACACTTTATTGTTTTACAAAAAGTTTCCCTATTTATTACCAAAAATGTAGTCCCCCAATGGGCTATAACTTTATTATTATAACTGTACTATTAAGGTTTACAAATAACCTTACTACCCCGAAAATTAATTTAGGAGTTTAAAATGGCAAAATCAGATTTGCTCAAAGAAGCTATCGCTGATGCAAAAGCCGTAAAAGAAACTGCTTTAGCTAACGCTAAGTTGGCTTTAGAAGAAGCATTTGCTCCACGAATTCAGTCTATGTTATCTCACAAACTTGCAGAAGAACTCGATGACGAGGAAGTTTCTGAAGAAGAAGAAGAGATGGCTGCTGAAGTACCTGCAATGGAAGAAGAGGACGAAATGTCCGCTGACGCTGAAATGGGTGCTGAAGAAGAGATGACTGAAGAAGAGGATGAAATGTATTCTGAAGAAGACCAAATGGACGCTGAAGAAGAATTGGATATGGCTGCTGAAGATGGCGAAGAGGGTGAGGAATACGAACTTTCAGGTGATGAAGAAGAAGACACCGAAGAAGATGACCTTGACCTTGAAGCTGTAATCAGAGAGTTAGAAGACGCAATGGCTTCCGAAGAAGAAGAAATTACCGAAGAAGAAGGTGAAGAAGAAATGACATCTGAAGAAGATGAAATGGAAGAAGAGCCGGTTTCTGAAGAAGAAATGGAAGAGGAAGAAGACTTGGACATTAACGAAATCATCCGCACCTTGAAAGAAATGGAAGGCGAAGAAGAGGAAGTTAATGAAGAGGAAGAAGAGTCTAACGAAGGTTGGAACGAAGAGAAAGAAGAAGAGTTGCAAGAAGCTTACAAGACTATTCAGTCTATGAGAAGCACTATCAACGAAGTAAACTTACTCAACGCAAAACTTCTTTACACTAACAAGTTATTCAGAACTTTTGATTTGAATGAATCTCAAAAAGTTAAAGTTATCGAAAACTTCGATAGAGCTTCTAACTTGAGAGAAGTAAAATTAGTATTTGCTACTTTAGGTGAAAACTTAAATGTTGCAAGAAAAAAGAAAACTGTTGTTAAAGAATCACTCGCTTCTAAACCAATGAAGTCAACTGCAGCTCCTAAAAAGATTTTATCTGAAGGTGACGCAGTAGCTGAAAGATTTAAGAAGTTAGCTGGTTTAATTAAATAAAAAACCCCAAAAGAAAAAGGATTAAAATGAAAGTAAATAACATTTTAGCTGAATCTGCTGGTTTCAACAAAAGAATGTCTGAAGAGACAAAAGGTATCGTAGCTAAATGGGCTAAGACCGGTCTTTTGGAAGGTTTGTCATCTGACTTTGAAAAGTCTGGTATGGCTACTCTTCTTGAAAACCAAGCAAAGCAATTAGTATCTGAAGCATCTGCAACAGGTACTTCGGCAAACTCTGAAGAGTGGAGCGGTGTTGCTCTTCCTTTGGTTCGCCGTATTTTCTCTGAAATCGCAGCGAAGGAATTCGTTTCGGTTCAACCAATGAACTTACCTTCTGGTCTCGTATTCTACTTGGACTTCAAGTATGGTACAGGTCAACCAGGTTTCACTACTGGTTCTGGTAAAGATTCACAAGCTGACTCTGTATTCGGTGTTACTGAAACAGCTAACACACCTTCAGGTGGTCTTTATGGTGGTGGTCGTTTTGGTTACACCATTAACGATACAAACGATTATGTTGTCGCTACAGTAGCTAACGCAACTTCAGCTTCTATCAACTACGATTCACGTTATGGTCTTGTATCTGCTTTGAAAACAGTAACTGTAACGTTTGATGCATCATCTTCAGTTGACTTTGAAGGCGTTCGTGCATTCCAATTGCAATCTGGTTCGTTCATCAACGTATACGAAAACTTAACTACTACTAACGGTACATCTACTGTAACATTCGTTGTTCCAGCATCTGGTGCTCCTGTTAATGGTGGTGGTGTTCGTGTATTCTACCACAAGCAACCAACTGACATCACTCGTGGTGATTTCGAACAATCAACTTCTGGTTTCGCTGCAAACCCTGAAACTGATTTAGGTATTCCTGAATTGAACGTTGAGCTTCGCTCTATTCCTATCGTTGCTAAGACTCGTAAGTTGAAGGCACAATGGACTCCAGAATTCGCGCAAGACCTTAACGCTTACCACTCAATTGACGCTGAAGCTGAATTGACTTCAATGTTGTCAGAGTACATCTCTCAAGAAATCGACTTCGAAATCTTGGATATGTTGATGACTAACGCATTGACTACCGGTTACTGGTCAGCTAGAGTTGGTTACGAGTGGACTGGTGCTGCATTCGCACAAAGCGCTGCTAACTACACCGCTTACATCCAAGGTACTTGGTTCGCTACATTGGGTACTGTTATCCAACGCGTATCTAACCAAATCCACGCTAAGACTATGAGAGGTGGAGCAAACTTCTTGGTAGTTTCTCCTGATGTTGCTACTATCCTTGAGTCTATCCCAGGATACACTGCAAACGGAACAGGTGAACAAATGCAGTTCGCAATGGGTGTATCTCAAGTAGGTTCATTCGCTAACCGTTACACTGTTTACAAGAACCCATATATGACTGAAAACGTTATCCTTATGGGCTTCAAAGGTGCTCAATTCCTTGAGACTGGTGCTGTTTACGCTCCATACATCCCATTGATTATGACTCCTCTTGTTTACGACCCGAAAAACTTC
>Ga0208161_1001028_pt1 | contig 15234 bp, 32 predicted proteins | sample CB_VirMetaG_3_FD_184538 | JGI IMG/M metagenome (GOLD analysis project Ga0208161, IMG submission 184538) | Freshwater to marine saline gradient viral communities from Chesapeake Bay - CB_1508_1S Viral MetaG (SPAdes) (version 4) | ecosystem: Environmental > Aquatic > Marine > Coastal | place: USA...
GAGCTGTAAACTTAATATTTATCATGATATTAATAAGTTGCGCCAATACATACATACCAACATCAAATCAAACTCAAGATGAAGTTGTTGTCTGCAAGGATTATGGTCCAGTATTAGACTGCATCGTGTCCGATAAGCAATCAGCAAGAGACGAGATTGAAAGGGTGTTAAACAGGTATTAATGAAAATACTAGCTATTAGATGGAAAGATGCTTGGATTGACGGAAGCATGGATTTGTCTATTGAAGAAGCTAAATTACTAAAACCTATCACCAGAACCACTGTCGGATTCTTCATAACAGAGAATGAAGATGCCTTTGTATTATCTACTGATTACTATGATGAAGACGGCTCAATCAACGCACCAATGGTCATACCAAAAGGCATGGTTATCCAAACAGCATTAGTTGATATAGGGGAACTAAATGAAGATACTACACATTGACATAGAAACAGCACCTCACAAAGTCTACACATGGGGATTATGGGGACAAGATATCAGCACCAAGAACATTATTGAAGCAGGTTACACGATGTGTTGGGCTGCTAAGTGGGATGGTAAAAAGGAAGTTATCTTTGACTCGGTACACGAATCTAAGCCAGAGAAGATGATTAAGAACATCTATAACTTACTTTCACAAGCCGATGCTGTTGTGCATTACAACGGTGCAAAGTTTGATATGCCTACCTTGCAGAAAGAGTTTTTCATGCTTGGATTAGCACCACTGGATTACAAGCAAATAGATTTGCTGAAAGTAGCCAGACGCAAGTTTAAGTTTGCTAGCAACAAACTGGATTACATTTGCCAGCAATTAGGTCTTGGAAGCAAGGTCAAGCACATGGGTATGGACTTATGGAAAGATTGCATGGATGGTGATGAAAAGGCTTGGAAGATTATGAAAAAATATAATAAACAAGATGTTGTGATTATGGAGCGTTTATACCACAATATGTTGGGTTGGATTGATGCTCACCCGAATCGTGCCTTGTATATTGATTCTAATGAACCCGTATGCAGAAACTGTGGCTCTAAAGATTTAATGAAAAACGGGAAGAAAATGACAAATACTGGTGTCTATCAGCGTTTTCAATGCAGGGGTTGTGGTAGAATTAACAGGTCTCGACAACAACTAGAGAAAAAAACAGGAGTAACCGTTTAATGCCCTACAAAAGTAAAAAACAAACAAGAGCCTATTACGCTACAGAAGGCTGGACTAAGCCTGTTAAGAAGAAAAAGAAAAAGAAAATGAAATGAGTAAAGGCAGTACACAAAGACCTATGCAAGTTCCTAAGAAGCAGTTTGAAGATGCTTGGGATAAGATATTTAACAAAGGAAAGAAGAATGGCTGATATAGAAGACGCATACAAAGAGTTTGAATTAGATTTTACTGACAGACAAACGCTCATAAAAGAACTCAAGCGTGATGAAGGCGTTAAGACTCACCCGTATAAATGCTCAGCAGGTAAGTTAACCATCGGCGTAGGTCGTAACATTGAAGATAATGGCTTATCAGAAAGAGAAATTGAATATCTATTGGAAAACGATATACGTTCTTGCGTCTCTGACCTTAAGCTGAACTTTAGTTTTTATAACGGACTAGATGGAACACGCAAGCGTGTATTAATTAATATGTGTTTTAACTTAGGCATCACTCGTTTACTTAAATTCAAGAAATTCATTAGAGCCTTAGAAGACAATGACTATGAAACAGCATCTGTAGAGATGATGGATTCACTCTGGGCAAAGCAAGTCGGTCCAAGAGCAGAAAGACTCCGTGATTTAATGAAATACGGTAAAGAGCATACTAGTTAAGTTTAGCGCCTAAGAAATTATTAACAGCTTGTTTCTTCTTTGATTTAGCAAATCGTATTTGTTGGCTAGTAACAAAGTTCTTAACTTTAGGGTTAATAATAGGGCTAAACTTGTACTCAATACCCTCAGGAAAGACACCGAACTTAGCCTTGTACATATTACCCGCCCATCCTTTCTTGTAACCTCTGGCTAACTCAATGGTCTTCAAGTCGCTGTACCATTCTTGTTTTTCATTGCGCATGACAGGCTTAAACATATCAAGTTCGTTATCAATTTCTTTAAGCATTTCTTGTGTGTATTCAATACGCTTGGTTAAAGGTAGCGTGTAACCGCATGAACATTTAATGCCTGTAAACATACGATGGCATTGCGGACATGATATGGGTTTCTTTTTGGATTGTTTGACTTGTTTCTTTTCGTTATATTTTTCTGTGCTTTTATGTAATTTATAAGGAATGACATCTTCAGCCATACCATGACGTTTTACGTTCTGTGCGTGGTCTAGTACGATAGCATAAGGTTTCTTATCAGCAATTCGCATGACACGACCATAGCGTTGTACATAATTGATTAATGACTTGGTAGGGAAACAATCAATCAGACACGCTACAGTCGGTTCGTCATAACCAGTGTTGAGTAATCTTGAACAGGATAAGATTTTAAATACTCCTTGGTTATGTTGCTCAAATAACTTTCTCCTTGTTTCAATATCCGTATAGCCATCTATGTGTTCTGCTTTGACTCCCGCTTCACGGAATTGTTGTACTAAATACTTACTATGCTTGATACTGGCACAAAAAGCAATAGTTTGTTTATCTTCTCCAAATTCTAACCAATTCGCTACGATATGACCTGTTAGTATCTTGTTATCTTCGTAGAGCCTACCCAGTTCATCTGGATGATAGTCAGAGCCACCTGTTGCTAAGGATTTGTTTTTAATGCCTGTTGTGTCAACTGATTGACCTACAAAGTATCTTACAGGTGCTAAAAACTTTTTCTCAAGCAGTTCTCTTGGTTTGATAGGAACGATTAGCTTTTGAAAGTAATCTGATAAGCCTTTACTAAACGGTGTAGCTGATAAACCTATGACCCTTGCTTTCTTTTGTGTTTCAAGCCATTTAAGCAATCCTTTATACTGGATATGACATTCATCAATAATAATCATGTCAAAGTTAGACATGATGCTTTGTGTTCTGTTTTTTAATGTTTGAACCGAAGCCACTTGTATCGGGTTTCTAAAGTCTTCCATTGGATGATTGGCTTGTAGTACACCAAACTTAATTCCTTGATTCTTAAACGTCTTGATGGTTTGGTCAACCAGTTTAATCCTATCGCAAACAAAGATAGCGCTTTTACGTTTATCTTGGTATTTCTTCATGTAATAAGAAGCGATAACCGTCTTACCGAAGCTACATGGCGCACCCAATACGATACGCTTTACCCCATGACCGAAATAATCGTCAATCTTTTCTATAGCTTTCTTTTGATGTTCTCTTAGTTCCATATTCTCCCTTTTATTACAGACACAGTTACACTCTTTCCCGCAATATATAACCTTTAACAACTGATAACTAGATTATATATTGATAGCAAACGCTAAAGTCCGAAGACTTGGTACTTGAATCGACACACGCCGTTAAGCGTATGAAGTCCCGCCATCTCAGTTAGCTCGACTTCGTTGACCTTTCGGTATTGCGGTACTCGTTGTCAGTGTGGGACAGAGCGAGATTTGTGAAGCCTTGCAGTTGGGTTCTTATTTGATTATTGAGGTAAGCGTACATCTACAACCCTCATTTAACTAATCTTAACTTAGGTTTTTTATCCGTGTCAATATCTTGTGTAAAGTTTTTAATCATAAATATTGGATTTGATTCTCCAATATGCACATCAACAAGATTAAATGTTACAAATTCTTCAGCATCTTCAACGCTCATTTCTCCTTGTTTTAACACAATCTCAACGCACAAGTCATAATCGTATATGAGACAAGGTTCTCGATTGGGCTGAGCTAAAGAGATGCCGATAATTGCATCATCAAAACCATTATACTTCAATAAATCCATTTTTTTTGATTTCCTTTGTTTTTTTCTGATATAATCGATTTATAGAGCTAGGTGTACCCCCGCTACTTTGCAGTGTGTTCTCCCCAACCCTAAGTTTCACTGACTAGCTCAATTAACTTCTTCAAGTACCATTCAGCCTTCAATAAATCCTCATAGGCTTTACCTTTATTCTCGTAACGCCAAATGTATTTCATTGAATTGCCTTTTAAGTAGCCTTTAAATTGCTCAGGTGTCATGCTTGCTTTAATCGCATCAATGCACTCAATATCACCTGTCGTGTAATGGTCAGGGTGATTTACATTATCTTTCTTCAATTCTTTTCTCCATGATTCTTGATTTCTTACTAAATATCTTTTTAATTCGTTGTAATTCATCATTGCTGTATTTACGCAATGACAAGTAATTTGATTCTAGCCACTTTACTTTATCCTCGCCTATCCTATTAATAAGATTAATACGATACGATATCGCTTCACCGTAACCGTAACGATTGCATCTGACACACTGTAGATGAATGTTCCATAAATGAAATCGGGTAAAGTTATGCCTACGGGATATGTAGTGTCCCGCATCCCACTTCTGGTTTAGGTAAGGCTGTCCACAGGATATGCACCCATAACCTCTGTAGATGTCTCGCATACGGACATAACGATTAACACAGGCTTGGGCTTCTTTGAGTAATTCTCGATTGGATTTGGGTTTAAGACGCTTTGCTTTCTTGTTCCTTAATTTTTCAAACCTCTTTTTAAAACTAGGTGTTTTTGTTTGTGCCACAGCAAATGTGGTTAAACATTCAAGATTACAAAACGCCTTAATCCCTCTGTGAATCATTTTATCAGATTCACCTTTCTTTTTGCAATAGTTACATTTACGATTCTTCATCTATGCTTGGAAAGGGTACATGAATACCCCATTCTGCGAACTTAGCATTTAATATATCGTAAATTTCACTTACTTGCCCACGCTTTAGCTTTGTTGTGGATTTATTTTCTGTCACAATCTGCATGATAGGCTTGAATAAGAACTCCTTAACGGAATGACTGGTCCAGTAAATATCAAAAGATTCTTTTAAAACCTTTCTCATATCCAGACCAGCCTTATTCAATTCATCAGCAACCATTGTGAACCACAGGTGCATGGCGCTGTTTTGTTGTAAGGTTCTTGTTTTCGGTGTACGAAATTGAATCTCAATCCAATCATTTTCACGCTTAAGCATCTTTAGCGATTCCATAGCGTTATTTAATTGGTCGTTATTCTCGATACGCCAATACTGACCCTGAAAAGGTTTCTTGCTTTCATTCAGTAGTTTCATGCTGATTCCCCAAATCTAAGAATCGCTTGATGTCCATACCGAACTCGTTAGCAAACTTCTCAACCCATTCTGATTTAATGCTTCCCATAGCTTTCCATCGGTTTAATTGCTGTGGTGTGATGTCAAGTTTCTTGGCTACATCCACATTCTTTCTCCCCGACAGCTTGATGGCTTCTCTTATTGATTTACCAATGTGATATTGCATTTGTTCTCCTTAAAACGGTATTTCATCGTTTAACATCTTGTCTACAACAGCACCAGATGTTTCCTCTTTCTTAATTTTAGGTGTAAACGTCATACGCCATTTAGGAGCTTTTGCGTTATCAGAATCAACCTTCATAAGATTAGCGTAATATTCAACATTATTAATCTTAGCTGTTCCGTTAAAATCAGCATGCCAGTCCTCAACTTTCTTATCGTTGACCCATAGGCTTGCTTTATTGTTATCGTCATATTGTTGTTCACTCATTTTTTTACCTCATTGATTTTAGTTACTAATAATTTTCCAAATAGGATTCCTTGTCTGTATGAACTCCTAAAAGGCTGTTCAGGGTCATAATCTGGGTTATAACTGACGTCTCTGTCTTGGTTATAAATCACAGCATCAATCACACCTTTGCAAAAGTTTTTGGGACTCATTAGTCCCTCATCCTCAAAATCTTCGTATCTGGCTAAGATTTCGCTATCAGTATCATAATTTTCCATTATTTTCTCCTAAGTTTTTCTGTTAATTCATTAATCGTATTATTGGCTTCATCAAGCAAGTTTTTAAGACAATGCAGAAACACATCATCACGCTCAACAGTAACCATCAGTGCTTCAGATTTCGGATGATAAGAAATAAACTGAAGTTTCTCAGCGTTACACACATACAACTGCATTTGTGTTTGTGCTTTATACTCAGTCGGTAATTTCGCATCTCGCAATACCTTTATCTGTTTTTTAGGCTGTGGACACTTAACCTCAAGCAAGTGTTTAGTTTCCTTGATAATGCCATCAGGTGAGCATCCGATACGGACATCAGGTTCGTCAATCGTAACAAACCCAATCTTCTGTACGGTCACATCATGAGCAAACTCAAAGAACTTAACAGCTTCATCTTCCGTGTCAATCCCATGTTGCATGGCTTCGGTTACAGGTATTTCATTTCGTTCACCCGTAATACGTTCAGCCACCATCTGATTAATCACATCTTGAAAGGTACTTGACCTTTTGCCATCAGCAGTTATCAACTTGCTTGCACCACTCGCTGTAATGCAACCTTGTCTCAACTCATGCCATTCATCAGACCTTTGGTCAATGTCATGTACTTTAATCTTATGCATTGAGTTTCTCCTTTTTCTTATTAAGGGCTTGTAAGGCTCTGCTGTAATCACCCTCAGTTAAGGATTCAACGCAATCAACTTTAAAGGCAATACAGAATTGGTCAATATCGGACTCGGTTTCCTCTATCAACTCATAAATCTTTGCTACCTTGTCTTCACTTAATTCAGCATTAGTAGAAGTAAAGTCACCGCCGTTGTAGATTTCTAATCCTAAATTGAAATGAACTGCCATGCACTTAACAAAGCATCTCCAATTTGCATCATTGATATCTCTGGTTGTCGGATTGGCTATAGATTTATTCTTGTAATCCATTACAGGTAAAAACATTTCACGCTGTACTGAACTCATGCCTCTGCGCAAATCAATCGTGCAGTAAGTCATGTATGTTGTAGCGCCCTGATAAGACGGCTCAACTCTAAAGCTAAAATCACTTTCTGGAAAGTTATCCAATAAACATTTGACAGCAAATGTCCATTTAAGATAATCCAAATTAGCTTTTCTTTGTATGTGTCCTGAGCAATCAATTGCACCGAAACACTCTCTGGCTGTTTGAGCCAATGGCTCGTATTGTTCTTGGGTCATTTTATTCTCCCTTAGTTAATTGAAATTAAATTATACAAAAATGATTATTAATGCGCAAGCAAAAAAAAGGGCAACCGAAGTCGCCCTTAAATTTATGCTAATGCTTTTCTAATTATGTCTATCTTTTTTTGTATGTACTTTGGTAGATTCTCGTATTTTAAATCTGAATAACCCCCACCATTTACACTTCCAAAATCTGGATATATCTCAAAATATTCAGGGTGATATTCCTCTCCATAACCCCCTGATGCGGGGTTTCTATCTAATGTCCATTTTAGGATTTCAACCATATTATAATTTGCGTTTTTATCAATATTGTCAAATTCTTGTGTATGCTTAAAATCAATGGCATTGTATATTAGTTCGTCTTCGTCACCTAGCGAAAACGAATGGACAACATCATCAATACATATTTGATATTCGTAGTATACTTGTGTTTGTTTTCTATCATTCATAATTTTCTCCAAATAGTTAATATTGTTCCAAATTGTTAAAGAGCAAATGAGCTTTTCAACTCATATATATATAGTATCATCAAAAGTGATTAGAGTCAAATCTAAATTCATAACAAAATCAATAAGTTACAAGAAAAATAAAACTTGACGATAATCAAAAATGATGATATAATCCGAATCTGTTTGAAAAAATATAAAGTAGCTTTTGAAAAAATTTCAAGTACAAGGTATTGACAAATGTATTTTTATGAACAATAATGATTATGTAATTAACTTAAGGAGAACACAAAATGAGTAAAAAAAGAAAAGTCATAATAGACAAAGAAGATAAATTAGTATCAACATCAATGTATAGCCCTAGAATCATTTTTGATGCAGGTGATAAAGAAGATAGCGATATTCTCGCACAGGCTTTTGACAAATATTTAGCTAAAAAATTAGCTAATAAGGAAAAAAATTAATGATTCGATTGAACTCTAAAGAAATTAAGCATTTAAAAGATTCGGTAGAGTATGAAATATCGCAATTTATTACTAAAAAGGAATATGAAATGGTAAAGGCAACGCTACCATTTAACAAAAATGGCTCTATCAGCAAAAGAGGTGAAAAGCAATTTAAACATTATCTTGAACTGTATCAGAATCATACTAGAAAAAAATTCTTTTTAAAAACTTTGCTTGATAAATTAAATAAACTATCGAAAGAATGAAGGAGAACGAAATTTACTTAATAAAAGAAAAGGGGATGAAGTATAAATGAAAGTAAAAGAACTAATTAAAGAACTACAGCAATACAACCAAGAAAAAACTGTAAATATCTTTATTGCTAAAGAATTTGGAGAAGACAATGTAGAAGATATTTATAGCGAAGCTATCTTAGATGTTATCGGTCAAGATGATACTGTAGAAATTTATTGTTTAAAGGAAGACTAAATGCCAAGACTTAGCGCAAAAGAATGGAAAAGGAGAGAAGCAAAAAAACTTGCTTATATTAAAGATATTAATAAACTAATAAAAACGATAGGGGGTAAAACTAATGGATGATGACGCATACAAGGATGCATTTTACGATTTAACTTGTGAAAACGTGCTAGATATGACCTTTTTTGAGTTATTGGGGCTAATTTTAAAGTATGAATACAAAAAAACAGTGTTAATAATCTTTATAAAAGGGTTTCTTAATTGGAATTTAAAGGAAAAAATGCAAGAGTGCGCTTTAAATATTAAACTAACAGAACCAGATGAAAATATATTTTTTATTTAAGGGGGAATAATGAGCAGTCAAGAAAGGTATAAAACTTTGTTAGATATGGAAAGAGAAAATGAAACGCTAGATTTCCAAATGTTAAATTTTGAAATCGACCAATTAATTATCACAGAAAAGAAAATATCAGAGGTAAGCGCTGAAATGTTGCGGTCTATCAATCTGGCTATTAATCGGTTACAGGACTTAAGGGAAAAATTAGAATCAGAGTTTGAAAGGCAAAACATCAAGCAAATAAAGGGAGCAAGAAAGCAAAAAGCGTTATATATGCTTGACGATAATGAACAAGATGAGCAATATTTTATAGGATAAGTCATTGATTTATAAAAGATTAAAGGGTAAATAGTGGCACACATTGGGGTTAAAATCTGTTATAATATTTTTTTTGCTCTTTTACAATTTAATTGCTTGACATAATCAAAAATGATGATAATATTATTTTGTTATTAACAATAAACAAGGGGAAACAATGCAAGTATATTACGCAAATTTAGGAGCTTATAATTCTGGATACATGATTGGAGATTGGCTAGAGCCATCTGAATATGACACCCTAGAAGCTTTCCAAAAAGCTATCAAGAAAGCCACAAAAAACGCTGATGAAGTAGCGATACATGATTATGACAACTTCCCAAACATGGGAGAATATCCAAGCGCAAAAGAAGTCTATAACTTTGCTCATCAAGTTAAAGAGGTTATCGATAGTAACCATAATTTAACAATGGACATAATCAGAGACTACATAGACTTAACAGGGCGAAGTATTGAGGAAATAGATTTTGATGATGAATTTATAGGTATATATAACACGCTCAAAGACTTTGCAGAATGGCATGCTTATGAATTAAATGACTTTGAAAGCATCCCTGAGCATATGCAAAGATATTTTGATTGGGATTATTACTCAAAGACCTTAGAGCAAGAATATATAATTGTTACAACTTCAGATTATAGCAAAGCCGTTTTTCACAAATATTAAACACTTTCTCCAAGTGGTTAGGCATCAAAGGGACTTCATGGTCCCTTTTTTGTTTAGGGTTGCATTTAATCATTTTTGATGATAATGTTATATTACTATTAACTTAATAGGGATAACTTAAACAATGAAAAATCTTTACAATGAAACAACAAACGCATTATTTAATGCTATTGATATAAAAAATACCATTGATACTAATCATCTAAACAATGTTAAAAGAGTACATGACGGCTCAGAAAGTGAGGATACTTTATATGATTTAATAAATGATGTTATATATTTCTTAGAAAATTTAACTGATGATTTACAACAAGAGGGGGGGGTTAAATAATGAAAATTAACAATAATGAATTAATAGAGTTATACACAGGAATCCAATTCCTTGAAAGTATAGAAGAGCCTCATACCCATGAGGGAGAAGATAAAATAATGTCTATTGTTAGACTCAATGTTTTAGAGCATTTAAGAAAACTTCTTGAAGAAAAGATAAAGTAAACATTAATGATTATTGCGTCAAATAATGTCGCACTATAAAAGGGGAAAATATGAGAACTAAAAGGAAAGTAAGAAACAGAACCGACATAAGGGTCTATATGATTAATACATTACTATTAATTATCTTTTGCTCAGGTGCTGTTCAATGTACTAATGACGGAATGAAAGAACTAGAAAGAAACAGCTACTCAAGTTATATCGAATAACTATAATTAAACATCATTTAACAGGGGCTGAAATATGCCCCTTTTTTTTATTTCAATTAATGCTTGACATACTAAACATTATTGATTATATTAAACATACTAACTAACACGGGGATTAAACAATGACTAAACAAGATAAAAAAGAACTATTAGCACGCAATAAAAATATAGCAAGGCTAGCCTCTCAGATTAAACAAGAGATAGACTATATATCCGATATCACAGAGGATAAAGATTATGAAGATGTCTACTCTATGATTCATGGGCTATCATGCAGAATTAACTCTTTATGCGAGTATGTAGACATGGGCGAGCTAAAGGGAGACAACAGCGAAGAAGAGTATGAGCTAATTACTGACGTTTTAGTAATTGGACACTTGATGAGGGCTTACCAATAGGCTTTAAAATCTAAACACTAAACAATAAAACACTTTAGGGGGCTTAATCGCCCCCTTTTTTTATCCTCAATTTAGACTCAGTCTAAACTCACCAGAATATCTACATTAAAACAGGGGTTAAGAACCTACATCTAAAATACCGCTAGAAGCTCCAAATTAGCCCCATTTAGGCGTTTAAATTGTTTGGGAATATGTTACCACTTGGGAGCGTGTTTTTTAGCTTAAATTTGAGGGTATATACCCCCTCTGGGTAGTCTTTTATATTGTTACTATAGTCATAATCCCCAAAAACCCCAGAATATCAATTTTTGATTTTCTGATTACGCAATACCCCGTATATTACGTCTGATAGGCATTTTCCATGTATTGGGCTTTCTTACGTTACCTACGGCTAGGTATCTAAAGGCATCTGCTGCGTGTGATGTCCAGTCGTGTTTGGGTCTGCCTCTCCATGCCTTACCGACATCATCCCACTCTCTGTGGTACTGCATTAGGGCATCCAGTCCTCTTTCGCATTTTTCTTCATCAAAGTAGCAATTAGGTATTAAGGTTCTTACTTGTTGGATACCGTCTTCTATACCTAACATAGGGGCTACATGGATATTATTCAGTCCTAGATTTCTCAGTACTTCTAGCCTTGACTTACCTGTAGTAAGTTCTTTGACTCTTACGTCATGGGGGAGTATGTGGCTTTCGTAGTTATAACCTTTATCCCGTAGTATCTTAACGTAATGGTCAAGTGCCATGCCTGAGTTCTCATAATAATCTATGATGCGTGTTTCAAGCCCTACAAACTGTGCAAACCATATAGCGGTGGTATCTGCCATACCCAAGTCCCATGCAGTGACTACCGATGTACCGTGGTCGTACGGTACTCTCATAATCCTGCCTTCGTTCTTGGATTTTAGTAGTTCAGGTGCATAGTACGCACCCTCTACGTAGACGATAAAATCGCCTTCCCAGACGTGCTGATAGATTTCAGGTCGTTTCTCTAAGTCTTCTAAACGTGCCTTCTCTAAAACCTCTGGAAACCAAGCATTATCTTGCCAGTTTATCTCTGCTATTATAGCATCATTTGGGGTATTTTGGCGGAATCTTTTGTGTGTAGCGCTATCTTTTGACTCTGGGTTCCATGTTACCCATATCTCTGAGTCGTCATCCCTAACCGTTGGTATCAGCTTTTGCCATGCTTTTTCGCTGACGTTCTCTGCTTCGTCTATCCACGCTACCAGTATCTTAGATTTTGACTTCAAAGAGTCTAGGTTACGTCTTAGACCACTAAAAGCGTAGTGTATCTTACCGTCACGGCTTTTAATGTACTTTTCCCCTATCTCAAAGTACTCATTGAGCCAATCAATGCTCTGTATGCTCTCTTTAACCTCTTGCAATGAGGATTCATCAAGTGAGTTTAAGTGTTCCCTAGCACAAAGTATAATACCTGACCTGCCTGATTTACCTAACTGATAACCTTTAACAGCGGTCATTAACGCAAAAGTACGGGTCTTACCTGACCCCCTACCGCCGTAAGCGCAACGATAGCGTGCTTCTCCGTTAAATACGGGGATAAGTTTATTCGGTATCTGTATCTGTGCTGTCTGAGTCGTCATACGCTGATACTCCTTTTAGCACAATTTGAGTAGGCTGTAAACTACCATCAGGGGAAGTAATCTCTGTTTCTGTTCTGTCTTTCTGACCCAGTACTTGCTTACCTAGCCATACCAGCATGGTAGCATTGCCTTTGTCAGCAGCTTGAATTTGTTTTCTTCTTAAAGATAATTTGCCTAAGTTACGCCCCATTTCAATTGCTTCAGCAATATCAGGGTCATCTTGCATCCTTCTTTCGATGGTTTTCTTGTTACAACCAAAATAAGCAGCAATTTCTTCCATTGTGCAGTTTAATCGGCACAACTTGATAATTTCTTCTTTTGTAAATTCTTTTTTAGGTCTACCTGCCATTAGTTTAGTACCTTACTTTCGTATTCGTCTAATAATCCCTTAAAAACAAGGAATCTCTCTATAAACATTTTATCACATTCTCGTGTAATCTGGATGCCGTAGCCGTCTTTTTCCAGTATTCTTACTATTTTGATGATATCGTCTATAGCTCGTGCATTATCCACAGGATAACCGTTCTTCTCTAACGCTGCTTTAATCTCGTCACGGGTTAATGGTGGTGGTATAATGTAATCGGCGGCTTCTAATAGTTTTTTTATCATTTACGTTTCTTAGCTGTCTTGGCAGCTTGTCTAAATGCTTTAGCAGTTGGCGCACCCTTGCTCCCCACTTTACGCATTTTCTCCTTTGAGCCAGCTTTAATACGTTTTCTCTTAGCGTGTATGTTTGCGTACAGTCCTTTAGCCATGATGTTTATGCTCCTTGTTGAACTCTTCCCAAGAAAAATAACATTTGCACTTAGGACACCAGAATAAACCTATTGTATCGTCTACCATTTTACTTTGTTTGCCCAGTAAGCAGCTGACATCTTACCTTTAGAGATATTTTTAGCGTGACGGGCTTTAAAGCTACGCCTTCTCGCTTTCTCTGATTCTGTTTTTGGATTCTTGCCAGCTCCAGATACACCTTGTGCCCCAAACCTAATAGTTTTTGTTTTATCTCCTTTTTTTGCCACCACAACATGACTTTTTGTGGGATGATTAGGAGTACTCTTTGGCTTATTATACCCTGATACGCCAGCTCTGGTTAATTTGGAATCTTTTGCCATACCAAATATTATACATCATGTTATAATGATTTTAGCAACAAGGAAAGAAAATGGCAATAACAACCTATTCAGAATTAAAAAGCAGTATTGCAGACTTCTTAAACAGAGATGACTTAACATCGGTCATTCCTGACTTTATTACACTTGCTGAAGCGCAGATGGAACGTGAGGTTAGAAGTTACAAGATGCAAAAAAGAAGTGAAGCTGAAATCGATACACAGTACAGCTCATTACCTACAGACTTTCTTGAGCCTATCAGGTTTCATCTTAACGATACTTACAAAACAAAACTTGAACTGACATCACTCGATGATATGTTAGAACTACGCAACAATACCGCTAACGCTACAGGCAAGCCAAGATACTATTGCCTTGTTGGAGACTCCCTAGAAGTCTATCCTACGCCTGATGCTGATTACGATGCCGAATTACTGTACTACAGAACACTAGATAAACTTTCTGACGGTAATACTTCTAACTGGTTACTGGAATCACATCCTGACGCTTACTTGTATGGAGCATTGATGCAATCAGCACCTTATTTGAAAGAGGACAACAGAGTTCAGGTCTGGAGTGTGTTATACTCTGGGGCAGTTAGTTCTATCAATACTCAATCTAAGAAAGTCTTAGCTGGCGGTTCGGGATTGAGAAAACGTATACGGAGTTATTAATGAGTTTAACCAACACATATGAAAATACAGTCCTTGACTGGCTTTTAACGACTGATTCAGCGACCAGACCTACATCTTGGTACGTTGGTCTTTTCACTTCTGACCCTACCGAAACAGGTGCAGCAGGAACAGAAGTATCAGGTGGTTCATACGCCAGAACAGCAGTAACCTTTAGCATTACTGACAATGCAGCAACCAACAGTGCAGCCATTGAGTTCCCAGAAGCAACAGGCTCATGGGGAACGATTACGCACATTGGTGTACACGATGCCTCAACAGGTGGCGCAATGATTGTTCACGCACCATTGACATCATCAAAGGCTATAGCATCAGGAGACGTATTTAGAATCAATGCAGGTGATTTAGATATCACGCTAGACTAAGATGGCATTGCGTACTGCCTACAATACTGGAGTCTATGACTCTGGTAAGTACGATAGACCAGAGGTATTTACTAGCACAGCGTCTCTAAGCGCATCCTCATCAACAACAGTCTCAGCACTGATTGTAAGGCTAGGAAGCTCCTCAATAGCGTCTACGTCATCGACTTCAGCAATTGGAGTTCGATTAGGCACATCTGCCGTATCGGTAACTACAGCATCAGCCGTTGTCATCGATTACGACAGAGTACGCACCAGCAACGTCAACGAAAGCCTAACCAGTACGTTTGCAACGACAGGGCAACGTATCGGACTTGGTGATGTCTCAGATACAGTTACATCCTCTACCAGTATTGATGCAACAAGAGTTGCTACCTCAGATACAAGTGCATCTGTAACCTCAAGCACCTCTGCTGATGGCGTAAGAATTGCACTAGCAAGTAGTAGCGATAGTTTCACCAGCTCAACAACAACAAATGCAGTTGTTATTCTTAGTGGAAACGCAAGTGCAGAAATAAATGCTATAATGACAGCAGACGGCGTAAGAGTTCAGCAAAGCTCTGCGTCAG
>Ga0208161_1001031_pt1 | contig 15210 bp, 15 predicted proteins | sample CB_VirMetaG_3_FD_184538 | JGI IMG/M metagenome (GOLD analysis project Ga0208161, IMG submission 184538) | Freshwater to marine saline gradient viral communities from Chesapeake Bay - CB_1508_1S Viral MetaG (SPAdes) (version 4) | ecosystem: Environmental > Aquatic > Marine > Coastal | place: USA...
TGATGAGTCACGGAATTAAACGCCTATTCTGGGACATAGAGACCAGTCCCAACATAGGATTCTTCTGGAGGTCCGGCTACCGCCTGAACATACCCTACGACAATATCCTGCAAGAACGGGCCATAATTTGCATTTGCTACAAGTGGGAGGGTGCAGATAAGGTTCACGCATTAAAATGGTCTGACGGGGATGACAGACCCCTTCTAGAGGCATTCATGCCAGTGCTGCAGGATGCAGATGAGATCGTGGCACACAACGGGGACAAGTTTGACCTGAAATGGGTAAACACTCGGTTCGTATTCCACGGGTTTGACCCTAAACCAATCGAGCGTACCATTGATACACTTGCCATTGCGCGGCGCAGATTCCTGTTCAACTCCAACCGCCTTGACTACATTGGACAATTCTTAGGTCTGGGCAAGAAGCATGATACCGGCGGCTTCGACCTATGGAAGAACATCGTACTGCACAACTGCGAGAAGTCCATGAAGAAGATGCTCCGCTACTGCAAGCAGGACGTTAAGCTTCTGGAGCAGGTGTACCACAAGCTAGTGGAATACCACAACCCCAAGACCCACGTTGGGGTACATATCGGCAATGAACGCTGGAGTTGCCCAAGCTGTGGATCTGAAAACGTTGGCGTAAACAAGATCCGCATCAGTGCCCTCGGCATCCCCAGGTACACCATAAAGTGCAAGGACTGCGGCAAATACCATACCATCTCCCAGACGGTGTACAATCAGTTCTTAGACGCAAAGCACTCTTGACAGGTATGATATACTAAAGCTTTCCCCTAGGCATTATCTGGTTAGTAGTTAGTTAGTCTCCTAAAAGTAAACCCCGGTTCTCGCCGGGGTTTCTTTTTAGTAAGGTTTCCTAGATTCCTTACCTGAACCAGACTTGCGGCTGGGCCGCGTAGACAGCCCGCATTGGCTCTTGTTGCGCTTTGTGGTGCGCTTACCGTTCTTGTCCGAGTACATCATGTTTATTTTCTCCTTAGCTTTGAGAGTTCGATTGCACGGCCTTGGCGTACAGCCTTGGCGCGGGCACCCTTACCACAATACTTCTTGCCTGAGCTACCATACTTGTAGCATCCGTTAATTTTGCGTACCGGCATTATTCTTCCTCACCGTAATTCTTTTCCCACTTGTATATCAAGTTCCCAACAACAGGAATGTATCGTACACTCTTAGACTCATCACTGATTAAAGGAGGTGAAAACGTGAAGACGTCCCTGCTGACATCATCTATTATGTTCCATATCGGGAGTGTGTAGGTAAGGTTTTCAATGGCAGATCCCACCCCATCACGTTGAATAATAACCCCAGTGTAACTATTTAGACCAAGCAATCTCCAAAGGTTTTCAGTGGTCAGATCATCCAACCTAATCTCATCCCCAGTAATCAATGCTTTCAAGGCCTCTGCTGGGGCATTGGCCAAACCAAGAGATATGACTAGGGACATCAGGTTCTTGTAGCCTTCTTTGACCTGTTCTTTATCACCGGAAAACATCTTGGAGAATGCTTCACGCCGAACAAAATCAAACTGTTTTAGTGTGTACGACTTAAGCGTATAAAGGATTCTATAGTTTGGAATCTTGTTGTAGAAGTATGGCATATCGCTCTGACTAATCGGGGCAATATCACCGAGTTCATAAAACAACATTTCGGCAACATTCTCTGTTTTCCTGCCAGCCCTAATATCCTCTGCGGTTTGCCTCCCCTGTTCCTGTCCTTGCAACCTAATAAACCTTTGTTCCAAGACCCTTCTAGCCGGTGCATTGGAACCATTCAGAATACCTTTCCACTTATTGGCTGTTCCGGTAAGGAATGTTTCCTTGGCCTTTTCATCCATTTTACGGAACCCTGTCAGGGTAAACACTCGGTCAAGTGTATTCTGTAACGCTTTGGGTATGCGCTTGAATGAACCAGCATCGGCATCAGAACCAAACTCAAAAGCTATTTCATTGTTTGCTAGATTGAGATCCTCCAATGTCCAAGTATCTTTCCCGCCTATTGCTTTGCCCAAACTCCTGAACGATTCGTTAATACCATTCTTGTGAAATGAATAGGCATAGTCACCAAGCTGAGTAATGGTACTGGTAGGACTTCCAAGGAACGCTAAATGCGTTAGGGTTTTAGTTCCACGAATAAACCCACTCATCGGTGTTTTGCGCTGAAACCTAGCACCCAGCAAATCATATAGCTTGTCGGTATCCATGTCATTTAACCGGCCAGCCTCACGTTCCTCGGCAATCACCTTGCCAATAATACCAACCTTACGTTTGCTGACACTCCCCTTGGGCATCTCTTCTAGCGTCAATGTCTCGGCATCCTCCGGAACTCCTTGTATATCCCTAATGGTATCAAACTGTTTGGACACTTGTAGTAATCCACCTGGTGTTTCTCCATACAATCCACGCAAGGAATCCTTAATGGTTGAACCATATTGAATGGCTTCATCTACCGTAATGCCTAAGGCTTTGGCCGCAAAGCTGGCATACTCTTGCCTGCGCTTCCCGGATGATGCCTGAGCAATATACAATGCTTTATCCACATCACTCTGAAATGCAATGTTACTATTTCTGTATTTGGGCTTTGCACCAGCTAAATGCTTGGGAAGTCTATCCTTCGGAATAAATGTTGTACCTATGCGTTTGCCTTTGTATGATTCGGATGCCGGTATGATATTGGATTCTTCTTGCTCACGCACCAATCCATCTACTGCTCCAGTGTATTCCAGGCGTGCAATATGGTCAGACATCTGGTTAGCATACAAACCTAACGCCTCATTTGGCATTAAGTAATGCTTCAATAAATCATCACCTACAATATCTATTTTACGTTCCTTCGTAGCAGATGGTTTACCGGCCTCAACTGATTCAAACTTCTTTCGGGTAATTAACTCTTCAAATAATGCACCCTCTTCTAGCTTGGTTAGTGGTTCGCCTTTAACTTCCTCGGCATCCTTCAATGCTTTTTGCCATTGACTGTCCGATATTTCAACACCAACGTCTTTTGCTAAGGCTTTATAGTCCTTAACAAAACGGGGAAAGTATTCTTCAATGTACCCTATTTCGCTTCCGAATACCTTGGCTTCATCATAAATCCTTTTAAGTGTAGAACCAACCGATTGCCATGCGTTTTCTACACCTGTCGATTCAATAATTTGTTGTGCTTTATTAAAATCTCCCTGCAATAAACTTTTATGCAAATCGGTTTGATTTTTTCCCGTTAACTCATCGTAAGCATTGAAGAATGGAGTAAATCCTTTAATGTTTTCAGCAGCACGTTTTTTTGTATTGTACTCAAACTCATACAACACATATCCAACACGTTCATTGATTGAAGATACATTGGATTTTAATGGGCGTACAACTTTATCAATAAATGAAAGCGTATTTTGTAAGGTATCGGATTGAACAATTTTATCCTTAATGCCCTTCGCTACCGTAACTCCACCATTTACCAACGGTCTAAAGTCTACACCATTATCTACCGATTTCTGTACAATCTTAGCACCAAGATCAGATGCAAAATCATTCATATTAACAAAGCCTTTATTGCTAATATCCAATAAACTTTGAGTTGATTTAAGACTGCCAATAAAATCAATACTTTTACCTGTTACATTGTATGTTGCTTGAAAAGATTCCGATGCCAAAACTGGGGCATAACGAACAGATCCTGCACCACCACCAACAATACCACCAATAAGGAATGCTTCGCCTGCACCTTCTGTCATTGCCCGGTCGGGGTCATATCCAGCAACCTGGCTTGCAATAAGATTGGATGAAATAGTTTCTAATGCTTCTGTACCGCCTTCGGTAGTAAACATTTTTCCTACCTCAGCAAAAGCACTGCTAGAGGTATTGCCTTTTAAACCTTTAACTATCCTACCAAGACCAACACGTTCTAATAATAATGTTGGTATGGCATTCATTGCTCCAACTGCGCGGGCTGCTTCTAATTCATCATTGGACATTTCTTCAACCGGTTTGCCTAGTGATTGAATAAAATCATCTCTACCAGCGGCAAACCCTTGCGATGTTAACGTTACCGCTGACAATGGAGCCAAGGCAATCATTGGTGCTAATTGCGAACCGGATTGAACAACCTTGTATGCTAAACCATCTTTAACGTATTGCGGTACGTCACCAACGTAATACTCATCGCTTTTTTGCCTAAACTCAGGCCAAGGGTTTGGTATATCCCTAGATGTTGTACCATAGATTGATTTACTCAAAACATCACCAATAAAGTTTCCAACTTCATGGGCAAACTCAAGTGTATTGTAACCAAACCTAGAAACAGATGCTACTGCTCCGGCAAAATAATCGGAAATTTGAACAGGGTTTATTTCGGCATTTATGTATGCTATATCTTCGCTTGATAATTCTTTATCAGATTCAAACGTATAAGTATTACCATCCCTAGATTCAAACTGATATTCAATCATATTACTGTTGTTTTATTTGAATGGTTCCACCACTGGGTAATGATAATGTACGAGTACCAGACATTCCAAAGATTCCTGGTTCTACCATATTAAGAATCCGATCATAAGAAGGAATCCTCTTAAACTCTCCACGATCAATCAAACCAAACATTGAAGTCCTTGGGACTATTTCTGTTTCCGTAACTTTTTCAGCCTGTTCCAAAGCATCTCGATATTGGGAAAAACTCATTTCTTGGCCACGTTCCGCTTGCCGTATTTGCCGGTCAATAGCAACATCACCATACGTCATTTCGGTTTCCGCTGCCTCCGTTTCCGCTGCCTCCGTTTCCGCTGCCTTCGCCTGAGATCGTCTTTCCTCTGCTAATGCTCTTGCGGCATCTGCTTGAGCAGCATTTTCTGCAATTTCGGATTCAGTTTTCCGTGTTTCTAGTTCTTGTTTTTGTTCCCGTAAGCGTTCTGCTTTGGCTAATGCTTCTGGTGTATTCTGTGACTCAAACAATCTAATACTATTTTCCAGATTCCGCAATCGCAGTTCCCTCTCACGGGTTTGTAATGCTTGTTCTGCTTTTGCTTGTTCGCTGGGTGGTATGGTAATATCACCGGCCAACCTTGATTGTTCCACAACCTGCAATGCAAACTTAGGATCAGTACCACCAGCATCTGTGTAGGCTTGCAAATAAGCACTCATGTTAAATTGAGGTTCACCCGATTCAGTTGCTGGAAACGCATTGTCCATTGCTACCATTGCTGCACGGGTGTTCATTGTATTCTGTGAATCAACCCGAATTTTATCAAGCGCAGCTAATGAACCAGACAACATCATTTTATCTGCACGGGTAGCATTGCCTTCCTTAAAATTTACATATGCTTTTCCAATGTCAGTTTTGTTTTCAGCTTGGCTTTCTAAATAGGCAAGCGTCGTAGGATTAAACGATATGGAAGTTTCAATACTTCCGGTTAACGCGGCATCCATAGCTTTGTTTTCTTGGTATTTCTGTATGGCATCACCAATAGATGCACCGGCAGAACGTATCCCCGCACCCAACTGCTCACTACCACGCATGATGGCTTCTGCCGCAGCTCTACCGCCGCGCTCGATACCACTAAAATCCATTCTGCCCAGTTCGGGCCTAAGCGTACTTCCGATTGCCATAGCTAAATCCTTCTATTACGGTTTTAATACGTCCCTTCATCCACCAGCGGATAACACCCTTGAGAACAGGTTTGTCTCGTAGCCACGCGGCTACATCCTCACCATTCTCCATGTACCAGTTGTAGAACCATTCTGGAGCTTTGGTCATCAACCACTGACGGAACAACAACCAACGCTCATCCTGTTCGCCAAAGCACTCACGGGCAATCCAACATCCAGCAGCAGCGGCAGCAGGTTGTCCAATTTTAGCAGCACCCATCATTCCCCCGGCCATAACAGCAGAACCAAGCAGACCCATAGTAGCACTAAATCCAGCGGCATCAGCAGCAGTCTGTGCTCCGTAAACAGAACTCTGGTAGCTTGCCTGATTAGCACGTTCCTGTGCTGCCATGTTAATCCCTGCCATTGGATCAATACCCATAGCTTGTAGATTCTGCAAGGCAGTCTGTTGCCCAAACATTTGCTGTTGGGTAGCACCGCCATAAGCAGTACCAGGACGACCCAAAATAGCTTGGAATGGATCAGCACCCGTAGCTTGGAGCATACCAAAGTATTGTTGCCCCGCCATCCGTGCTTCATCACGCTGCCGCCGTAGGATGTCCTCACGCCCCAGAATCTCGGCAGCAACACTTGCCTCACCCATACCACGCCCACGGGCACTGTAAGCTGCCCTAGCTTGTTGCTCGGCTTGCCTGCGTTGTTGTGGTGTAATCTGCCCAGCACGACCATACAACTCCTGCGTCATTGCACCCTGCTGTTGCAACAAACGCTGCATTTCAGGGTCAGCACTACGCATCGCCTCAATGGCGCGGCCACCCAATCCCTCTACATCCGCAATGTCAGCAGCACGTTGTTCAGTCAATGCAGTGCGCTGGATATCGCTTACCCGTGGCGTAATGCGCTCCAATATGTTAATAGTGCCCGGCAAACCTTCCTGCCCGAATACGGTAGCCTGAAGATCCTCTAGCCCCAACGTGCGTTGCTGTTCCCTCTGTTGACGCTCCGCTGCCAGATATGTCCTTTGAAACTTCGGGTCAAGGAACATATTAAGGAATCCCATAGCAGATTCACCGTAATCAATCGGCTCTGGATAATCTGGCGGTTTCGGGGCATCATAGCAAAACAGAATCAAACGATTCCGTACCAGATAGGAAAAAATCCAGCGGTCAATTACCGCACCGAAAGATAGTAATAGTTTCTTCATGCTTGTGTCCAGAATATGTTTGTCGGCCAGATTGGGGTATATCCAAATTTCTCCATGTGTTGATAATACGGACTGTTGCTATTGCAGGCAGTCATGTAAATCTTGTTGCCGCGGTCATTCATCACCGCATCAATGCAACGCTTAATCTGTAAGCTGTCACGGGCAGTAGCTTTTTCAGAGTGGGTCCAGCACATCACCGCAGGTACAACATTCAATGAATATCCACCAATGATTTCGCCGTTCTTGTACGCTACATGGGATGGAAATACCATATTGTCATTGTTGGCCACGGCAGCATCAACAACAGCTTGCCGTTCCTCGGCAGTATCAATCTTCTTAAACTGTGGTATGATATTCATCGTCCTATTGTATCATATGGGTTTTCATCAAGAAAGAACGCTACCAATCAACGATCCGCTTCCGCTGTAATTTACAGTAATACCGCTGCCAAGTTGGTAAGAATAACCCGCAGCACCACCTGCTTTGCCAGTTGGTGGGCTTACGCCAGCTTGACCACGGTTTCCACCATTACCACCTGGGTCTTCGTCGTCCAAAATAGCAAGAGATGCCAAACCGCCATTTGTCTTAGTTCCGTCGGATGCACCAAAATTATTAGGATCTACCAAATAACCACCACCAGCAGATCCCGCAGGAAGACCAGCACCACCGCCGCCATCTGCATAAAAATTGGGACCACCGGGTTCAGATGAACTTCCAGTATTGCCACCGCCACCACCGCCACCAGCAGCAATAGTACCATTGTTGATTAACGTAGCAGGACTATCGAAGTTAATACCAACTCCACCGTTTTGACCAGCAGTAGCACTAGCTAGCGAAACATCATACTCACCACCATCACCACCAAATCCGCCAATGTACCCATTGTTAATAATAACTAAGGTTTTACCATTTGTGGCAAAATCATCACTGACATCTAGTGCATAATTTGTGGGAGAAGAATTATCTACTGCTCCAATTTCAACACCGGCGTTAATCGTAACCTGAATAGTAGACTGGCTAGGTGTTCCTCCATTTGCAGCAATAATATCAGCCCATAAATCTACACCACTATCGTTTGCCGATATGGTGTAGTAGTATATACTAGCAGCAGATTCTGCGCCGGATATGATATGAGCAAACATATTATGGATTAGTAAGATTCAGAATGGAAGATACGGCATATTTGTATGTTCCACTATCGTTAAAAATAACACCGCTAATCAGGTCAAATGTTCCATCATTTATAGTTAATGAACCATCGTATGTTGACGGAAACAACCATGCAGAGTTCCAATCTCCAGTCCCTGGGCCACTTATTGTACCCGAATACTTTAGCAAAAATGTAAAGTGCGCCCCGGCTAACAATGAAGCATTTGTAATTGCAGCAACAGAAGTAATGTTTGCCGATACGGTAATAAATTGAAAATTACCATTCGACCCGTCAATCGTTAAAGCACCAGCAACATTATGGGTTGCAGCAATTTGATTACTATAATGAACTTGGGCGGAAGCATTCTTAAAAGCAAAAACACCAGAATTTAATGAATCAATTTTATCTGGAGTAACGCAATCATTAGCAAGTTGCGAGGTGTCTATTTCTTTAACGTACAACGCACCATTGGTATCTATGTCAATAGTAACACCATCTTTTGCCCCAGCAGCAAATGTTGCAAGATCAACTAAATCATGTAGCTTACCGCTAGTTACGGTTTCAGTTGCAGTAAATGTTTTTCCTTTACTTAATATAGCCATAATTATTTCCTATTAACAGTGTTTCTTCCAAGTATGAATGCGTCTACAATAGCAGACCTTATCTTTACATTCGATGTTTCGTAAACAAATTGCAATCCATATCCACGGCTGTCTATCTTTGATTTAATAATTTCATCTTCTGATGTTTCTAAGTTTCCAATAGAATACCCAGATGCATTATCCCGTTTGCCAAGTTGGATTGTTTTATCGGGTTCTTTAATGTTAGCAGTAATCTTAACCGTACCGGAATTAACTATGGATGATGGCGTAATAAAACTTGGAGCAAACTCGGCAAATGCGTCATCAATCGTTTCGCAAACAGTAGTAGCACGGGCAAACTTCTTGGTATCAAAGGTATTAAATGTGTAACGCCGCGTTACCATTTTCCCCTCAATAAAAGCATTTTGATTTGACCCAGCACCCAATGAAAACGAATCAGTTCCAACGTTAAATTCATACCTATGAACACCACCAACCTCATTGGTAACAAATAACTCTTGTCTGCCGCGAAACCTGACAGGAATCATGTTTTCAATGTCAAAGTTATCTGGCATTGTATCAATGCTTTCCCACCCTTGGTTTAGGAAATTGTACACCAATATCACGTTATTGGTTGTGCTCGTTCCCATTGGCACGGCCAAGAAATACCTGTTATCGTGGTATGCCCCGACAGCTTTGTAAGCGTTCTCCCAGTTAATTAAACGAATCCACGGTTCAATGGGTTCGCTTAATGGTACGCTATTCGACATCAGATTCAACTCGGCCCCATAGGATACACTGTAAATGCCCTGCTGGGACAACCATAGTACTTGGTTGCCTACGGGTACAATGCTGCGCCGGGCAACACAACCTACCTCACGGGTAACTTCAAACTTGGTAAGATCCTCCAAGTCTCCAGATATTCCGTTAACAACGTGTACACTGTTTTGGCAGAATACCATTAAGCGGTCACTAATAAATGGTGATACGCCAATAATCTTATCAGCAGAACCAGACCCAAACCGCAGTTGGTTAATAATCGGGTCATATGTATTGGTATCAAATATGTCCGAGAATACCAATTCATCTATGTTGTCGCCAACGGTTTTGCTGCGGCGGTATGGTACAATCAACCGACCTTCATGGTACACGCCCCAGGGTGGATCTGGCATATGTATAAACCCACCGCTAACAGGTTGTTTACCGCCAAGGGTTACAACAAAGTTGTTTCCATCCGGTACATTTGCATTGAATTTGTATGAATTTGAATCTATGACAACAATTTCATACCTGTCACCAATGATAAGTTCATTAAGGTTGGATGCGTAAACTTGCACAATATCACCCGTTGAACGACCGTGGCCGGTTGCAGTTACTGTACATACACCATCGGCAACATCCATGCTAACATCCGTATCAACGGATATGGCGGTGTATGCTCCGTTTGGTACAAGACTAAAAAAGTTTGTTACAGCTACTGCTCCGGTTTGTGCTTCAGATCCAGTATTTGCACCTGTACTAGCTACCGTAAACGTTGTACTACTTGGTGGTACACCAGAAACCGTGTAATTCCCATCTCCCCAACCGGACACATTAACAATGTTGTAGATTGCCACGGAATCACCATTGCTTAACCCATGTGCGACAGATGTGGTAATGGTCACAACATTGCTTGTACGTTGTGCAAAAGTAATAGGTATGTTGGAATCCAGATCCGTATTAAACTCAAACGCGGTATCCCCATCCCTGAACAAGATTAACTTATCGTTAGCCATTACCATGTTGGCTTGGTCTGTAACATATTCAGAGTTTGGGTAGGCAATGTTGTAGTTTGCCCCGCTGCCATCTAGAGCCTGTACAATAACACGGTTATTCACGGCAATGGCAAAGTATTCCTGTTCTGTGCTAAGGTCCACAAATGATGTAGTACCATAAACGCCGGTAACAGCACTATCGTTTAAACTTGGTGGAGTACCGTTATCATCAAGATTAAATGGTAGCGTAGTATCAACGGTTTGAATCTGCTGTGCCTTAAAGAAAACCGCCATACCTTTGCGCGGCCTCCAGCACATATCCTTATCCATACGTCCATTCTGGCTGTAATACACATTACCAGCTTGCAGCAATTCTGGATTTACACGCCCAACCATACGCTGGAAACCACGGTCTCCATCGCTAACGTGTACATCATCCAATCTGCCAAATGTACGATATGTTGCCACTAATACTTACCCTTCCTGCTTTTGGGAGAACTCTTTGTACTGCCGCCGGGACCAGCCCACAGATCCTTGCAAGCCCAGTAACCAGCACTTAGCTTGCTCTTCTTTTCGGAACACTTGTGCCGAGCACGGAAGCTTTTACGCGCGGCATCAGAATAGTTGTGCCCATAACCTTCTGCACCGTAGTGAATCAGCTTGCGCTTGCCATCCTCGCAGGCCATAACCATGCGCTTTTTACCTTCACGGCTGGAAGGGCGCGGCTTATTACACGGCATATCTTTCCTACTTGCCATTACGCTTTGACCTTTCTTTTAGAATAGCCAGATGCAACTTTCCTCTTACCGTCCAAGCCCGGCTTCTTTCCCTTGCAAACTTGTACAGCATACCCATTAGCATAGGCGGATGGGTATACCTTATACTTGGCTTTTGCGGCGGCTTTTCCACGTTTACAAAGTTTCATATGTCCTTCAAAATAAGTTCAAACCCAACAGAAACATCTGCTGCCTGTCCTAATCCCAATGCCATAAAACCAACATCACACGGACCTTCTAGCCCGTTAATTGGAGATGCTGGGTTAAATTCGGCAAACCCTGCAACACCTGGGAACTCACCAATCACTTCCATTGCTGTGTAAGTAGGTCCGGTTTCAAGAATGTTGCCCCGCTTAAACATCGCAATGTTGGCAGTTTTGTTGCTGTCCACCGTCATACTCATGTACTCGATAAACCCTTTTTTACCAGATGGTATTGTGTAAACTCCAATCTGGGTAGTTCCTTTCGGGAAATTGGTATCCGAAATTTCTCCAACGGTTACACCTGTATTTGTTTTTATGCTGATCTTACCGGCATGACTTGCTGAAGTAGAAGTTGCATAGGTTCCAGATGCGCTCACATACGCCCTTAAAAGGCGAATAAAGCTGTTTGACGTTGCAGATGAATTGGATGTACCAGCAGTATCCAGGGCTTCTGTTATGATGGCTCCAGAAGAGTTTATGCCTACCAATGTAATTTCTTTTGCACCCGTTCCCGCTTCATCATCATTAGCATCATCCGAAACAACATACAATGTTGTTGCCCCAGCTACCTGTGGTGTCCAAAATATGCCACCCTGACTTACCGGCTCAAATGCCCCAGTGCCCACATCTACATTCCTGCCAAACACAAACTCTACGGATGCCCCGCGTATTTTGCCATCAGCCAAACGATAATGCCAATCATCCGGTATCGGAGTTGGCACAATACGGGAACGTATTATTGGGTCATATTTTGCCATCTATTTACGCAGAGACTTGTATATCTGAACGGCCATGTATGCCGCTGTTAACACGGCAACAACCAAACTAGCAACCTGGTTGACGGTAGCCAAGTTCCAAGAAGTAAAAGCACCCATCAATCCAAGCCCGGATTTTACCATAGTCTCAATTACCATGTCGTTGTCGTTCATCGTTTAAGGGTTGGGGTAAAATAGGTTGCCAAGATCATGCTCATGAAAGGGAGCATGGCCCAAACTATGGAACCCGTACTGACAGACAATCCACCCACACCGGGCTTTCCTTGAAAATCGAGGAGGCCCAATATGGACATTGACCATCCGTCAGCAATGTTGGGGATGTGGATAATGGTTGTGGGGAATAATGCCCAGATGACGGCGATGGCACAGAAGGTCCAGCAGATGGAGAGTGCGAGCATCCGGCGAGTCCAAGAGCTAAACCCACCAGTATCATGCTCCAGTATGGTTTGCCGTGCTTCATTCTGTTTGCCAAGTTCTGCTAACCGTATCTCAGCTTGCGCCGCTGCCTGTGCCTTCTTTGCATCTGCCCGTGCTTGCACTAGTGACATAAGTACTTTGACCGCAGCACCCATTGCGCCGCCGCCTAGCGTGCCTGTAATAGTCGCTGCAAGCTCCGGTGTCATTATTCATGCACAGGTATTTGTTCTTCCGTAAATACCAACTCGCCTTCAGTTGATTCCTCGCCTTCAACCTCGCTTGGTACTATGTATGCCACGGTCAGGGTTTCAGCGTCAAAGCTGACAAACTCGGCATTTGCTGGAAACGTATCTGGATCGTGCGGGTAAACAACCTCACCACCAGCCACGGGGAAAATGAATCCTTCAAGGTTTATTCTCATTGTGCTATTTGTTTGTAATTTATTTGTACGTCTACGTCAGAAAGACTGGATGGTGCTGTAACGGTTCCCAAAGTTTGGTGATTGGAACCATCGCTGCGCTGAATCTGCAAATCGCTACCAGATGGGTTTAACCGAATTCTGTAATCGTTTAGAGTTTGGGCAGAATTAGTTAGATCCACATAACATTGTTCTGATAGTACATTAGAAACAATGGAGTTTTCTGGCAAAATAGAATCAGCCCTAAGCATATACATTGCGCTAGAAGCATTTGCTGCTTTAACTCTAACCTTTCCATTTGCCTTTGGAACTAAATGAGTAACTCCGGTAAGACTAGCTAAAGCATCAAAATGATTGCTACTTCTATCATGAAACTGATAACCTATGCCCTCGTCTAGTGGTAAGTCGGCGATGGCTCCGATTTGTTCAACTTCAATTGCCCTGATTGCTATGTAATCTGTGCTATTGCCTGCTATTGTAGTGCTTCCACCATCTCTTAATACAAAATAAAGTTGTGGAAATGTTGGGAAAGTATCTTCTATTGAAATATCCACCCAACTTCCAATAGTAGTAACTAATTGTACAAATTTTCCACTTGCTTCTACTCTAACTTGATCGACAACCGTATTGGTGTTTGGGATATACAATTGGCATTTAAGTCTTCCATTTTTATTAACTGTTCCAAGGATTGACTTGTATGCTTGTTTAAGTCCAGTTGTGCCATCCACGGTAAAAACATAACACCCTGTTTTTCCGTCAATGGTTTGGTTAAAAGTAGATGTCCCACCCCCTTCGGTCCAACCATCATCGTTAGCAGAAAAATCACTTTCATATAGTAACGTAGGGTTTCCCCACCGATCTGCCACGGCCACCACTCCAGTTTCATACAAATCTGCAACTTCTGCCGCGCTTAAGGCACGGTTAAAGATGCGAAAATTATTGATTGCTGCTTGGTATAAATTATTGCTGGCTGATTTTCCGATTTTAACATATACGGCTAAAGTATCATCAAAACTTCCTGTTGCACCTAACGAAACGTTACCAGCTCCAAAAGATATCCCATCACGGTATAGTGTTATTGATGGCGTGGCTCCAGTATAATCCAAAACAACAGCAAATGAATGCCAATTTCCATCTATTGCGTTGTTCCAGTCAATTGCATAATGTCCTGAAAAAGAAGAATCCTGCCTTAGCAAAACCTGTAATTTGGTTGTGTTTTCGATTAACTGAATTGCCAAACCTCCTTGCTCACTCGTATCAGAATAACTTTTTGAATAAACAATTTGCCGAAGAGTTTCTTGTTTTGCATTTCCATTCCAAGTGTAAGTTAGGACATTATTCTTTTGTAAGAATGGTGCAGCCGATCCAGCATTGCTTGCAAGTTGAATTAAACCATTAACGCCATCTAACTTCACCCCACCCGCAGTTTCTTTTGTCGCAACCTTGGCATCTACTTCGGAATCACTATACACTTCCAGATTTGTTCTTGCCCCGGAAGCCGTGCTAGAACCAGTCCCACCATCCGCTACCGCCAAATCAGTAATGCCGGTTATGCTACCACCAGTAATGTTTACGTTATTAGAATTTTGCGTAACAATCGTTCCAGAACCTACGTTAGTCCGCATAGCAGATTGATTCGCAGACTGCATGAACGTATCAACATCACTGGAAACTATAATATCTGCCATTGGTATCCTATGTAATTTATCGTGCTACCTGCTCGTAATGGACTTCAACATCGACATCAGATAAACTGGATGGTGCTGTTACTGTGCCAAGCGTTGCATGATTTGAGCCGTCGCTGCGCTGGATCTGTAAGTCACTGCCAGACGGATTCAAACGGATGCGGTAATCGTCTAAGACTTGTGCAGAGTTGGTTAGGTCAACATAGCACTGTTCCGAAAGTACGTTGGAGATAATGCTGTCCGTTGGAAGGATGCTATCGGCCCTGAGCATGTACATGGCACTGGATGCGTCTGCGGCTTTTACCCGTACCTTACCCTCTGTTTTCGGAACCAAATGCGTGACGCCCGTGGTGCTGGCCAGCGCATCGAAATGGTTGCTGCTGCGGTCGTGGAATTGGTAGCCGATGCCCTCATCCAATGGTAGGTCGGCGATGCAGCCCTTGCGAGTAATGCGAACATTTCTTACATAAAAAGTATCACCATCGCTCGCTGCCGTAAATGAAGATGTTGAACCAGATGAATCTATTCCAGTAATAGTAAAGGTTGCACTTGAATTTAAATTAGTAATGTTTCTCTCAAGGGATACCCATTGATCTGTCAATGCTGTGCGTGATGATGCTTCGCTGTCAGCATTA
>Ga0208161_1001034_pt1 | contig 15196 bp, 5 predicted proteins | sample CB_VirMetaG_3_FD_184538 | JGI IMG/M metagenome (GOLD analysis project Ga0208161, IMG submission 184538) | Freshwater to marine saline gradient viral communities from Chesapeake Bay - CB_1508_1S Viral MetaG (SPAdes) (version 4) | ecosystem: Environmental > Aquatic > Marine > Coastal | place: USA...
ATAACAACAGGTTCACACGTGATTACAAGCCCAACGCCAAGTTCGGCGATTAACACGGCTCAATATGAAGATGAATGGGAAGCAATTAGAGATGAATTAAATAACTCAACCGATCCGATCATTCAGAAGTTTAACTGGAACGCAGTTTTTCACGATACCAACGGTGACGGCTATGCTGATACATTTTTGTATATGCTGGCTGTAGGTAAAGAGTACTCTAAGAACTATGACTTTGAGAGTGTTACCGTAACGCAAAATGGCGCAAGTACTATTTCAGTTGATGGAGAATTACACGTGGTTCACTATAATCCAGGTTTTGACGATACTAAGATTTTTAGAGAATATACTGAGGTTGAAAGATCAACTCACGTTACAATTGCAGCTGATGCTACTAACATGCCGGGTATTAAAAACCCAAAGTGGGGCATTGTAAACAGAAGCAACCCTGAAATAAATGATATATACTATGATAGTATGTGGTTAACCTACATATTCCAAGACCCAGGTACTTATGAGATTACACTTGAGGTTGAAGATACTAATGGTAACCACAACGTCGTCAAACGTAATATGATAAATGTAAAATAAACAAACAAAAATGGCAAACATTACACAAATCTTAGGAACAGATTCTATCTCATCTTCTAGGCCAGTTATTAATAGTAACTTCCAGCTGGTGAATGATGATATTACTGATCTACAAGGATTTCTAAATCCTACAAACCGTACTATTCAGAATATTTCATCTGCAACAGTAGAGTCATTAACAGTACTTAACGGTACAACAAACATTGCTACATTTACAACAACAGGTATTGATTTAGAAGTTGATGTTGAATTTGCTAAAAGAACTACGATGGCTGCTGAAATTGTAAAGTCTGGTATCGAGGGTAGCGTTATCGCTCCGGTTGCAATAGCTCTACCAGCTGGGCAAGCCCCTGCTGAATCAACTTACCTTGTTAATATTAACTTTAACTTACCTACAGGTATCGAGGGTCAAGAAGTAACCATTATCAACGTTAGTACTAGTGCTGTTACAGTTGGTGTTCAAGCAGGACCAACCCTAGGAGCAACTTCTATTAGCTTAAATGGACAGAACTCAACAGTAACATTAAGATACATCGGTACAGTTTGGTATGTGATCTCATCACACGCTGCAACTATATCGTAAGCAATAAATTAAAAGAATATAAATGGCAACTCCGTTAGTTAGAATACCTCAACCAAGAGGCGGCACGATGTACGCTTTTGCGTCTTCTGCTAGAGATATGACTAGGGCGTTCAATAACCCTGACTTGAACTTTGAGTTCAGTCGCTACGCGTTATTGGATTTACCTGACTTCACACAATCCACAAATGGTGCAAATACAATTAACTTTAGTTTAAACCTGGTTAATGCATCTGGAAGTGCTTATTCTGCTGGCGCGCCAAACATTGATTTTGCACAGACTTTTCAGAATTATGCATTAAATGCTGAAGAGATCTTATTACAAGATGACGATTACGATCCAATAATTCTACAATCAGACGCTGAAAAATTATTCTTTAAATGGTTAAGTAGTTTAGGTGCTATTAGATTTAGAACAGCGGACTCAAATGAGGCTACAATCGGCGCTCTAACTGAAGAGAACAATTCAATTCAGACGGGTGCTGTTTATGATCGAGTAGTTAAGTACATTGGTACAATTGACGCTGAGAACGATATTGCCTATAAAGGTAATGCATATCATGAAGTTTATATTAACGTGCCAACTTCGGTAGGTTCAACGCCAACTGTTCTTTTCCAGCCTAGACAATATAACACAACAGCAACCAAACTCTATGCTGATAATGTAATTGAAGGCAGATCAGGTCAAAACCACCCAGATCCAAACATCAACCTATTCTCAGTTGTAGACACTTACGACGTAGGTACAGGTGAGGCCTATTACAATATTGATCCAAATGCAACCGATAGCGTACAAATTGTATTCAACGATACCGCATATGCTCAGATTGCAAATGTATCTGATGTTGAGAATTTATTAGACTTTGCTAAAACAGGTCAACAGTTTACTTTCAATGCCATTTTGGTTTACTATGACTTATATAGCGCTTCTAATCCTTCACAAAGGGCGACTAACTTATATGGTATTCTAATCTTAGATGAGATTCAGTCTACCGGCGGAACTGGTTCTAAGATTCACGAACAGATTAAATTCAAGCCAAATGAAGTAACAGGACTTAACGGTAATGCCTTCTCTTTGAAGCTTAACCTTAAGTTTAACTCTTCTCTAGATAATGTTGGTGTTGAGACTTCAGTAAATGACTTTACTACATTCTCAATGGATCTGTTTATGGATACGACGACTGCTCTTGAGAATGCAACTGAGTTATTAATTGAAGCTAACAGAAGATACGGTTATCTAGCAGAGAGGCTGGATAGCGTAGAGAATCTAGTGGTTGGTAGTCAGGAGAACGATGAACTAGTTGCTAGAATAGCTGAAATTGAAGAGCAGATGCAAAACGCATCTCTACAGCTACAAGACTCAGATTCTCTGTTACAACTTATTACTAAAGCACACGACCGTATCAATTCAATGATCGACGGTACTATCCCAACTGAGATCCAATATAATACTGACGTAATCTTTGCTGGTGCAGGTACAAGAATTGATAAGTCTAATCCTGAAAAGATTAAGATTATAAATGATGTAAACGGTTACTCTATCACACCTGCATTTACATGGGATCAAGTTGGTACTCCGACCTTGATTACTACTAGCAGCCCGTTTGACGTTGGTGCATCAGGCCAAGGCGCTCAAGCTTTTGGTATTTATGCTAAATTATTAAACTATACAAATAGGCTAAGTTTACAGAACTTATTAACCAATGACCCTAATGATGACCTAGATATATACATTGACGATGGTTCATTTGCATGGAAAGCTGGTCAATTATTTAAGATCTCTTTCGATACAATAAACATGGGTGGTAACTCAATTAACATATATACAGGCCGCGCTACTGAGTACGATAAGACAATTGCAACTCTACAGCCGGTACAGCTTATTAGTGATAAGCCATATATTGAGGTTGTGTGTATCGACCCTATAAACTACATATTTGAAGTGGATATATTAAGATAAGATGAATACAAACAACTCAATTTCTAGCACGGTTAAGAAACTTCTCGAGATTAATACTAACTCGTTGAAGACCTTCGAACGTATAAACGAAGCGATTACAACACAAGAGAAGAACGTGCCACTTGAAATCTTAAATGATGAAGGTGGGACAACAACTGTTTATGTGCCTTCTTTTGGCTACATGAAACGTGAACTTGAGCGTTTAGATACTAATCTTAAAGCCCTAAGCGGTCTTGGTAAAGGTAATACTAAAGTAAGGCTTTCAGATGGTACTTACCAAAATGTAATTACATCTAGACTTAAGAGTCCAGCTAACGATATTAGAACATTTACAAAGCCGGATCAATTTAAAGTAAAGTCTAACTACTTTTTTGAAGACTTTTTGAACCCGCTTTTATCAGTTTCATTTAATGTTACAAATCAAATTCCAAGCGATACTGAGCGAGTTCTTGTAAAAAGAATTCTTTTTGACAATACTAGCCAGGCTGCTGTTGACTTCTTTAACGAGAACTTCTTAAACCAAGAAGAAATTGACCATGCACAGGCAATTAGAGATATTAACAACAATAACATTTCATATCAAGTTGACGAAGAATTAAGAGACATGCCTTATCAGAGTGTTCTCTACTTTGGTTCTTTCGATGTATTAGCAATAAATGACTCTAAGAGAACAGTAACTGTTGACGGTCAGACTAAAAGAAAGGCAGTTAAAAGATACCGACTAGACAAGCTAACATATACAGATTCTAACAAAGACGTTAAAGATACCGAGGTCTTAAAAGAAGGTGATGAACTTATCGTTAATACTGGTAAGATGACCACTAAATATAAGGCTACTAGAGTGGACGGTTCGACAAGAGAGGTTGAACTAGAGCTTGTAGAAGGCTTTGAGGCTATTAGGATTGGCGCTAACGCACTTAAAATTTATAAGAATACAAACATTCAGCTGAATGTAGAAATCAACGTAGGGTTCAACGAACGCGTCCTAGTGTTTGTTAAAGCAATTGACCCGGATTCTAAAATTCTAGCTGAGAACTGGTCACCTGGTGTTGGCTTCTATACTAATGACCTGAGTAGAGTTGATGAGGACGGAAACGTTATAACTCTTGCAAATTATTACAAAGAAGAAGTTGCTGACTTTGGTCAATTTATTAGAGCGCTGAAAGAGGACTCAATCCCACCTTCAACTGAGGGTATTACGCCAGATGCGCCGACACTTGACGCTGCAAACTTTAGTGTTGTACAAATTAACAGACACTTAACTGATAATGATGCTGCTAACAAGATTAAGCAGTTGTCAAGAGATAAAGTTGCAGTAGAAGAGGCGATCAAGAAATTAGACGATACAATTGTTAAGAAGAGATCTGAAATCTCGACTAAAAAATATACATCAAAGATTGAGTCTGATAAAGACAGAAACCAGTTAGCTAGCCTAGTTGAACAGAGAACTTCTGAAACTAGACTATACGGTTCTATTGTAAACCAGATTCAAAGCCTTTCTTCAGATACTAATGTTACTAACGTAACTCCTAAATTTAGAATTAGAGGTTTCTGGTCTATTCCAGCCGATAAAAAGGTTGCCTCAACTACAGATCAAAGAGTTGTACAGTTTGTTATTCAGTACAGATACCTTTCAACTAGCGGTAAAGCGCCTGAAGTTTCTCAGTTGACATTTACCGAAGATGCTAGAGAGAAAACAGCAGTCTTCTCAAACTGGAATGAAGTTAAAACACCAGTTAGAGAAAGAGCTAAAGATCCAGTGACTGGAAAGTTTGTATGGCAAGACTCTTTAATAGAGGACGGTCAGAAAGTTAACTTTAACCAGCTTGACATTCCGATTCAACAAGGTGAAATCGTTGAGTTTAGAATCAAGTCTGTTTCTGAAGCTGGCTTCCCAGCTAATCCAATCATGTCAGACTGGTCAGCTCCGATTACAATTGCATTCCCAGATGCTGAGTTAGATACAACTGATCTACAAGATATTGTTGATCTGAACAAAACCGAGCTAACAAGCGTTAGACTAGCAGAAGAGCTAGACTCTAAAGGAGTTTACACACACGTTGGCGACTCATTTACTGCTAACGAGAGCTACTATGCGCACGTTGCAACTAATCTGGCTTCGGGCTTTTTATCACCTGAACAAAAGCCAATTTCAGTTTACGATAAACTGGCTGAACTACAGCAGAAAATTGAAGCGTTACAACAACAAATTGAAAATGCCAAAGGTGAACTTCTAGTTAAACTTATTGCTGAAGACGGTACAGTAACTATTATTAACAAGAATACTAATAATAAGATCTTTGCTGGCTATTACGTAGATGAGGTTGCTGAAATTTCAATTAAGAAAGGCCACATTGTAACTAAGACATTTAAACTCTTACTAGAGAATACTAAAGCAACTCAACTTGAATTAATTTCGAGAATTGCCGGTGAAAGAACAAAACCAGCTTACAGATCTTCTGCAAGTGGTTCTGTTGCAGGTGTAAATAGCTTTGGTAACGTAAGTAACGACCAAGGTGTTAATGATGTTGATGATAAGATCGTATCAGACATTTATTACACAAGCAAAGGTAAATATGATCTTGCGCCTATTCTTTACCAAAACTTAACAGGTACCGAATTAACAAGCTATGATCTATTACAACCGGCACCATATCAGTCTGCTCAGAGAAGAGGTCAATTCATTTACTCAAGGTATATGGATATTGCTAACGTTGAGCCTCTGTATGCTGTGAATGCAGTAACAAACCAGAATATTTCAAGCACTAACTTTAGCTTCTATGAACATACGTTAAGTTACGGTACGTTTGAAGGTAGTGATGCTAACTTCTTAACGCCTGATGGTGATGCTGATTCAACAAATTATATTTGGGCAGGTTCTTTCGGTAGATACTGGTCTTCACAGAATGGCTCAGCAGCGATCGATTTCCAGAACTGGAGCGGTTACGACCCGGAAGTTGTTGACTGTACTGCAATTACAAGTATTAATACTTCTACATACAACAATGGTATCTTTATGCATAAGGACCATCCAGATATTGAAACATTCTGGAAAAGTACATATCCACAAGCTGCTTCAAGTACATCAAATTTACAGGACAGTGAACAAGTACAGGCACTACAGGCTATTGTAGACAGCGGTATTTACACTATGCCGATCACGGCTAATATCCCGAATGGAGCATTGACAAGTACACATCAAGGTTTAGCTAGTTATGCTTTAAAACAACTTGGCTTTAGAGATACTAATAATATGATTACGGCTGACAGAAGAACATTTAAAATGTCTTTCGATGCCAATGATCAGTATCTACTAGGAGGTCGCTCTTGTGGTGCTTTCTTATACATGTCGCCAATTAACTTATTCTCACTTTCAATTGATGGTGATAATGACCTTTCTAGAAAACACTTAAATAAGGGTGATGCTAATGCTATTGCAGTTGATATTGTATTCCAGTACAGAATGACGGATTATGCTGGTAACGACGATACAACTGATATTGGTAATATTGCAGGCCTAAGAGGTTCTAGCGTTTCTAACATTACATATTCTAAGAAAATTGGACTGGATATATTTGACGAAGGTGATGACCAGTTCTCATTCGACTTAGAAGTATTTGCGAAATACTCAGCAAAAGGTAGCAATATTAACTCGATTAAAGCTGCTCAACTAGTTGCAAATACGGCTACAGGTAATGGTGTTTCGGCTGCATCTCCAATCTCACCACTAGGCTTTACTCTTTAATCTAGTCAAACTTGTTTATCTCAAGTTTCAGTCTATGATATATAGATTGCAGAAGCTATATAAAAAAGAAGGCAATAGATGGCATTACAATCAATTAGTTTATATTACAAATGGGGAGTATCTGATCCGTGTAACGAAGGCGGTCAGGGTACATTAGGCATTTTCTATTGGGATGATGGGGGTTTTCCAATACCGAATACTTTAGATGTTATTGCAACTAATAGCATACCGATCTTCGCGGATGCCACACTAATAGATCCCGCACCCGACGGTTATTATTATAGCGGTCCTTTCCCGGATTCTATCATTACTGAGCCTTATAAATGGGATAGTTCAGGTGGTTGGGGTAGCCTGTTTCAATGCCAAGCTTCAACTACAGCTTCAATTACAGTTTACTATAAAGACCCTGATCAATTAGCCTCGGGCGAAGCGCCAGAGGATACGAACCCTTGCGACCCTATTGTCAGCGCATCACAGAAAACAATCTACTATGACTCTACTGCCCAAGGTGGAGTAGGCTTTGGTTTAACTCTAGAACAGGCTATTGACTACAACGTAGACGTTTTTTCTGATTTTACACTGAGTCAAACACTAAATGACGGTTGGTACGCTGACGATGATTTTCCAGATTCTGTAAATGATGTAAACGTTTATCTTTTTTTAGGGGGCGAGGATTATGAAAATCTAAATACTAACGGTTATATTAAATGCGAAGCAACGGGAGGGACTAGTGGAACTAGTGGAACTAGTGGAACTAGTGGAACTTCTGGAACTGCAGGTACTTTTTCATTAAAAGTAGCCAATAATGATGATAAAGCACTGTGTCAAGATGTTGCAGATGATGATCCTAATTCAATAATTCCTTTCAGTAATATATACTATTGGACATCTAGCGGCCCTTTAACACTAGCTCAAGTAGCTGCTGCAAATATATTTATTTTCTCAGATCCTGGTGCTGCTGCTAACTATGGCCTTCAGGTTCAGAATGGACTTCCACCAACATATGACGGTATTGTTAAGGTTAGTAGTTACTATAGAGAATTTAATCAAAGTGGTATATTCTATTGGAATTATAATAACTCTAATCCGCCGAATTCTAAGTGGATTCCCGAATTGCAAGACGAGTGTGAGCCTATTCCAGAACCAGAGGTTAGGTCTATAACTCTCTACCATGATAATACATTATCTGATCCAGATAGTATTTCAGAATACTGCTGTAGCAATAATGCTACTACAGATCTCTATTATTATTATAGTGTAACCGTATATCCAAATCTATTAACTTTAGCAAATGCTGGCGTTTTACTCTATAAAGATGTAGATGCAGCTGAACTTATCCCATTTGGTATATGGGGAGATGAAACTGGCCTTGGCACTGATAAACTGCTTAAATTTAGACTTAATAATGATGGTCAACCAGCATGGTTCGGTCTAGACGATAGTGATACGGAGACAGAGAGCCCTAACATCACACAATATTTTAACTGCGCTGATTTTACTCAGCCTGCTGGTAGCCCGAATACCAACATACAGAGTACAAGTCCTTTTGCGAACAAAGTATTTTATGCTTTTCATTCATGTGAACCAACAGCGGGCGAACATATTCTACATGTAGTCGACGGGCAGCATTTTGATAACGTTGATAACTTTATGAGTAACTTCATAGAAACTCTAGTTACCAATGGTTATCCAACTATTGAAACTGGCGTTATTGGCTGTCAAACATATAAACATAGAGTTGTTGCAGAGAGTATTGAAGAAGCAGTACAACTTTTAAAAGCAGAAGAGTCTGCCGGTGTCTTTTATTATGATGCTGTACAAGAGTCTGAGCTAAGTGATTTAGGTATTGGTGATGACGTAATTCTTAGTATTTACGCAGACTGCTGTGATTGTATACAAAGATTAAACAGTAGTAGTTATCAGTTTGGTGAAACTGGTGTTGTTCAACCAGCGGGCCTAGGGCCTAACTTTGCAGTAGAGAGAAATGCAAAGCTGGATAACGTTGCTAAACCTCTTTTAAGAACTAACCCTAAGTTGACAACCAACGTTAAACTTGTTGTTAACTCAAGAGATGAACTATATCTTGATTCGATCAGTGCAACTGATGATTTAGCATCTGCTAATTACAAGAAGTTTCCAATTAACCCAAGAGGATCTTACGCGTATGATCTGACTAGATTCTACACTAAGAATAAAACACCACTTGAGATAGTTTACACAACTAAGAGGCGAGATTCTGACTTCTCTGTTTTCTCTGAGTATGAGAAACAGATCGAAGAAGATTACCACTACGGTACGACAATGAACTATTCTAAATTATATGACGAGGAGTTTAGAATGTTTGCTCCGATCTATGTTGATCTAAATATGCCTAAGAAGTTTGTAATCTACAGGATAAACGACCCTAAGGACAACACTTCTTTTACAGATAGTGCTCTTGGCAATGAGGCTAGAATTAAAAAATTAATTGAGAAATCTGAGATCGTTAAGGTTTTTGATCTGACTAAGAAGAGTAATATCGGTAAGTACTTAAGAAATTACGTACAAGATCAAGCCTTTCCAAAGGCTCCGATTACATTCTCATTTGAAGAGAATGAAAAGACTACATATAACGGTATTGATCTGATTAAGGGCGGCTTCACTAAGAAAGCTGAATATATACATAGCGATTTTATACTTAAAGATAAGCCCTTAATAGCTGCTAATGACTTTATTACCGATGGTTTTAGAAGAAATAACATTGCAGCTGCAAACATCATCAACATGGAATTCCTGTTCGATGACCCACATGCAAATACTTATTCGGTTAACAGATACATTGGTCTTTACGTAGATGACATTGAGACTGGTTCTGGTCGAGTTTCTTCGATTAGAAATGGTAACATTATCTTTAAGAACGTGAACTCTAACATGAGCTCTACGTTTGACTACGCGGCAATACCTTCTTATAAAATGTTAACTGAAATGCCAATTTTAGCCTATGCTAGAACTGGTGAAAATTACTATAAGCTAGACAACACAAAGAGATACGACCACAGTAGACTAGAGCTTAGAGTCCAAGACCCTAGAAATGAAATACCTGCACAGTTGGGTATACAGTACAAAGGTCAAACGATTGATATAAAGGCTAGTCCCAGCAGAGGTTTTGACTTTATTAAAGTTAAAGTTGTTGATATTCCAAACCACAATGATAAAATTGCACTAGCTACAATAAAGAATGAGTCTTATAGATTTACATTTGTTAAGTTTGTAGCTAATACTATTGTTCAAATCGATGATTCTGTTGGAAATACAATATCTTTTAATACTGGCACTAATATTAATACGGCTCTTTCTAATTTAGAAGCTGCATATGCAGCTCCTTTTGCAGATGTTTATAGTCTTGAATTATTAGATAATGGCTTTATCTTAACCGAGAAGTTAGCCAATCTACTTAATCTAGCACCAGAAGTTACTATATCAAACGGTAACGTCTTTAATAGAAAGGAGATCTATACAAACGTTGAGATACCAAACAGATCTTATTATGCCGCAGATCCAAATCCTGCAAGTCCTAATTACTTAACCAAAGGAACTTTCAGCGGACAATACTTTTCTGCTGCTGGTAATACTAGAGATGTTGCTATTGCTTTAACTAAGTTAATTAGAGAAAGAGGAGACTTTGATGCATTTAACATCGGTGATGAAATTTACGTGAGTGTAAAATACCGGGTTATAAAATCATGCAGCAAGCATTCTTAGTTAACAGGAACAATACACTACCGTTCTTGGAGTTTGAGGCTATTAACATAGACTCTGATAACGAATTAGAGCTAGGAGACTTAGCTATCGGTACTTCTGGCAACTGGGATGCGTATTTCTTTAAAGGTGGTAATTTAGAGAATAAGAGTATTTTAGTGACTAAAGAAACTGCTCCAATTATAAGTGTAGGTGAGTATTTACCAACTGCATATAAGGGGCGTTATAATAGAGTCGTAGATATTGTTCAAGATATTACAGACCCTGCTGGTGATTACTTAAAGGTTATATTATCTTTGGAAAATTCGGTTAAGGATGGAGAGGTTAGAGTCTTTGTAGAACGAGACTTAACGATGGGATTATTCTCGGCTTACTCGATTTACGATATGGACTTTGACTTCCACGATACCGCTAATTCTAATCTTAAAGAACTGGACTATGAGACGACAGATCAGATAGTTTATGAACCATACGATACTGCTAAGCAGAATATAAATCCAGTTGCTGGTGATCTTCTAACAACCGATATTCTAAGTGAAGATTATGAAGTTTCACCGGATAAGTATTTCGCTAATTTACAGCCACTTCTTGGTAATGAGGATATTGATGATGTAGATTTAGAATCTATAGGAAGTGAATATGATAGACTTTTTGAAAATGAGATTAAAGAGTTTGCAGTTGGTTCTAGGGTAGTGCCTAACGTTAACAAGTGGGTTTTAAGAAACGGGAACACCGTAAGAGAGGAGCCTTATCACTTGAATGCGAATAGTGCTTTTGGTAGAACAAACTTTGCTCCAGATCTTGAAGTTACAGAACGTGATAGGAAGGCATTTACTCACGAGTGGTTCTATGTTGAGAACTTACCTGATTATCTAAGGTTCTGGCAGATTAACAATACGTTTAGTTACATTAACTTTATTAAAGGGTTTGATCTAACTAAAGACCTATTTAAGAGAGTTGACTACGACTACTTCGATATGTTTATGGTAGGTGAAGGTCACGAAATTGATCTTTATAATGAAGATCCACTTGAAAGAGATTCGAGCCTTTTCAATATTAACAGCTACATAAAATCTAATCTACGTAAGAAATATACCATTATCGATAATGGTTCTTCTGAAACTTTTGCGAATACTATATTTAAGGGCTTAAATGTAACTCTTAAATCTAGAAAGGAGTTTGTTAATAACGTGGCTTCAGAATTTGTAAAGAATACTGAGTTTAACGGTTATAAGTTTAGTATAATGGTTAAGGTTAACAACCAAGCTTCTAACAATTCAATTGATTTTGAGGTTATTCAGAATAAGAAGTTTAAATTTGTAATCTTCTATATTACGTTGAATACAGGTGATGTTTGGGCATCAGATCTGAATAGAAAGCTATTCTATGAACTTAAACACCAACTTAACTATAACACGGTTACTAATAAATACGTTTATGCTGACATAAACATTGGCGGCGCATTAAACTTAAAGGCTATTAATTTTAATGGTTTAGGCCCTTACCGAGTTTATGGAATTGACCATGCGGATGGATCAGTTCCTAATTTTGATTCTCAAATATCTAAGAACACTTCAGGTACTTATAATAACATTGTAATTGACTTAGGTGCTATTGGTGAATATCAAGTACAAGTCTTCTCAGTAGAATCTGATGGTGAACTTTTCGTACAAGGTAGACCTACTAAAGTCGGAGGGTCTGTTAGTGACCCAGACTATTATTTAGATACAGTTGCTTTAAATATTGCTGATCTTAAGAACGCAACATATACTTATATTGGTGGCGGTTTTAACGCACAACAATTGATACTTAATGAATTAACTGCCGGTAATGTCGCTAAAGTACTTAACAACAACGATGACAGAGTTACTTATACAACTATCGAGAGTGATGGTACTGTAAATAATAATAGGTTTACTATTAACTTTAACGACGGTAAAGAGATTGTCAAGAAAGTAGATCTGACTACAGTTGAAGATATTGATAATCCAAAAAGCTATAAGCTGTTAAGTACTGATATTACAGCAAAATTATCAGGAGATACGACAAGCTATATTGAAGCTTATGATAAGTCTAAGAAAACAATAGGCTATAATATTGTAGCAACCAATCCATACTATGCGTTTATGGTAAGGCACTCAGGTGATTATACTGTAGATCTAGAACCTGTAGTTACTTTTACAGATATTTATACACACTTTAAAACAAATAGAAAACACTCTACTCTAGATTTACGTGAACAACTATTTGAGACACCAATGTACAAACATAGTTTGACGAGTTCAACTGAGATTAACATTGCTAGATCTTATTACAATAAATTTAATAGATGTGGTGTTGCATTTAACGTTGGTTTTATTAAAGACTCAAACGTAATGAAGGTGGTTCAAGGCGAAGCTATTGTGCCTCAGGCGGCAACACATGATTTAGGCTGGGGCAAAATTAAGAACCATTACTACCATAAGGTTAATGAGATTAATCCGAATGGCGTATTGAAGCTAACTAAAGGTGGAGACTTCTTGCCAGTTTACCCAATGATTGACGAGATAGCAATCGACTACAAAGATGTTAATGTCTTTAAGTCTTCTTGGGAAGATGGTTATTACACAAGGTCTCTAGCTGGTGGTAAAAAGGTCAATGTTGCCGGTACTTTTGACACTGCAGAAGAAAGATCTTATCTAGGTTCTACTGTGATGAAACTACAAGACGCTTATTTCTTAACAGAGTTTACAGTTCAGTTTGCGAACTCAGAAGAAGAGCTAGACGATATTCTAAGAACTAACAACAACGAGAATGATGTTGTAATTTATGAAGACGACCAGACACTAATTGCTGACTTCTACATGAATGACGTGGTCTATCAAAAATTAAGTGATCTTGGTGCTTTAAGCACACTGTCTCAGTTTATTGATCCTGCGAAGTCAATTGGTGACAAAACTACACTAAGCGATGACATGCAGGACTACGTAAATAAGAACTTGATTCAAGCGTTTACAATTGACCAGATTGACCTTTGGGTAAGTAGATTTAAAGGATCTCAGTCTAATATATTAAGTACTTCAAGCCTAGAAGGTTTAGATGATGGTGGTTTTACAAGGGACCAAAGCTTTACTTATAGTTTACACGGTGACACGCCGCTAAACTTCAGGTTGATATATAACAAAAGGCTAGGATATTCTTATAACATTAGACCTATGATAAAAATACAGTCATAAAATGGCAATCAATATTAAAGAAATATTTCAAAACGACACTGATTCGGATAAGGTAGACAAGACGAATTACAACTTTGACCAGCTTGTTGCTAACGGCGGTGGACCGATCGGGATTAAAGGCCAGAAAGGTGAACTCGGCGGAATTGGTACAACGGGAGCAAAGGGTGAAAAAGGAGATCAAGGAGCAAAGGGTGATACTGGAGCAACTGGTGCTGATGTTAACAATTGGGGTAGAATAAGTCACAGCAACGTTGACCCTCCAGACGCTGATATATTAAAACCAAAGAGAGATACTAATACTGATGAACCTGTTTCTATTATTCTAGGCGATGAAGGTTATGAAGATGGTGTAACAGATGGTATTGACGATCCAACCGCATGGTTAAATATAGTTTTACCTGATAGTTCAAAATACAGTAATTATGCTAGTTTTTTAAACGGCACTACTTCTGTTTTAAACCTTTCAAGTTCACCTCAGTCAGGCGTTGATACTTACCAGATTAGCCATGGAACTTCTACAAATAATGTGGACTTTAAGATAGACATTAAGAATAGTTTATACTTAATTGGACCTGATTTAGTGCAGATTACATCTAATACTGCGATTAAGCTTAATGCTGCTAACAACCCTATTACATTAGGGCCAGATACTGGTACTTCTTCAGGTCAAATTGATCTAAGATCTGACAGCGTTATCGCTAGAGGTAATTTAACAGTTGAAGGTACATCAGCTGGTTATATCAAAGTGCCAAATGGTAATACAGCTAATAGACCAACTGGTGCTTACGGTATGATCCGCTACAATACTAACTTAAATGTTGGCCATAGCGGTAATTTAGGTAGCTTGGAGACCTTCGTTCAGCACCCAGATGGAGATTACTGGAAGCCTTTGGGCAATATGGTAGACGCAGACGGCGATACTTTTATTACAGTAGACTATGCTGATAACGATGGAACTGATAATGTGATTAGACTTAATGTTGGTTACGACACTGGAGGTTCAGTTTTTACAACTGAAGTTGTTGGTACTTTTGGTGAAACTATTGGTGATGGAACAACAGATCTTGATAGAGTATTTACGTCATATAAAGTTATTTATGCAGCTGATGATATTTTAGTAAATAACGGTTCTGGTTTAAGGATAAGAGAGAGCTCATTAGTGCCAGGCGCTAGTCAAGTTGCTGCACAGAATAGCGGAGCCACAGCTGCCAATAGAACTTTAGCAGATTACTTTTATAGAGAAAGTGCATTACAATATGACGTTGATACATTTAATGATACTACTCCATTTAGCAGTGGTACATCCGGTGTTTCTCTTATAACTGCTAATTATAGATATACAAATCAGGTTATAAAAGCACTTGGTTGGG
>Ga0208161_1001035_pt1 | contig 15183 bp, 14 predicted proteins | sample CB_VirMetaG_3_FD_184538 | JGI IMG/M metagenome (GOLD analysis project Ga0208161, IMG submission 184538) | Freshwater to marine saline gradient viral communities from Chesapeake Bay - CB_1508_1S Viral MetaG (SPAdes) (version 4) | ecosystem: Environmental > Aquatic > Marine > Coastal | place: USA...
AATGAGTATTGTTATATTTTCAGAAAACCATGAGAAAATATTATTACACAGAGAACCAACATATTTGGGATGTAGACCCTATTACTGTTGGTGATGCCGTTTATTATGACCTATCAGAAGTAAGAGCTATAGGTGATTGTATATGTTCAACCCCAACTCTAAGAAAATTAGCAGAAGAGTATGAACAAAAAATTAATGTTATATCAAAATTCCCTGAAATTTTCAAAAAAAATCCTTGGGTTGATAAGAACTATCCATCAAATGGAATGAATATGTCATATATAAAAGAGAATTTTGTGGTACATAATTCATTTTATAATATTGGTAAACAAAGTGATAAAGGTGTTCAAGATAAACACAACCATATTGACATTAGACAATTCCACGCAATAAAATTAGGATTTCAATTAGGACCTAAAGAACTCGGTTGTGAGTATTATCCAGATGACTATCAACCTATTGATGGTTTACCTGAAAAATATGTCCTAATCCACCCTGTTGCTAACTGGGATTCTCGTACTTGGTCTGCCGAAAATTGGATGAAACTAACAAAAGAACTAAATGACAGAGGAATCTCCGTTGTTTCAATTGGTAAAGACTCAAGTGAGGTTGGTTTCTGGAATATTGATAAACCTGTATTGAATTTTGAGATTCCATTAGGTCTTAATCTAATGAATCAAACAAATATTTCACAAGCATGGCATATTATCGAAAAGTCGTCATGTTTTGTAACAATGGACTCAGGTCTATTACACTTAGCAGGAACTACAGATGCTCACATCATTCAATTAGGTTCATCAATAAACCCTTATTGGAGAGCACCATATAGACACGATTCACAAGAATACAAATATCAGTATGTTATGGGTGGTTGTGATATTTTTTGTGGTTCTAAAATGAAATATGGTATCGAAGAATGGGGTTCAATACAAGGAGTACCACCATTGATTAGATGTTTAGAAAATAAACCAACATTTGAATGTCACCCTTCAGTTGATAAAGTACTAAAAGCTGTTTTAGAAATCTATGGAGAATGATATTAAGTTTAATGTGAAGTTTTATAACGGAGCATTTGTTGAAATTATTGGTGAAGAAAATAAAGAATATAGTGATGAATATTCTTATGAAATCATATTTTTAGAGAATAAAACAAACAAATTAATACACTCAGCAAACCTCAACGTAAACTATTGGACTAAACCAAATAGAAAATATTTTACAGATTGGAAAGTTGTTATCATGCAAAATAACGTTGGTGTGGTACATGAAGAGGTTATGGATTTGAATGGTAAAGAAGTATTAATTGTTATTGAAAACAAACCTCTTGGTGATAACATTGCTTGGATACCTTATTGTGATGAATTTAGAAAAAAACACAATTGTAATCTAACCGTTCAAACTTTTTTTCCTGATTTATTTGAAAAGTCATACCCTGAAATAAATTTTCAAAAGACTTATACAACACATCTGAATGACCCAAAATACTATGCTAGTTATAAAATAGCATATGGATTTGGTGATTCTGAAATCAAAGAATTTGCAACTTTTATAGATAAAAGTAGAGGTAAGTTTAATTACTACCCCTTTGCTAATATGCACTCACCAGATGAAGCTCCAAATCACCCAGCATTACAGCCACTCCAAAAAATGGCATCAGACGTATTAGGGTTAGAATATAAAGAAATAAGACCTAAGTTCATTATAGAAAATGAAATTAGACCAATAGAAAAAAAATATGTTTGTATTTCAGAATTTGCATCCGGTAAACTTAAAATGTGGAGCAATCAAGTTGGGTGGCAAACGTTGGTTGATGACTTAAAAAGAAAAGGTTTTGAGGTAGTTTCTATTTCAAAAGAAAAAAGTGATTTAAAAAACATCACTAAAAGAAATGGTAATTATTCCCTTTCTGACCGTATTTGGTATCTTAATCATTGCGAGTTCTTCATTGGTGTTTCATCCGCACTTGCTTGGTTAGCATGGGGATGTAATAAAAAAGTTGTTATGATTTCAGGTATTACACATAAATGGAATGAATTCCAAGAGGATAATATTAGAATTATAAATGAAGATGTTTGTCATGGTTGTTGGAATTCAAATCAACACTGTAATAAATTTGCACAGTTTTCTTCCGATTTTTGTCCTGAAAATAAACGATGGGAATGTAGTAGAAAAATTTCACCTAAAATGGTGATAAATCAATTATCAGAAAATAACTTAATATAAAAATGGATAACTTTCATAGAATTAATCATCATCTTTCATTTTGTAGAGGTCCTATGGTTCACATATGGTCTGAGGAACTACAAATGTATCTTTTGGAAATATATGAATCTTTTGCAGGTGATTGGGCACTGACTCAATATACTTGTATGCCACCATATTCATGGTATAACTTTTTTGCTAAACAAACTAGAAATAAATTTAGAGTTAAAATATTAGGATTCGTAAATGATGAAATTGTCACACTATTAGACCACACCTATAATGATACAAATGAAAATGTCTTATTGAGATTTTCAACAGATTCATATAAAGAAACTAAAATTTGGGCAGAACAATCCATGAAATTTATGAATAACACAAATTCTATTGTAACAGTAGAATCTAAATTTGCCGATAGACTATTGATTGACTATCCAAATAGCAATATCAAAATAACTGACAACGCAAATTTGAACTGGTTTGAATCCACAAATTTTTACGCTTCTTATGATATTGGAAGGTTTCACATTCCGAAAACTGCTTTAGGTGAATGGGGTTCTTCTCACGCAATATACTCTAATCACACTAAACCACAAGTTTCAAGTCAACATAAGATTGACTGGGTTGGGTTATCATCTGAGGAGATTTTTAATGATATAATGAATTTATGAGCACAATAATTGGAGTACATTTTGGAGGACACGATTCCTCAATTGCTGTTGTAAAAGATGGTAAAGTCATTTTTGCAATGGAAGAAGAAAAATTTTCAGGCATTAAAGCAATCTGGACAACATGGCAAAAACCACAAAGATGTCTTGATTTTATTAAAAATAAGTTTGGTATCGATTTAGATAACGCAGACCATATTGTATTTGCAAATCCAAGACATTATATGATGGAAGAACAAATGACAATACCTCAACGTGAAAAAGTTTCAAGTTATTCTCACCATAAATGTCATGCATTGGGTGCTTATTTTACGTCAGGATTTGAAGGTAAAACAATCGCTTTAAGTCATGATGGACAAGGTAATAGAAGTCGTAGTAAAATTTATTTATGTGATAATGGAAAATACGAAGAAATACACTCCACTTTGATACCACTAACCGCATCATTAGCAGGATTGTGGGGTAGATTTACCATGTTATTTGGTTGGACTATGTTGAAAGATGAGGGTAAAGTTGTTGGTTTAGCCCCTCACGGTAAATTTAATGAAAGAATTTATAAACATTTAAAAACTTGTTTCAAGTATAATGGTGACTTTTCGTTTGGTCCTTCTAATTGGGAGGCTTTATATGACTACATATTCAACCATATGTTATATACTGAAAATTTCTTTAAATCATATGAAAATAGATGTGATACCGCGTACACATTACAAGTATTTTCGGAAGAAGTTATGGGTGAGTTACTGAAAGATATTCATGAAAAATACCCTGATTATAGAAATATAACTTTTTCAGGTGGATTGTTCGCTAATGTTAAACTAAATCAATATATAAATGAATTAGGTTATTTTGATAATATTTACGTTCATCCTGCAATGGGTGATGGTGGTTTAGCATTAGGTGCCGCATTATGTAAATCAAATGAGTTAGGAGAGTTTGAAAAACCAGTTAGATTAGATAATATATTTTTTGGTGACTCTTACACTTCAACAGATTGGTTATATCAAATCGCAAAATATAATGATAGATTAACCTATGAGGTAATGACATATGAAAAGGTTGCTCAATTAATACATGAAGGTCATGTTGTTGGTGTCTTTATGGGGGCAACTGAATACGGTCCAAGAGCTTTAGGTAATCGTTCAATTGTTGTTAGACCAACAGACCCTGATACACATAAAAAACTAAATGAAAAATTAAGAAGAACTGAAATTATGCCATTTGCACCTTCAGTTTTATCTGAAAAAATAAACGAGGTGTTTTACGCAGATAAATCTCTTTATTCTGCAGAGTTTATGACACTATGTTATAATACAAGAGAGGAATGGTTGGATAGAATACCAGCTGTTGTTCATAAAGAAGATGGTACCGCCAGACCTCAAAATGTTATAAAAGAAAAAAATCCAACATTTTATAAAATAATAGAAGAGTACTATAAATTATCAGGTGTACCTGTTGTACTGAACACATCCTTCAACGCTCATGGTGAACCAATCAACAATTACATTCACCAAGTACTTAAACATTTATTAGATGATTCAGTTGATTACATTGTAACTGAAGATTATATTATTAAGAAGATTTAATATGAAAAAACTATTAGTTATAACCCCACATCTTTCAACTGGTGGTTTACCTCAAGTAAGTGCAAATAAAATTGAATTACTGAAAGACACTTATGATATCATATGTGTTGAATATTCGGATATTGCCCCAATTTTTAGAGTACAAAAAGATAGGATTATTCAATCAATAGGTTCTAATAGATTAAGAATACTAGGTAATGATAAATTTGAATTAATAAATATTATTGAGGAGTTTCAACCTGACCTTGTGTCAATGGAAGAAATACCTGAATATTTTATGGACGAACATATAACATCAATTGTTTATAAAAAAGATAGGACTTATAAGATATTTGAAACCACTCATGATTCGTCATTCCCTGTACACCTAAAAAGATGGTTTCCTGATAAGTTTATATTCGTTTCAGCATTCAATGCATTCAGATATTCAATGTATGATATTCCTTATGATATTGTTGAATACCCTGTTGATGTAAAAGTAAAAAGAACCGAAGAAATGAAACGTAAATTAGGTCTTGAATCTGATTGGAAACACGTTGTAAACGTTGGTCTTTTTACACCAAGAAAAAATCAAAAATATCTTTTTGAAATTGCCGAAAGACTAAAAGATTATAAAATAAAATTTCATTTCCTAGGTAACCAAGCAGGTAATTTCCAAGACTATTGGCAACCACTTATGGATAACAAACCTGAAAACTGTGTTATATGGGGTGAGAGAAATGATGTTTATGATTTTTTAGAAGCCAGTGACTTATTCTTTTTCGCATCAAAAGGAGATAGAAATAATAAAGAATTAAACCCCATTGCAATTAAAGAAGCTTTGGAGTATCAAATGCCCATGATGATGTTCAATTTGGACGTTTATTGTGGGAAATATAATGACTATGAAAATATCACGTATTTGACCGGTGATATAAATGTGGACTCAACTAATTTAATAAAAATATTTAATATGGAAGAAAATTCAAATAACATCGATGTATGGTTCGAACATGCTGACAATAAAATTTTAATTCAATATTCAGGTTCAGAACCTATTGATTGGAAAATATCATTCAAAGATATATCATCAGGTAGTCCTATGTATTGGATGCCATTTAAGTTGGATGAACCAATGACTTGGTTTGTAATACCGATACCAACATTTATCATGTATTTCCATCGTAATCCAAGATTTAGAGGATTTCAGTTAGAATTTTATGATAATAAAAACAATTTCATGTTCAAAAAAGATATAGTTGTAAATGACGTATTACACAATTATCCAAAATTCAAATATGACCCATTTGATTGTAGTTATCGTAACTACAATGAATTCTTTGTTGACGACATTTACAGAGATTTTGCATTAACTGACATGGATGTTGTGTTAGATATTGGTGCTAACATTGGTTTGTTTTCCAAATACATGTATTGGAAAAGAGCTAATAAATGTATATTAGTAGAAGCAAATCCATTTGTTGGTCATCAGATTGATATGATGTTGGATGATGATTTGGAACGTTCTAAAGTTTATTTAGCACCATTATATAGTGAAAAAACAAAAGTAAACTTTAAGTATTCGACAGAAAACTCAACAATTGGTTCAACATATGCAAGTACAGATACCCCTGAATACAATTCATTAACTAATGAAATTGAATTAGAAACAATAACAATAAAAGAAATTTTTGAAGAAAATAATTTAGATAGACTTTCTTTATTAAAGTGTGATATTGAAGGTGGTGAGTATGATTTGATACCAAATATTCCTGATGAGTACATGAGTAGAATTGATAAATTTATGATTGAATTTCATATGAATGATAACAATGAAATAAAACCAATTTTAGACAAGCTAACTTCAAACGGTTTTAACTATCGGATTTTTAAAACCACTATGTACACTGCTGAAGTAAAAGACGAAACAATTAATCATGGTATAATATTAACGGTATAATGTCACAAGGTGTTTACACTATAACGGATGATTTTGAAAAAAGACTAGGGGAATACACAGGCGCACCCTATGTTGTTACTTTAGATAACATGAGTAACGCATTGTTCTTATCATTGTATTATGAAAAGAATGTAAAAAACTCAATTATCAACAATAAAATAACAATACCATCAAGAACATATCCGAGTGTCCCTTGTGAAATTATACATGCCGGTCTAAAAGTTGATTTTAGTCCTGTAGAAGGTAGAACAATAAAAGGTGCATACCAACTAATAGGTTCAAATGTTTGGGATTCGGCTCTCAGATTTACAGGTGATATGTATATACCCAATAGTCACATGTGTATATCATTTACAGGTCCATATAAACACTTTAAACTATCTAAAGGTGGTGCAATACTAACAGACTCATTAGATGCTTACCATTGGTTCAAAAGAGCTCGATATAGTGGTAGAAGAGAGTGTTCATACCATGACGATTATTTTGATATGTTAGGATGGAATTTTTATATGATGCCCGAACTAGCAGCAAGAGGTTTATTATTAATGAATCAATTCTATAATTTAGATGGTACTAAAAAACAAAATCAGGATTTAGAATTACCATATCCTGACTTATCAAAATACGAAATATATAAACAATGATACCATCAATTTTCGGATACGGAGGTCACGCAAAAGAAGTTTCATATCAAACAGGTATTGAAACTTTTTTTATTGATGACTTATATTATGATTCATCAATGGAACCTAATATATTACCTTTTTCAGAATTTGACCATAAGAAATATGAAATACTAATAGGTGTTTCAAATCCATTAGATAGAAAAAAAATAGTATCTAAATTTCCATTAGACACCAAATACATTACCTACATACACCCAAGTGCTAACATATTAGATAAACGAACACGAATTGGTATAGGTTCATTTATTGGTATGTCATCTATAATAACAACTAATGTAATATTAGGTAAACACTCAATATTAAATAGAGGTAATCAAATAGGTCATGATTGTCGTATAGGTAACTATTTTAGTATGATGCCAGGGTCAATTGTTTCAGGTAATGTAACAATTGGTGATAATGTATATATGGGAACTAATTCAGTTATAATTGAGAAGTGTAATGTAACATCAAATGTAACTATTGGTGCTTTAGGATGTGTCGTAAATGATATTGATGAATCAGGAACTTATGTAGGTGTACCAGTAAAAAAATTAATCAAATGAGTCAACGTCCAAAAGTTAGTGTTATCATTCCCGCATATAAATTCGCAAAAAACATTCAACAATGTATCTACTCTGTTCTATGGCAACAAACTGATTTTCCATTTGAAGTTTTAGTACGTGATGACTTTTCACAAGATGGTAGCGCGGAACTAATTGATAGGATAAATGTTTATCATAAAAATCTTAGATATTTTACAGCCACTGAAAATTGGGGTTATCATAAAAACATTGAATTCTTATATAATCAAACTAGAGGTGTTTATGTCTCATATATAGATGGTGATGATTTCTTTACTGACGAGAAAAAATTACAACGACAGGTTGAATTTTTAGATAATAATCCTGAGTATGTTGGTCATTGTACTTCATATTGGAGGTATGAGGATTACCATGTAAAGATGTTACCAGAAAATATTCGAGACTTTATGACCTCATGGAAATTAGATATAAAATTAGAGGATTTATTTGAAGAAAATTATATATCTTTTGGAAGGACTTTTAGGAAAATACCAAATTTATTTAAGCCGTGGATGAAAGAGGTTTCTTTTTTAGATTACGCAATAAATGTTGAATTGTGTAAACACGGGAAATTCAAATGTGAAGAGTTTCCCCCTGGTGGTGTTTATAGGGATAATGGTGAAGGTATATTAACTAAACTATCACCTGAAGAAAAAAAACAATTACATAATCAATCAAAAGAAATAATAATTAAAAATTATAAAAAAGATAAAATGAAAACAATAACAATTATTGATAGTTTTATTCACAATGAATATGTTGAACAAAAATTATCGGATTTTTTAGATTTAGCAAAGGCAAATTATCACGATGTATTATTGATTAGTAACACAACAATACCACAATATATCCAAAATAAAGTTAAATATTGTATATACAATAGTAATAACATACTATTCAATGATGAATATGAAAATGTACCAAGTATTGTACTGTGGAAACACATGCAAGGATTTAGAATTAATGAAGTAACACATGGAATGCAAAGACATGGACTATCCGTAATGATAAATCTTTTTGATTCTTTACGTTTCGCAAAATCATTAGGATATGATTACATACAAAGATTTGAGATTGATAGTTTACACGGACCTGAAGCTATGAATTACATAAATAATGTACCATTGTTACTACAAGAAAATGAAAAACAAGGATTATTTTATGTTAACCATTACCCAGATTCTTCAGATTTTTCATTTCATTATTTCTACTGCAATATTGATTTATTTTTGAATACCGTAAAACCAATAAAATCTGAAAAAGATTATCAAGATTATCTCTATGAAGAATTTGGTAAAAAGAAATTCATTAATGTTGAGGAATATTTGTATTCTAATTTTGAAAAAACAAATTTTGAAAATCTAATACTAAAACCATCAAGTGACCAAAAAGTGGATTTTCCCGATACTCTATGGAATACTGAAACTTCAATGAGTAATGTTGATAGTAAATACAAAGGAACTACCACAAAATTTTATAAAGTTAGACGAGAAACTGATGGTATATTTGCCGATACTGGTGAGTATATTGTATTGACGTTTAATTATGTAAACGAAGATAAATCTAGATATATCAAATTATTTTCAGGATATAATGTAGTTCAAGAGTTATACCAAAATGTAAATGGTAAAGGGTCATGGACTTATCATGGAGTAACACCTGGTGTAACACATATGGAAATATACGAGAATAATGAATTATTATTTTCAGAGGACATTGATACCTCACACTCTAACGTAGAATTCGATTGATTATGAAAATATGTTTATCAATAACAACTTGTAAACGATTAGATTTGTTTTTAGAAACAATAAACAGTCTAAAAAAATATTGCAAAGATTTTGAAGTTATTGATGAGATAATTCATTTTGATGATTCATCTTCTAATGAAGATAGAATACAAATGGAAGATTGTTTTAGTATTTTGTTCCCAAATACGAAATACACAAAACATTATTTTAATGAAAACTCATTTGAGTCAAATAAAAGACATATGGAAATTATGAAAATATGGAAATATGTTTTAGAACATGAGGGTTTTGATTATTGTTTTCATATTGAGGATGATTGGGAATTTATTGATTATTTTTCAATAGTGGATGCTGTTTCTGTTTTATCAGAACACAATGATATTGCACTTATTGGTTTTTCATGGGAGAAAAAAATATTCCCAAATGATTTTTTTAAACCAAAAATAATAGGAAATTATTGGGAATGGTATTATTCAAATAAACATGAAATAAATGAAGCATTAATGTTCGATGAAGTTGAAATGAAATACTTACCTGAAGGTCATTGGACTAAGATAATAAATTGGCCATATTTTGGGTTTAGACCCGCAGTCCATGATGTGAAAAAACTATCAAAGCTCGATACATTTAAAAATAGTGAAATGTCTTTTGAATTAGAATTTGCTGTACGTTTTGCAAAATTATATAAATCGTTTTTACATATAAACAGAATTTGTTATCATATTGGTAACGAAAAATCATCCTACAATCTAAACGAATCTAAAAGATAACATTATGAATAATTTTTTATGGGTTAATAAACCAAACTATTTTAGAACAGCTCAAAGTAAAAATATAGTAAACATATTCCCAAAAATATTAGGTGACTTTGACACCATAATTGAGATTGGTACCTTTACCGGTGCATTTACATATTGGATGTCTCAAAACAAAAAAGAGTCAACCACAATTTTTACTTGGGATAATAATGAGTCATATAGAGAAATACATGATTCTCATAATACAGAATACATTATAGACGATTGTTTTAGTATAGATTCAATAATAAAAATTAAAAATATTATTGATTCGCATGGTAGAGTTTTATTCTTATGTGACGGCGGAAATAAAGAAATGGAATTCAATTTATTTTCAAAATATCTGAAAAAAAATGATGTTATTATGTTACATGATTACGCTGAATCTGAAGAAGAATATTTGAGAATTAAAAATGAAATTGATTGGCCAACAAACTATGAATCATCATACGAAAATATAAAACAATCATTGATTGATAACGATTTAGAACCATACTATTACGATGAATTTAAACAAGTAGTATGGGGTTCATTTATAAAAAAATAATATGAAATTTACATTTGTTACATCGTTCTATAACACCGCCGAATATATTATACCAATATATGAATGTATAAAATCACAAACATATACAAATTGGGAATGGATAGTTACCGAGGATTTTTCTTCAGATAATTCTCGTGAAATACTTTTGGATATATCATCCAAAGATAAAAAGGTTACGTTTGTACAACAGACCGAAAAAAAACAAATGTTTTGGAACCCCCACTCTTTAGCACCAAATGCTGAGATAATTGTAGAGTTGGGTAGTGACGATTTATTATCACCGAAAACATTAGAAGTATACCATCATTTCTTTACCAAATATCCTGATGTTATAATGATATCATCAGGAGCTGTTTCATATAATATTGATGGTGGTTGGAACTGTTTTGAATTTTTTGATATATCTAAAGATAAAAGTATGTTATCTTCAGGGAAGACTTTATTTCTAAAAGCGTGGAGAAATATTGAGGATTTCAACTATAATCCAGGTTGGTGGATGGAGAACCATTACAATGATTTGGCTTTTTGTACCCAATTAGAAGAATATGGAAAGATATTGGTTTTACCAAGATATCTATACGATTACACATATAGAGATAATTCAACGTCAAGATTTACAAGAAATAAAATTGAGGTTGTAAAAAAAGAAGGTGAGAGTATTATAAACAACGCAAAACTAAGACGTGGATACGTTGAGTTGGAAACATTTGAAAAATATTTCGAGGATATTAGAGAGTTTGTTTCCCCAATGTTAGACAAAGAATTCTCTTACACAAATACACAGCAACATATAAATTACTTTACAAGTGTAATTACCAAAGAACAAGAGAAAAAAATAAAAGATTTATTCTTTGACCATGATGTTTATATAAATAAAATAACCGACAATGTAGATTGGGTTTTTATGTATGGTAGAACGTGGTCTGACTTTGAAATGATAAAACATACCCTCCCTAAAATTATGTCTATTCCAAACATAAAAGTTAGAATATCGATAAATAGACTATACGAAGGTACTGAACATACATTAGAGGAGTTTAAGGGTTTTGAATCATGGTTAGGAAAAGAATACGGATATGATAATGTATGTTATCATTATTGTCTCTATACACTGTCACAAAAAATTTGATATAATTGAATTATGAAAATTTCACAAGTTACACCAGGACTAATATCAATACCTCCCAAAGGATGGGGTGCGATTGAAAAAGTTATTTGGAATTATAAATTAGAATTTGAAAAATTAGGTCATACCTGTACCATTGATTATTTGGATGATGTCAAAACAGATGAAGTTGATATTGTTCATATTCATGTTGCCAATTTGGCAATAATGGCACAAGAAAGAGGTATACCTTATATCTTTTCATTACATGACCATCATGTTGTAAGACACGGTAAGAATTCACATGTGTATAATGAAAATCTAAAAGCAATAAAAGGTTCAATCATTTCTTTTACACACGCAGAATTTTTAGTAGATTATTTTGAGGAGACAGATAAATTATTTTATCTAAGTCACGGAGTTGATACTTCATTCTTCACACCTAATTCTGAACCTCAGAATATTTCAGGTCATAAGTTATTATGTGTTGCAAACAATGGATATGCCGATGACCAAACATACGATAGAAAAGGATTTAGATATGCAATAGAAGCCGCAAGGGAACTAAACTTACCAATTACTATAGTTGGTCCTGAAAACAATAAAAAGTTTTTAAACGCAAATCCTGACTTATTAGATTACAATAAACTGTCTTTGGTAACTAATAACCCCAACGATGAAGAACTTGTTGATATATACAAAAATCACACAATATTTCTACATCCATCTGAATTAGAAGCTGGACATCCAAACTTAACTTTATTAGAATCAATTTCATGTTCATTACCAATTGTTGGTTGTTATGGTGGTTACAAACCAATCAAATCAATTGTTCAAATAGAAAGAAGTACTGAAAGTGTAAAAAATGGTATTATAGAGGTTATTGAAAATTACAATGATTATTGGATTAACACTCTTTATGATAGGATTAGATTTGATTGGTCTGTTATTGTTAAAAGGTTAGAATTGATGTATGACTCGGTTATTCAAATTAAAAAACCATACACTTCAGATATAACTAAATCACTATATATAAAGAATTTTGAAGGGGATATTGAGAATGAATACCAAATTAACATCTCATATATTCAAGGAGCTAAAGTTGAAATAAAAGGTGAGGGTGAAGAAGAATTTGATGTTAGATTTATAAATAAACAAACATCAGAATTAGTATATGAAACAAAATTAAAAGCTAATCATTGGTGTAAACCTTCTATTGAATATTATATTGATTGGAAAATTGAGGTGTCTCTAAAAGGAAAATTACTATTAACTGAGGAATTAAATTTCAAGGGTAAGAGAGTTTACATACACATCGATTCATCATCTTTAGGTGATAATATTGCATGGATGCCTTACATTGAGGAGTTTAGAAAGAAACACGATTGTAAAGTTATTGTCTCAACATTCAAGAATTTCTTATTTCAGTCTCAATACCCTGAATTAGAATTCATCGAACCAGGTGTTACTGTATACGACTTAGATGGTATGTATAAAGTTGGTTGGTTTTATAATAAGAATATGGAACCTAAGTTACCAAACACTGTGAATCTACAAGAACAAGCTTGTTTGATATTAGGTTTAGATTATTCTGAAACTCAAACCAGAATTGATTTTGTTCCAAAACACAGACCTTGTGATGAAAAATATATTGCAATAGCAACAGCATCAACTTCAGGTTGTAAGTTATGGAACTACGAAAATGGATGGGTAGAACTTACTGAAATGTTAAAATCAAAGGGATATCGTGTTGTGAATATATCTAAAGAGGGTAATGACGTTCCAAATGCTGAGACATTAAATGATACTTCTTTAGAAAATACTATGAATGTAATTGCACATAGTGAATTCCTAATTGGTCTTTCAAGTGGTTTATCATGGTTATCATGGGCTATGGGTAAACATGTTGTCATGATTTCAAACTTTACTGAGGATGACCATGAATTTACAAATAACTGTACAAGAATAACCAATAAATCAGTTTGTCATGGTTGTTGGAACAATCCTATGTTCTTATTTGATAGAGGAGATTGGTATTGGTGTCCTGAACACAAAGGAAGTGAGAGACAATTTGAATGTCATAAATCAATTACACCAACTATGGTTATGAACCAAATAGAACATTTATTATGAATATAGAAGTATCAATAGGTGAGATAGTGGATAAGTTATCCATTTTACAGATAAAAACGGGTTATGTAAAAGATAAACAAAAATTAGATAATATAAAAAAAGAATATGATTATCTTTATAATATTGTTTTTAATGAAATGAAAATTCAAGATTCAGACTATTTTGATTTAGTATCGGTGAATCAAAAGCTATGGTTTATCGAAGACGATATTAGAGAAAAAGAAAGGAACAAAGAATTTGATGATGAGTTTATACAATTAGCACGCTCTGTTTATATTACAAACGATGAAAGAGCTGATGTTAAAAAACAAATCAATATAAAATACGGTTCTAACTTTGTGGAAGAAAAATCTTATAATCCTTATTAAATTTTGACGTAGCTGTCTTTGTATATAAAGGTACCATACAGGTACCTTTTTTTGTACCACCCTCAATGAACACCATTTCGTAATCAAATGGATGTCTTTCAACATTGTAATCAACATAATCTTTATGGAAATTTTCCCAATGGAAGAATGTAAATTTACCACCTTCATTTAATTTTAAATCAACAATATTGAAAAAATCTTCAATAACATCCATATGAGTGTCAAAGAAAATACAGTCAAATTTATCTAAATTCATCACAACATTTTGCCAAAAATCCATAATAAGAGTGGTTGTTTCTTTATATGGATATTTTTCATGATAATAATTTATAACATCAGGGTGGGATTCAATTATCGTATGACTTTTTGGTCCGGCTTTTTGTATCATAGCCGCAGATATTCCCATACCAAAACCAAGTTCAAGAACATGTTTATCTTTTACATTCAATAAATCAACGTGTTTTTGCATTAGAGGTATTTCCCACGTTTCCATAACGGTACCTGTACCTCTTCTACTCGTTTTTTTAAAACGACGAATAAATAGAAAATCTTCTGAATATTCTAATGGTTCTCTATTAAATAAAATATTGTTCTTACTTACAGGTAATCTTATCATGCGTCAGAAAGTCCTAATTGTGTGAAGAGCCAAGTTTTAACATATGTGTTATCTTGACCCCATCCATCATAATCGGTTCCTTCCATCATCCTCCAACCAGCAGCAATTGTTCTTTTATTTACTGAATCAATTAATCTAAAATTAACTGTACATCCTGAGGCTAATAAATTAAAAGAACCAACTTCTATTAATATTTGGTCAGCGGTCCCTAATGGTCCACAA
>Ga0208161_1001037_pt1 | contig 15182 bp, 13 predicted proteins | sample CB_VirMetaG_3_FD_184538 | JGI IMG/M metagenome (GOLD analysis project Ga0208161, IMG submission 184538) | Freshwater to marine saline gradient viral communities from Chesapeake Bay - CB_1508_1S Viral MetaG (SPAdes) (version 4) | ecosystem: Environmental > Aquatic > Marine > Coastal | place: USA...
ACTTCTGTGCAGGAAGCCGGCAGTGCTATGCGTGATCCGATCGCAAACTTCCAAAAACTTGCCGATGCCGGTTTAATCGCCAGCCGCAGTCAAAAACAATATATTGAACGTCTAATTGAAGCCGGCCGTGTTACCGAAGCTGCCGCAGCTATCCAAGACGAGCTAATTAAAAAGATTGGTGTGGAAGGGGTACGGGATTTACAAAATGCAGGTGCAGCAAGCGACAAACTTAATAAGGCGTTTGCTGAATTTTCTCTACAGACCCAAGCCGCTATCGCCGGTCCATTGGCTGGATTACTCAGCTGGCTTGCTGATGTAGTTGAAGTGGGCAATCGTGTAAACCGTGAAGCAGCCAGCCAGACGGATATTATGCGAGGCCTTTCGACGCAAGACAGAGCAGCTTTACAACAAGAAGAGCAGCGTATTTTGCAAGGCGCAAATCTATTCAATGAAGCCCAAAAACGCCAGCAGGTAGCGCAGCTATATCAAAGTTATGCAGGACGCGCACAAACCCAGCGCCCCGGTATGTCCCTTGACACGACACCTGAATTACAAGCACGCGGGCAAACACAGGAACTAGCCGCACAAGTACAACTTGAAGCCCAAAAATTAAGTCTTATCGGCATGTCAGCTGAGAAAGACGCGCAAGCATACGCGGTTATAGCTAAACGCATCGCACAGCAAGAATACGAAAATAAGCTGCTTGAAATTAAAAACAGCTGGATTGGAAAAGCTTTTGATGCCGAACGCAATTTACTGCTTATTCGCCAAGCAAATCTGCAATTTGCGGGCAAACTTAAGGAAATTGAGGTTGAACTTAGTCGGGCTAGCGCAAAAGCCGCTGAAGATGCCGAACGTCAGTACATAACTAGATTGCAAGCAGAGGCTGCTCTCTACAAACAAGCAGAACAAAATTTGCTGTTCCAAGTAAAAATAGGGCAGTACGTAGACGACCAACGCGGAGGGGCAGAAGCACTGCTTAAGAACTACGATTTCATTTATAAGCAGAGACTTGCCGCGTTTGATACTGAACGAGAGATAGCGTTAGTTGAAGCTGCTAGAAACGGCACAACACAAGAAACAGTGCAACTTTATACCTATAAACTACAGCTACTTAATGCGGAAGCTGGCCTAGAGCAAGCTATATCTCAGCTGGTACTTGACCGACTAGAACTAGAGAAAAAAGTAAACCTAGAGCGCTCTCGCGTAGATGCTGCTCAACCTTTTGTTGAGTTGCGTCGTGAACAAGAGCTACAGCTAACGGCTAGTCAGTCTTATCTTCGCTTAGTAATGGAAGGGATATTACCTGCCGAAGCCGAACGCATTGTCAACTTTGAGCGCTTAGTCGCACAGCAACTGCAATACAACGCAGATCAAATTAAGGCTGTTGAGGCTCAAATTGTATTAACAGAAGCGACTATTACAGAGGCGCAGGCACGTGGTGCGGCAGTAGACAAACTTAAGGAGCAGCTAAATGTACTGAAAGAACAACGTGCAGTAATAGAAGGGCAGGCTGCGCAAGGTCCAGGTGAAGGTCCTACTGATGCGCAACGTGCCGCTGATGCACTGGCACAAGTACGCGGAGAGCTTAACCAACTTGCGGATCCAATCAATGCAGCGGTAACTGGTGCCAATGCAATCGGCAGTGCCTTTAGTCAGGCGTTCCAGGGGATTGCCACTGGCACAATGACTGCACAGGAAGCGCTGTCTAGTTTCTTCAAGAGCATCGGCGAGGCGTTTGTTTCGATGGCCGCTGAAATTATCGCCAAGCAGCTGGTGATGATCACGCTCCAGACAATCCTTAAGGCACTTGGGGCTGTGCCCGGTGGTGGTGGTGGTGGTGGTAGCGGCGGAGGAATTTCTGACATTGGGAACTGGCAACAATATGCCTTTGATGGTCCGGGCGTACCGTTTACTCCACCAGCAGCGTTTGCCGAAGGAGGTTTCGTCACCGGCCCCACTCGCGCACTAATCGGCGAAGGGGGTGAACCGGAATACGTCATCCCGCAGTCCAAAATGTCCGCCGCGATGTCCCGCTATTCGCGTGGCGCCCGTGGTGAATCGGTCATCCCCGGCAACGGCACTAGCACTGAAGGCGGCGGCGCAGCAACTGCAACGATGGAGCCAATCGACGTGCGCTACAGCGTGGAACGCATCAATAATGTGGACTACGTTACCGCCGATCAGTTTCAGCGCGGCATGGCGCAGGCTGCAGAGCAAGGTGCTAGGCGTGGTGAGCAAAGAACGCTTTACAGCTTGCGGCAAAATACCAACATCCGCAGGAGCATCGGAGTATGAGCGACACACTTGCCTTTGGTCAGTATTTAACCTTGCGCACGCAGGGCACACTTGGCGGCTATCAATTTCAAAACTATTGGGTCAACGAAGACGCTCCGTTTTTTAACGTAGATACCGGCGCAGAATCCGCATTTGGTTATATGCCATTTGCATTTAGCGGCTCCACATTTACAAAAAGCGGTGACAACCAGCCTGCAACGCTTGCGTTTCCCAATAACGAGCTAAGCCGTGGATGGGCGGCAACTGCTATCCAAGACCGTTGGATTGCGAATGTTCAAGTTGTATTGATTGATCCCGACAACAAAGCAAACTACACCCTGATTAGCAGCTACGTCGGGCAAATTGTTTCGGGTGGCTGGGACGCAACAACCCTTACATTAAATATGGCGTCTGTCTTTGATGCTGTTGGCGCTGACGTGCCACGCAAGAAACTGACGCAGCAGCTTGTGGGTCACTTGCCGCTAACCAGCAATGTGCGAGTGCAGTGATCTAATTGGCAAACCCTACCGCTTTGGGGCCGATGGCAGCGACCCCGACGGCGCGTTGGATTGCATACACCTTGTCTTTACGGTTCTTGATCGACTTGGTTTGCCGCATCCTGTCCGCAAGTCAGAATGGTATGAAGGTAAGTCATTTGCCCGTGACTTGCTGACGTGGTGTCGCAGGGTTGACCTGGCCGCCTACGATGGTGATGTGCTACTGCTGCCGCAAGAAACCACAGCATTTGCGGTCTACTGGGAAAACGGATGCCTCTACATCAACCAGCATTTGAAGGCGGTGGCATGGTGCCCTATCGGCGCAGTGCGGAGCTGCCGCTGCTTCCGTTTGAGAAGCGTCTGATCCAAGAGCTTGGCTGTACTGAAGACGAATATCGAGCCTTTTCTGAACAGGTCCGCAAGCATCCGTATATCAGACCGGCGGAGTATGCGCATGTGCCGGAAGTGCGAGCTGAAACGGCCCTTGTTCTTGCCATTATCAACCTTGTTATTGGTGTGGCATCAACTGCCGCAGCATTCCTGCTGGCACCGAAGCCGCAGCAGCCTAAAACAGACATACGACGACGCACTCTTCCCAGCAAAAGAGGTGCAGAAGCGTTCGCACCTTCATTTGGTTTTGATTCGCTGCAGCAGTTGGCTGAGTACGGATCTGCAGTCCCGATCGTCTTTACACGTCAACAGCAAAACACTGACGCCAACGGTTCACTGTACGTAAGCGGCGGTGTTTTGATATCGCCTCAAATGGTGTGGTCACGCATAAAGAGCTGGGGCGGCTATCAAATTAGCGAAGTTGTCGCAATAGCCGGCCAAGGGCCGATGCAAAAGCCTAGTCTCGCGGCAATTTATCTTGGCAATGCGGCACTCGACTCGGTTTACAACGAGTTTTTTGATTTCTATTGGAATGGTGGCTATGAAACGTTGGGCGCCGGCAGTCGCCTGCGTATCTACAACCACCGTTATGGAACGCTTGCCATTGATGACGGCAAGGGCGCCAACGAAGATGCGTTTTATGCGCCAGGCGTAAACGGAGCTAACCAGCCTGCGTTTTGTGGTGCATTTACGCCTACAAGTCAGGCCCGCTTTGGCGTGTATGCAGGCATCCCAAATGGGACACCTATTCGCCCAAACTGGAAAGTAATTAGCACACTCAAAGAATGGAAAGAGAAAGGTGGCGATCGGGATCAGGTTAGGCAGGCTGAAGCTGACGTTAAAAAATACGTCGATAAGTTTCTTCGCGAAACACATCCATATGGTTCGGACGACAGGCCCGGCTCTATAGGTTCGGGGATGCCCGGAACTGGCGTCAATTACGCTCGACGTATCGGCGTAATTAGGCATAATGGAGTGGGCCATAGCCTGCGGCAGTCAACAATAGCCGGTGTAGATGTTTGGGAGGAACTGACTGCAGAGCCGACTGTTAATGTTGGCGATACTATTGAGATTTTGCTAGGTAAAAACAAACAAGATTTGAAACCGTTTACAGCTGGTTCAGGAGCGCAACCTGCCAAGCTAGACGATGTGCGATCAACAGTTGAATCTGAGCTGACTAAATACGATTCGCAGTTTGCTGTTGGCGCGACTTTTATGATCGGTCGCACAATGTGGCAGGTTATCAGTCGCACTCAAGGCCCTTACAATCCCAAGGCTCACAGCAGCACTGGTTTTTTAATCACACTCAAGTGTATTGAAGCCTGGAGCGAAAACCAACGAAAAATTGGTCTTGTAGCAGAACAGGCAATAAACACTGAACGATATTTGCGGTATAGCGATATTACCGAAGCGTTTTATCCCATTTTGCGGTATGAAGCGGGCACTGTTCAAAATACACGCCGCACTGAAGCCACCGAGATCGGAATTAAGAGCAATGTATGGGCAAGGCTAAACAACCTTTGCAACTTCAACTCTATTCCAACACCAGGCGAGCTGGCCAAAAGCGACAACCCTAAAGGATTTAATGCAAGAAACATATTACTAGAAACTGGATCGGTCACAAAATACGTTCATCGCATGTCGTTCTTTTTGCTTGACGTTCGCCCAAGCAATGTGGATGCAGTGCGCGACGCCACGCCAAACGAAGGATGGACAAACCTCGGAAATTACGTCTTTGCCGTCGTCGGTTCAACACCGCAAGACATTTACTCCTTTATTCGGATTGTTCACCCTAATAAGTCGCAGCTGGAGTTTCGTTTCCGCCCTGCTAATAGCGCATGGTTTGCGCAACAGAGCGGTGGATTTAATGACGTGTTTGTTCTTGATGGCGCGGCAACGCCTTACAAGCAGTGGACGACAACTAACTACATCGGCACTTTTACGGTCGGCGGGCGTGGCTACTTCGCGAAACCTGCTGACTACTTTGCCCACAGGGAAATGGCTGTAGTGCCATCACTATTGGATCCGCTGTTAGATGCTGAAATTGATTTAACATCAGGCACTTGGCAGCCGGATTACAGCAAAATAGATGTGATTTTTGACGGCATTGTTAACACGGAAACGGGCAGTTCCGCTGTGCCGTTTAACACTACAAGCAACATAATGTCAATCTTTTTTGGAGAAGATCCATACTTCAACAACCTGCCTGATGGCACAGTCCGCACTAAGTCTGGCTGGATTTCTGAAAATCAACCAGGGCGCAGCGTAAACATGCGGATTACAGTGCGCTCATTTACACGATCTCTCCCAACAACACCCCGCAACAGGTGGTGGGAAATTATTGAAACAGACGTAGAGAGCTTTACCGGCAACTGGAGCAACGACGACCAGTTCATTAAAAATGCAAGAACAGTTGCGGGTGTGCAACATGCGTTCCATTATCGAGTTTATATTCCTTCTGTGTATGTATCGGCAGCAGGCAGCCAATCGCAAACGAGACTTTTTGAGCGGTATAGCGGTATTGCCGAGGTTTCGCATTATGGTGATTTGGTTACTCGCAGTTGTGATAACGGACCTGAGCATGAAATCGTGTATGTAAATGAAAGCCTATCCGAGTCACCTATTCCCAACTACAACAACTGCGCAGTAGTCGGTCTCAAGCTGCGATCCAGCGACAACTTTTCGCAGCTGGATCAGCTGCGGTGCCTGATGGTTGAAGGTATTGAGGTAGAGCGTCTTGTGGAGGGCGGCGTAGGCGCAAGCAATCTGCTCTCGGATTTGGTGTGGTACATGCTCACCAACAAGGATACCGGCGCCGGTGAGTTAATCAATACCGAGCTAATTGATCGTGACTCTTTTGTTGAGGCGGGGCGATTTATGAAAGCAAACAACCTGTTCTTTGATGATGCAGTTGCGGAGCCAATCAACATCCGCTCATGGCTTGGATCAATCGCGCCTAGCGTTCTTTGCTATGTCTCACAGAAGAATGGCCGTTTAGCGCTTGAGCCAGCATTGCCTTACGACTCAAACTACAGAATCGACGCAAGCCGTGCCATCGAAATCAAAGGCATGTTCACTGATGGCAACATTATTGCCGAAAGTTTAGACATTCAATGGTTGGAGCTAGAGCAACGTGCATCTTTTCAAGCGGCTGTTCTTTACAGGTGGACAGGGCTGAACAAACTGCCCGAGCAGCAAACCATTGTCGTGCGCTACAGCGGCGCAAATGCTGCTGATTTACCGCTTGAGGAGTTTGATTTCTCGCACATTACTGGAGACGATCACGCCATCAAAGTTGCTCGATATTTCCTAGCCGTGCGCAAATACGTCACGCATACAATCACGTTCCAAACAATGCCGTGGGGCTTGTCTCTGGCTCCTGGTGACTTTATTCGTGTTTCAACTGAGTCAAGCCCGTATTCACCTGCCAACAACGGAATCGTCAAAGAAGACGGCACCGTAGTTGCTGCATCGCCTCTTGGTGACGGCAGCTATAGCGTCTACTACTGGGAGCGCAGTCAAACCACGGTTGCCTCTGGCACGCTAGTCATCATCAATGGCGTTGCGCAAAACATCCGTAATTCTGTGTTTTCCGTAATCAATACCAACGTCACCGAAGAGGTTTATCAGGTAGAGGCACTTGATTTGAACGAAGACGGAATCGTCACGATCAAGGCCAGCAATTATCCAGTGGATAGCGGCAACAGGAGTCTGATCGCACAAGACGTTCTAGACTTAAACGACAGCTTTGAAGTGGTTGGAGGGATTGACGGCTAATGGCTTTTCCCTCTTATGCTCCAACAGCCCGCAGTTTCAGTGCAGGTGACTACGCCTACAAGACCTTTCAGGCGCAGAGCGGTAAAGAGGTGCGAATCCTGTACGGCGATAAACGTACTGGCATGACGCTTGACCTGTCCTACAACAACATTGCCGATACCCACGCCGACGACTTCATCACTCACTACGACGAAACCAAAGGCGGTTTTACCTCGTTCACGCTGCCCGCAGCGTTCCGCACTGGCTGGAGCGGTAACAGCGCCGCTATTGATGCAGCGACTGGCAATCAATGGCGTTACGACGGACCACCGACAATCACGTCGGTGCGACCTGGAATTAGTAGCGTTACAGTAAAACTGGTAGGTGTGCTCTGATGGCTAAGGTCTACACCGGACGTGATGGTCGCTTGCTGCTAGACGGCATCGAGCAGATCAAGGTCACCAACTGGCAGTTGACCGGCAGCCTTGAGATGCTGGAAACGACCAGCTTGGGCGAGTCACAGCGAACCTACGCACCCGGCGTACAAGAATTTAACGGCAGTGCCACGTTGCTGTACTACAACGATGGCACTGGACGCAACGATGCTGCCTTGGCGCTGAAAAAAGTGCTACGTGTCAGCGGCGTAAGCAGTAGCGACACCGTAGACATGCGCTTGCGTTTAGTTGAAGGCAGCACAAGCCACGACGTAAGACTTACCACTTATATCACTAGCGTTAGCTTTGGTGCCAGTGTTGGTGAAGTTAGCTCTGCACAGATAAGCTTCCAAGGCACTGGTGCGCTAGTTGAGGTGACAATCTAATGGGTATTTACCTAGGCAATATCGGCAATGTTGAAATTGCTAGACGCTCAACCGAAAGCGACTTAACAAGCGTTGTCAATCCTTCTGACGTAAACGCTAGCAGTGATCGGTTCAGTTTTGACTTCGATGAAGGCTGCTTGATTAGTGGAGATCTAGTAGAAATTACCGCAACGGATGGCACTAATCTTGATTTTATTGATGCAAGCGGCTGGGACAATGCCACTGTTCAAAGCAGCGGTGACTGGTTTATTTTTATTGATGAACTAGGAAGTATACGGTTGTATAACTCTTTTGACGACAGCTTAGAAGGCAGCACTGCAGGCTTAGTACCACTTGCTGCGATTGTGCGTGACATACCTATCAAAGTTTCTGTCCGTAATCGTGGTGGTAGATTGCTTGCCCGCGTAACTGATTACGAGCTAAATACAAATCGTGAAACAGTCGATATTACGGCGCTTAGCGATCGTTATCGTGAACAGTACAGCAGCTTAATTACCGGATCTGGTCGTATTACTGCTCAGTGGGATTACGCTGACAAGACAGGACAAGAGCCAGTGCATTATTTAATGCAGCTGGTACTTCGCACCGAAATTGGCTCCGGCTTGCGGTTAAAGTTGTACGTCAAAAGCGCAGACACTGATGCATCAAGTGGATCTTTTTCCGCTACGCAGCTGAACGATGCACTTTGGTGGGAGTTTGACGCATTGATCACAAACAGTGCCACCAGCTTTGCCCCCGACAGCATTATTGTTTCCACAATCGATTTTGTGGCCACAGGTTCAATCAAGTTGCGAGCCCGCACGACAACGACAACAAGTCGTCTACTGCAGGAGTCAGGTGATCCAATCTTGCTTGAGCAAGGGGGCTACCTCCTGAACGAGAGTGCCGCCTAAGATGGCTGTATTGAAGTAGCACGCGCAATGGCCGACCTGCGGATCAGCGAACTGCAAACGCTTGCGGGCGCCAACCTTGCAGCGGGCGACTACATGCCCTTGGCGGATGTCAGCGCCAGCGAGTCGCGCAAAATTACTGTCACTGACTTCCTGGGCAATGCCGTAACGCTACTGGCAGACGACACGATACCAAGCGGCAAAATCCTGTTTGGCGCCGAAACCGTTCCTGGCTCGGCGCTTGAAAACTTGGCCGTTGACACCAACCAAATCAACAATGGCAGTATTACGGCTGCCAAGCTTGCCGACTACTCTTCAGTCACTTTTGTCTCGTCCTTGCCGGCATCCGGCGCTTTTCGCGGTCAGCTTGCCGTTGATACCGCAACACTCGCCGTCTCCGCATGGGACGGCAGTGCATGGAGGTCCATCAAGGCGTCGGGATCGATCAATGGTTTTGTCGGCGATAGTACGGGCATCATCAATATCTCGGTATCGCAGGTTGGAGATAATGTTTCAATTAGCGCAACGCTGGATGATACTGCGGCTGCGGCGCAATTTTTAGCTGGTCCCAGTGGCAGTGCCGGTGCTGTTAGTTATCGCTTGATTGCAGCAGCTGATTTGCCCACGGCAACTACAACAGCAAAAGGTGCTGTTCAGGTCAACGGCAACGGCCTGACCATGAGCGGTGATCAAATTCAGATTGATAACACCGTTACGCCGAACACTGCCACTTATTACCTTGTTGAGTATGACGCCAACGGTCTCGTAACAGGTGGACGTGCAATTACAGCTGTAGATCTGCCGCCTGCAGGCACTGGAACTATTGGTGCTGTTTATCCGGGGACGGGTCTTAGTGTTGACGGCAGCGGGCAGCTTAACCACACAAACAGCGTTACAGCCGGGACGTATGAAAAGGTCACTGTTGATGCACAGGGTCATGTAACGACCGGCACCAGTTTGAGCGCAGCCGACATTCCTGATTTAGATGCGAGCAAAATCACAACAGGGGAAGTCCCAACTGCTCGTATTGCAAACAATGCAATTACAAGCAGCAAACTTGCCGACTACTCCGTAACTCAAATTGGTGGCGCATCAAGTACTACTGGCGTCGTCAATTTCCCGACTCCTGAATTTACAGGGCAGTATTTCTTTGATGCCATTAACGGCGATCTGTACCTGTGGGATGGCAACGCTTGGCAGGCGATAACAATTACAGCTGGCGAGATTGTTTATGCCGGCACGTTTGATGCTTCTGCGGGTTCGGGCAGTGGACTGGTTGCATCTGTAACAACCGCTGGTCAAGCGATTGGGTTAACCGCCGGCAGCGCACTACCAGCAGCTAGCACTACCAACCTCCGCTATTACTTGGTAGTCAGTACCGGCGGCACTATTACAACCGGAAATGCCCCGAATGTTGCATTGGCGCCACCGGACATGATCCTGTCCAATGGCAGCAGCTGGGAAGAAATTGATGTATCAACAACAGTAACCTCCTCAGCGCAAGCTAGCGGCGTTACATTCACGCCATACGGCAATCTTGTAGCCACTAACGTACAAACCGCACTGCAAGAGCTGGACGACGAAAAGATTGGCGCTGCTGGTGCAACAATTACAGGTGAGTTGCTGATTGGCACCACTGGTTCATTTGCATTTGAAGGTGCGACAGACAACGCTTACGAGATCTATCTAGCGGCTGCCGATGCGACTGCAGACCGCACAATCACACTGCCTGATCGCAGCGGCACCGTAATTACGAGCGGCGACACCGGCACTGTTACAAGTGCAATGCTTGCGGGCAGTATTGCTCTGACCAAGCTAGCAACAGTTAGCAGCGGCAACATTATCGTCGGCAATGCTGCAAATCAGGCGGCGTCAGTTGCCATGAGTGGCGATGCAACAATCAGCAATGCTGGCGTACTAGATATTGCCGCAGGTGCAATCGTCAATACGGACATTAGCGCCAGTGCTGCTATCGCATTTAGCAAATTAGCCACGCTTAATAGCGGAGCTATTTTGGTTGGCAACGGTAGCAACGTAGCTGCTGCTGTTACACCAACTGGCGATGTCACAATCAGCAGTACAGGTGTTACCAGCATTGCTGCTGGCGCGATCGTTGATGCAGATGTCAGCGCAACCGCCGAAATTGCCGTTAGCAAACTTGCCGATGGCGCCGCCCGTCAACTGCTACAAACCGATGCCGCCGGCACAGGAGTTGAATGGACTAGCAATGTTGATATTCCTGGGACGCTGGACGTAACTGGTGTTGGCACGTTTGATGCAGCAACGCGAGGATCGATTGGAACGCTGACAGATGCAGCAACAATTACACCGAATTTTGCAGTAGCGAATCACTTTAGTGTCACGCTTGCAGGTAATCGCACTTTGGCTAACCCAACTAACTTGGTAGCAGGGCAATCGGGCGCAATTTTTATCACGCAAGATGCCACTGGCTCGCGCACACTCAGCTACGGCAGCTACTGGAAATTTGCCGGCGGCACGGCACCGACACTTACGACAACTGCTGGCGCCATAGATATGCTGGTCTATGTAGTGAAATCAAGCACCGAAGTTTACGCTAGTCTTTCCAACAACATGAGCTGATCATGCTGCCCGGATCCTTAATTCCTTTTTACGTCAGCGCGAGACCCGTGCCTGATGACATTACTGTTGATGTATTGCTTGTCGCAGGTGGTGGAGGTAGCCGCGATGTAAGCGTTAGTTCTACCCCAACCGTGTTGTCTGGCGGCGGTGGTGCAGGCGGCAGACTGTTGCAAACAGGTGTAACAGCTCAAGGCGGAGTGAATTACGTTGTCACTGTTGGCGCTGGAGGATATTTCAACCCAGGGACGGGCTCAAATTCCAGTGCATTTTCTTTAGTGGCCTATGGAGGTGGTGGCGGTAATACTAATCAATCAAGTTCATTTGTCACAGTTGACGGCGGATCTGGCGGCGGAAGCGGTATTGGACCTGGGTCACCAGCCACATTATCTCCGGGAACTGGTGTTGCTGGACAGGGTAACGATGGTGGATCAGCGTATTACATTTCTTCCACTAACACTTCTAACGCTGGCGGTGGCGGGGGTGGATACTCTGCTGCCGGCGGTAGTGGATCTTCCGGCGGCGCTGGTGGCGCTGGCTATGACTTAAGTAATTTCTCAACGACAACTACAAGGTATGTCGCTGGTGGTGGCGGCGGCGGTCGAGCTGCAACATCAGGTGTCTCGCTAGGGGGAGATGGCGGTGGTGGGAACGGAGGCAATCAGTCTGCTGTAGCAACGGACGGTGCGGTCAATACGGGAGGTGGTGCTGGTGGCCAAGGCTGGGTAAAAACGGGTTTAACTCGTTATGGAAAGACGGGTGGTTCAGGCATCGTTATCGTTCGCTACACCGGCACTGCTATAAAAGCGACCGGTGGTTCGATCAGCACCGTGACCATTGGCGGTCAGGCTTATGTTGTCCATGAGTTCACCAGCACCGGCACCTTCGCTTTAGTCTGATGGCCCATTTCGCGGAACTTGATACTCAAGGGATTGTTCAGCGCGTCATCGTCGTGGACAATCAGCAGCTTCTGGATGAAAACGGTATTGAACGCGAAGAGCGCGGAATTGCTTTTTGCAAGCGACTGCTGGGTGCAGATACCACATGGGTGCAAACAAGTTACAACAGCAATTTTCGTGGTACTTATGCTGGCATTGGATTTCGCTACGACGCGGCCACGGATGTGTTTGTGCCACCGGCTTTAGACTGACGCTAGACACGCCCGAGATCGCTAGGCTGGTTTCATGGCAATCGCTCCCGGCACTTACAACATCAGCCTGCAGCGCCGGGCGGACTACAGCGTCACGCTGCAATTCAAAGACAGCAACAACGCGGCAATCGACCTAACTGGTTGGACCGTTGCTGCACAAGCATGGAACAAGAATCGCACCACTAAATACGCTGACTTTGCCGTCACCTACACAGACCGCGCAACTGGAACAGTCGCCATTGCTTTAACTGACGAGCAGACTACCAGCTTCCCTAACGAAGCGTATTACGACGTATTACTAACTAATACTGCTGGATTGAAAGAGTTTTATCTGGAAGGCGTTATTTATGTTAGCGAGGGGTACACCGGATGACTAATAGTGTTGTCGTTAATTCTGTAAACAATACTATTGTCGTTACCGAAAACAGCGGCAGTGCTGTTGTTACTGTTCCTCGGACCTCGGTTGTCACTGCAGTAACGCAGGGACCGCAAGGGGCTGCTGGATCTGCGGGCATTGTTGTAGATGAAACGGCTAAAGTAGACAAAAGCGTCGTCTACTACGACGCTACTGCCGGTCAGTACAAAGCTGACTCCATCTGGACAACCACGACACTCACTGACGGGGGGAACTTCTAACCGTGGCCAACACTCTTCGCATTAAGCGTCGTGCATCTGGTGGAAGCACTGGCGCACCCTCGTCACTGGCAAACGCAGAATTAGCGTATAACGAGTCAGATGCTGGCAACGGCATTCTGTACTACGGCTACGGCACTGGGGGCGCTGGAGGTAGTGCAACCAGTGTTGTTGCGATTGGTGGCGATGGTGCGTTTGTCAATTTGACTGGCGCACAAACCATTTCAGGCAACAAGACATTCACTGGAACGGTTGATTTAAGTGGCGCAACGCTTAGCGGTAACACGACATTTAGCAACAACCTTACTGTTACTGGCAATCTGACGGTCAACGGCACCACAACAACGGTAAACAGCACCACCGTTACGGTGGATGACAAAAACATTGAGCTTGGCTCCACTGCCAGCCCAAGTGACGCAGGTGCCGATGGCGGTGGTATCACACTAAAGGGCACCACCGACAAAACCTTCAACTGGGTTGATGCAACTGATAGCTGGACTAGCTCGGAGCACATCGACCTTGCATCCGGCAAAGAATTCAAGATCAATGGAACAAGTGTTCTTAGCGGTAGCACTCTTGGTTCTGGCGTTACGGCTTCCAGCCTGACTTCTGTCGGCACCATCGCTACTGGTGTTTGGAATGGCACCGCTATTGGTTACGCCTACGGCGGCACAGGTCTAACTGCTGCTCCAAGCAACGGCCAACTTGCAATCGGTAACGGCACTGGTTACACACTGGCGACGTTGACTGCTGGCAGCAACATCACCATCACCGAAGGCAGTGGTTCAATCACGATCGCTGCAGCGGCCGGCGCACCTGTCGCTGGTGACGGTATTGATGTCACTGGTACGACTGTCAGCGTTGACTTGAAGGCCAATGGCGGTCTTGTCATTGAGACAACCGAGCTTGCGGTTGACCTGGGCGCGTCCAGTATTACTGGCACTCTTGGCGTAGCTGACGGTGGTACTTCACACACCAGCTACACCAATGGTCAGCTTTTGATTGGCTCGACTACTTCAGGTGGCCTGAGCAAGGCGACGCTGACTGCTGGCAGCAATGTCTCGATTACAAACGGCGATGGCAGTATCACCATTGCTGCTACTGACACCAACACCACCTACACCGCTGGCAACGGTCTTGACCTTGCGGGGACTGAATTCGCGCTCGACCTGAAAGCCAATGGCGGCTTGGTGATCGAGACAACCGAGCTGGCTCTCGACCTGGGAGCGACTGCAATCACCGGAACGCTTGCAGTCAGTGACGGCGGCACTGGCGCCACCACGATCACGGGGCTAGTCAAAGGCAACGGCACCAGTGCTTTTACTGCTGCTGTTGATGAAACCGACTACCTAAGCCCTAATGCCGAGATTGATGGTGGTACGTTCTAAGCTGCAACTGTCCTGCTACATAGCAATCTAAGGACCGCCACATGGCAAACACAGTAAGGCTCAAGAGAAGCGCTGTTCAGGGGAAAACTCCTACCACCAGTGATCTTCAGCTAGGGGAGCTTGCCCTCAATACTTACGACGGCAAGCTCTACACTAAAAAGGACGACGGCACTGCGTCTATTGTTGAAATTGGCGCCGGAGGCGGCGGCGTTAGTGGAGACATCGCTGTTGACTCTGCTGCGATTGGTCTAGCCAGCACTGAGACAAATACGACGCTAGATGTCTCTGGAGCATATTCAGGGAATGTTGTTTCAGTCGCCGCGCTAAACATTGATTGCAGCGCTGGAAACTATTTCACAAAAACCATCTCTGCCAACAGCACATTTACTTTCGGCAGCGTTCCTGTAAGCAGAGCATATTCTTTTGTGCTGGAGCTTACCCACACATCTGGAACGATTACCTGGCCTGCAGCGGTAAAGTGGCCGGCGGACAATGCTCCTACGCTGACCACGGGCACAACTCATTTATTTGTGTTTGTAACGGATGATGGAGGCTCGCGTTGGCGTGGCGCAGCTCTGCCTGATTACGTTAACTGACCCGAAATGGATCCTTCAAGCCGAGCACTTCTGCTAGCCGCTGGCAGTCAGAATGTAGACACCGCATGGAATTTGCGGTATGCGCAATTTGCAGGGTCGCCGAATAATGTTTTCAACTTTAGAAATATTCATTTTGCGGGCGACGGTTTCGACCTTGCGTTTAAGCCGGATGGCACGAAGCTTTATG
>Ga0208161_1001039_pt1 | contig 15158 bp, 17 predicted proteins | sample CB_VirMetaG_3_FD_184538 | JGI IMG/M metagenome (GOLD analysis project Ga0208161, IMG submission 184538) | Freshwater to marine saline gradient viral communities from Chesapeake Bay - CB_1508_1S Viral MetaG (SPAdes) (version 4) | ecosystem: Environmental > Aquatic > Marine > Coastal | place: USA...
TTAAAGTTGGTAGTTTTAACTCAACCTTCTCTGCAAACTTTGGAACATACTTCGTCATCATCTCATCAAAGTTTTCTCGCATTCTATCATACGACCACTTTGTTTGAATCTCCTTGACAGACTTCTTAGAGTTTGAAAGATACGTCTTATACTTCTTATGGACATCTCGCAGAGTTTCAGCAGCTTTCTGGTAGTTAACATTGAACCACCGTGATCCTTCATTCAAGACTCCTTGCCAAACTGCACTCTTATCGATTGGCTTCAGTTCGCCATCGAGGTAAGTATGGAACGCAGGATTAACAAAATCAATGTGACCACTCCACCCAGAAACAATGACCGGCTTGCCTGTAGTAATGAATTCCGCAATTGGTCGTCCATATCCTTCTCCTTTTGTAAACGATACAAGTGCTTTCACTTTATCGTGATTATACAGAATGTTCATCTCTTCATCTGTGAGATCACCGTGTAGAAGATAAACATTCGGTAGGTTCTTCTTTTTAGACATTCTCTTTATGAGATCAATCTTACTCATTGTTCTACTTCTATCTGTAATAGAGAAACCACCCGAAGATGCTTTTAGTAGAAGTGCTGGTGGATTCTCTGTGTCACCAAAGGTTTCAAAGAATGTAAAGATTAAACCAGAGAGATCTTTTCTATCTTGACCAAAGTCACCTTTTAACCAATGACCAACAAACAGGTAACAAAAATCTTCTTTGATTTCATCGAGAGTTTCTTTTAGTTCACCACTCTGGTTTACTTTTGGATCGAAAATGTCAAGACGAACGCCTTCGTGAAGAACTTCGATTGGAACTTCAACTTGAAGTTGACCAATTGGTTGATTAGTTGATTTATCTCTCTTCTCATACTTAGATTCCATGAGAGTATCTTTTGCGTGTTTAGATGGAACGATGACCAAGTTCATTCTATTACATCCTTCTACCCATTCACCAGAAGCAATATCTGTTTCAACACCAGCGGTGATTCCAATGTTATACTTACCAACTGGTTGGAATTCGTTTGGTATTGTGCACTGAACCCAAATATCTGGTTGTTCAGTTAGTCCAGGAATAATCGAATCAAGAATTTTCTTATGGTCTGGATTATCTTCGTTCAATGCATTCATTGGAGTTTCGCCCCAATTGATTGAAATTGTTTTGATGTTATACTTATCCATCTCAAAAAGAGAAGTCAGTAGGTCTCTTGCGTGTTCCCCGTAACCGCTGCGTGTGGCAATTGGTCCACAAAATACTAAGTTTGGTTTACTCATTTTATCCTCAAGCTAAATGTAATTCAAAACGTTTTCTTGGTTGGAAGTTCTCTAAACATCCATTGATACTATCTGCAACACGTTGACACATATCTGTTCTGCTCATACCAACTTCCGTGTTCATAATAAACTCTCTACCTTTTTGACCAGCGGCTTTTCTATCTTCACGAGACATCTTGAACCATTCGTAAAGTGATTCACCTGCTTCTTCAAAATCTGCTCGGTCATCAAAGATATATGGAGTTGGAACTGAACCTTGAAGTGAAACGTTCGATGGCCACACTGGCTTCACCCATTCACCGTGTTGATAATTTCCAGATACTCGTTTACGATGTAGAGTTTTAATATCAACGTATTCTTCGGCTGTAAAGTATTTACCCGTTGTTGGATTGATGAAACCACATTGATCTTGGAGACCACCTGTTACGTTTACAACAATTGGTGTTCCAGCTGCAAGTGCTTCAGCAGTTCCTAAACCAAATCCCTCATTGGATGCAATGTTGATAACAACATCCGCAACGTTATACATAACGTTTAGTCCATCTGTTGGTTGAATCCTATCACTAAACATAACTGGATATTCGGGGCAAAGTTCACCAACAACTGCGGTCAAATCTGTTCCGTTTGGATCAATTGGTTGAGTGTGCATCAACAACATACATTCTTCCGATGCATTACCACCATTTTGATCAATGAGTTCACAGAGGCGTTTGTATGCAAGAACAATATCGCCTGGATGTTTACGGTGGATGTTTCTGTTATTCCACATCACAACAAATCGGTTATCATTACCTTCTCTGATCTTCTTAGATTCATTCAGAAGATTGTTCCAAGATTTATCACCTTCTGTAATTGGATAAAACATCTCAGTGTTAATTCCGTGAGGAACATAGGTGATTCTGTGTGATGGTGTTTCTTGATTGAATCGAGTCAATACCCTATGATTAATACCATATGTTTGCTTTGAGATTGCCATCAAAAGATCACAACTTGCATATGCTTCTTTGTTCCACATCGGATCTGGAATATCGTCCCAGATGTTTAAGTATAACAATGGAATATTTCTACGAACTTCTTGTTCCATGTTATACAACCATCCCCAAAATCTTGGGTCAGTGAAGTGTAGAATTGCATCTGGTTTTTCCGTGTCAATCAACTTACGTAGAAGAAGAGGATCACCATAACCATCATTGCAATAAACTTTAACAGATGCATCTTTAACACCAGTTAACTCCGATGCATCTTTTGACAAGTCCATAACCTTTCCTTTATCAGGATGGTTGATTGCTGCACCGAGTTGAACCCAATCAAAATGTTGAACGGTTCCGATTACCATATCTCTGGATACGGTTGCAATACCGGAAGTTAATCGGAGGTCATCCGAAAGTAGGAGAATTTTTTTCTTAGCCATACATAACCTTTACATTACAAAACTTCTTTGTTTACGATAAATATCAATATACGAAAAAATGATTACAATAACAAGTGTGGTTTAGCTTCGATCAAACCATTTTGTGTAATCAAAACGTGTTCTGATTTTGCGTGAAACTCGTCAATAGTTCTTGCGTTTACATAAGACATTGAAGATCGAACACCGTCACGAATATCGTTAATGATTCTCTGAACCTTACCCTTGTAAGGGATCAACTTTGAATTGCCTTCTACGTTCTTTTCTTCCAATCCGTGAACTTGTTTTACTTCAGCAGATGCAGAACCACGATACTTCTTGAAGAGTTGTTCGTTTGGCCACATACCCATTCTTTGAATCTCACCGGGTGATTCACGAGTTCCTGCAAGAAGTGAACCAATCATAACAGAATCTGCACCAAGTGAGAGTGCCTTGGCAACATCACCCGTCATTCTAATTCCACCGTCTGCAATAATCGGAACATCGATTCCTGATTCTTCCACGGCACGAATAGATTCGATGAGTGCAGTTACTTGTGGAATACCAACACCAGTTCTGATTCTTGTTTCACAAAGAGAACCGTTACCGATACCAACACGAATTGCATCAGCTCCCCATTCTGCCAAGTTTCTTGCACCTTCGTAAGTAGCAACGTTACCAGCGATAACATCTACATATTCAGGTAGATTTTCTTTACACCACTTAATTGCATCACGAACTTGCTTTGTGTTACCGTGAGCAACATCAATAAGAAGAACAATTGCACCTGCATTTGCCAGGGCGGTTGCACGTTCTTGATAATCACCTGTTGCACCGATTGCAGCTGCAACAAGTTTCTCTTGCTCTTTTACTTTCATTACGTGTTTTACTTGTTCATCAATTTTCATAAAACGATGAATGACTCCTACTCCACCATAGGATGCAATAGCAAGTGACATCTTTGAATCGGTCACAGTATCCATCGGTGAAGCAACAAGTGGTGTTCCAATCATGTATCGTTTAGTGAAACGAGTTTTCAAATCACACTGACTGCGAGATTCTATTTCACTGTATGTTGGGATGATTTGTAAATCATCAAACGTATATGCGTAATTCATTACTTAATCCTATTCTTTGTTGGACATAAATCATCTCTATCTTTGAATTCACACCATCGGCAATTCTTGGCTTTCTCACCTGCAATTGCTTGATGTTCAATATCGGTCTTCTTAGTTCCGTCTTCATTGAAACAAGTAACAACAAAGTTTTGAATCTCTTTTAAGATTTGACTCTGAGATACTTTCCCGTGAGAAGGTTCAAACCTTTGTATTCTTTTTCGCATTGCAGCATACTCTGCATTCTCATCAACTTTACGTTTGAGAATAAGATACTCAACAACAATATCGTCTGGATCAATGTTGAACTGTTTTGCGTAGAAGGTCTTATACAAAACAAGTTGTGATACTTTTGTCTTGTCTGCTTTCATATACTTGTTCCAACCACTCGTAGATGTTTTGAAATCGTATATGTGAATCGTTCCAGTTACAGTGTTTCGCATTACAAGATCAAGAAAACCAACCAGACGAACAGACGGGTGCGATTCTACTGGAACAATGTTTATTGGTTTCTCAATACCAACAAGTTCCCATCCCTTCTTCATAAAGAATTCATCACGGTGTGCTTTGAACCAACGCAGAATATGAATTCCATCAAGTAGGTATTCTTCCATTTCTTTTGAGGAAGAGAAGTGATTGTTTTGGTTCTCAGTGAGAAGTGTTTTGTATTCTTCTGACATCTTCTCTTTTAGTAGGTCTTCTACTGGTAGTGCGTTCGCTTCATTGATAGAACCTTTATACAGAATCTCAATATACATCTGCAATACTTCGTGCATCGCTGTTCCAAACACAAGTGCAAGGGATGGTGATGATAGACCAACCTTGTCAATGTAATTTAGTTTCCAACGATGCGGACACCCTTTCCACATTTGATACTGTGAAAAGGAAACCTTTGCGTCAGTCATTATTTACCCCACGTTCCGTTTCTCACCAACTGGGCAATAATTCCATAAACAGAAATATCTTTGAATGTATCTTCTAATGATTCACCAACAGCATCTACTGCACCAAACATAATCATTTGCTTGTAACGATTGATCTTATCATTTAATCGGAAGAACAAACCTTGAAGTGACAACTTACGATCTTGTTCTCTTTCAAGAGTTGTTCCCAATGAGATATTGTCTGGACCGTAGTTAGATTGCTTACGGCAAAATAGTTCATACTGTTCACGTTGAATTCGTTTGAAGTCATCGGTCATCGTTGGATATTTAGCTTCCATTTCGAGAACGATTGGATCTTCTTTTCTTCCTAGATCAATTTCTTTTATTGACATTGTGTTCCTCATTTTATTGTCTTTATCTGTTTCTCAAATTGTTTTAGTTCTTCTTTGGTTGACCCATATGATTTCAATATCTCTACAAGTTCATCTGGGTTCTGTTGTTGAAGGATTGTAATATACTCAAAAGTTTGGAGTTTACCAAGCTGGAAATGTTGGCAGAAGACATCAATGAATTTTGAATCCAACTCAATCTTCTTTTTCTTCTTGACGTATTTCAAGAAAAACGAAACCTTTGGTAATACGTCATAAAGAAGTTTGTAGTAATCCTTTGATGTAAGGATACCATTTGAATACTTTTGAAAGTCATTGATGGCTTCCACCAAATCCATCTCCATAGAAAACCACCGTGAAATAAGAAAGTTATTCCACGCTTTCTGATCTTCTGGTTCAAGTGATTCCCACTTTACTTTCTCTTTGGAAACCGCCTTGATAAGATCAAATAAATTCCTAGCCATTCTGACCAAACCCTTGTGGGAGGAATTCAGAGTTAATGTTTCCACATTCAAGACAAGCGTATGTTTCAAGTGGAACAATTCCCTCTTGTCCCGTTGGTGACACTAATGCAGAAATTTTCTTGAAGAAAGTTACCTGATGGAAAAAGTGTCCACCACATTTTGAACAAACTATGTCCTGTGCATCGGCCAGGTTTAGATTGACTCGTTGTTGTTGTGGTTGTTGTGGTGGGACATTTCCACCATCGATTCCTAAAATCTTGCTCATTGTTTTCTCCTATTGGTGATATTATTTTCGTTGATCAATTTCCATAATGATCTGTGTAAACATTGCCATTGCATTTATTTCGTGGTCAACAACCAAAGCGTCCTTGTATTGTGATTCCGCAAGAATCAAGATGATAGAGGATACAACTCCGTTGGCATATGAATCAACATTATCGTAAAGATACCTGAACAGTGGTGTGTAATCACGAACCGAATTGTCTGCAAGTATTTGACGAATAGATAGAAACTTTTCTTTCTTTGACTTGTTCGATTTCAATTCATCAACAATCGTTGAGTAGAAATTGTTTTGAACAAGAGTTGACTTATCGAGTTGCATCTTACCATCGAGGATACAACGTTGAACTGTATTCAGAACACGTCGAATATCAGGATACGTCATATTGATGATCTGTGCTAAATCTTCCTTAGAGAACTCCACGCCTTCCGATTCAAGAATTCCCATCGTGTGAATCGCAACATCTTTCTTTGATGGTGGAACAATGTTGAAGATTTGACAACGAGATTGGATGGGGTCAATAATCTTATCAACATAGTTACACGTCAAAATAAAACGTGTTGTCTTACTGAATGTCTCCATGATATTACGGAGAGCAGCTTGAGCATTTGGTGTAAGGTAATCGGACTCATCGAGAATGATGATCTTCAAACCACCGAAACCGATTGACGATGCGAACTGCTTGATTTTGTCTCGGACGGTATCAATGGAGTTCTCATCGGAAGCATTTATGTAAATGTAATTGTCTTTTGAAATTGTGTTGGCTACAATCTTTGCAAGTGTTGTCTTACCACTACCAGCATCACCATAAAGAAGAAGGTGGGGAACATCACCCGATTGTAGGTATCTCTTGAACGTTTCCTTGATTGTTTCATTTCCAATATACGTGTCAAGTGATTGTGGACGATACTTTTCCACATAGAGAGTGTGTTGGGGATTGAACATTTTGAAACCTTATTGTTATCAGATGAATACAATATACGGAATTTTCGGGACATTTCCAAATGAAAAAGGGAACCGAAGTTCCCTTTATTTTTACAGACTATTCATATCAATTGTTTTCTAGCTTAACCAAGTAATACTTAGATTCAAATCCATCAATTTCAAACTCTGCCTTTGCAAGACCTTCCGATGAAACCATGAGAGTTGCACCATTCAGGTCTTTGTTTGATGCAAGGATTTCACGGAAATACTTTGCAGAGAATGAGATTGGGTCAATGTCCGCAGTCATTTCATATTCAATATCGATTGAAATTCTGTTGGAGTTCAAGTTAGAATATCCAAGAACAATTTGATACTTATCGGTCTTTGGGTTCTTTGCGATTGTAAAGTGTTCAATCTCTGGAAGAGCTGACTTTGCCTTGATGAACTTATCGATAAACTCTTTTGTGATCTTGATTGTAAGTTCAAAGTTGGGAAGTTGTTTGAGGTCTGGTGCAGGTGGAATAACTGCCATATCTGCGAGCATATAATTGACGGTGGACGAGTTATCATCTAAGGTAAGAGAATATGCTTTATCACCAGATAGGTTTACGTTAAAGTTAATCTCGTGTCCCAATACACTCAGTAGCTTTACCAACAAGTCTGTGTTATAAACACCCAAGATTGTTTTCTGTCCATTGAACATATTAAGTGTAACTTCTCCAACAACGGACTTATCATCCGAGATGAATCGTGTAGATAAGGAACCGTTAGAGTTCCACGATACAGATTGAATCAATCCATTTAGATGATACTTACTGATAAAGTTCATCAGTCTTGACTTTTCCATTTTTACTCCTGTCTAAAATTGTTTGTTAGAATTGAAAATAGTTCTGAATTAAAGATTCCGCGATTTCTTTGTTTTTGATTTCTGTTTCTACTGGCTTTAATCTTTCCTTAGCAATATCAATATACTCAGAATTTAGTTCACATCCAAGATATTTTCTGTTGTTTTTCATTGAGACCAAACCAGTTGTTCCTGACCCGAAGAATGGGTCTAATACAATTCCACCTTCGGGTGAACCTGCAATAACACAAGGTTCAATCAGATCGGGTGGGAAAGTTGCAAAGTGTGCCCCGTGAAATGGTTTTGGGGATATTGTCCAGACAGAACGTTTGTTTGCCTTCTCATATGACTTTTGTAATCCCGTGTGAGGATTCAAGCCAGTTCCAGGATTGTGATACTTTCCTTTTGTTCTATCTCGTGTTCCCCAATCTTGTTTGACTGGTTCCTTTATACTTTCCGCATCATAGTAATATGTCTTTGACTTGGAAAGAAGGAAGATATACTCGTGTGCTTTTGTGCATCTATCCGTGACTGACTCAGGCATAGTTGATGTTTTATGCCAAATAATGTCCTGACGAAGATACCACCCATCACTACGAAGAGCAAACGCAACCATCCACGGAATACCGATGAGGTCTTTTTGTTTGAGACCGGATGCTTTCAATTTATTCAGATTTCCACTGGTGGCTACCCCAGATAAATCACGACCACCATTTTTAGCAGAAACATCATTGAACCCACCACCATTGAATTTACCAACGGGTGTGTTTGCATAAGTATCACCCAAGTTCAACCAAAGAGTTCCATCATCACGAAGAACACGTTTCACTTCTCTGAATACTTCTACTAATTTTTGGACATATTCTTCTGGTGTTTCTTCCAAACCAATTTGTCCATCCTTACCGTAATCGCGGAGACCATAGTAGGGTGGTGAAGTAATGCACGTATTCGCAATACCGTCGGGTAATGATTTCAAAGATTGAATACAATCACCCTCTAATATAGTGTTAGCATCTATCATTAGAATTCAAAATAACTGTTAATGATACCTTCGGCTTTTTTCTTGTTCTCTTCTTGAAGGTGAACTGGTTGTAATCTCTTCTTCGCAATTTCAATATACTCTGGATTTAATTCACAACCGATATACTTACGACCGTGTTTTACAGCAACTACACCAGTAGTTCCTGCACCAAAGAACGGATCAAATACGATTCCATCTGCCGGTGCACCTGCAAGGATACAAGGTTTGATAAGTTCTTCTGGATAAACTGCGAAGTGTGCACCATCATAATTCTTCGATGTAATTGGAACAGACCACACTGATCTCTTGTTTCTAAACCCATCATTCTCTGGTGCATTACCACTGTAAGAACCTGGCTTACGTGGGTCTTTCTTTCCACCAATCGGAGAAAGGTGTTGTCTATCCATCTTTGAAACAGAACGTTCACGGATAGATTCGTAGTCAAAGAAATAGTCGGGGTTCTTTGTTAAGAGGAAAATATACTCGTGGGACTTTGTGCATCTATCAGTAACAGATTCTGGCATTGGGTTTGGTTTATGCCAGATAATATCTTGACGAAGATACCAACCGTCTTCTTGAAGAGCCATTGCAACTCGCCAAGGAATTCCCATTAAATCTTTCTTCTTGAAACCAACGTCTTTACGTTTCATCTTTGAACGAAGATCAACGTCTACATCACCATTTGTTACGGGGTTGGTAGTTTGGATTCCTTGTTTGTAACCATTACCACCAGAACCTGCATAAGAATCACCGAGGTTCAACCAAAGAGAACCATCATCTCGTGTGATACGTTTTACTTGTGAAAACACCTCAACCATTTTATCAATGTATTGTTGTGGTGTTTCTTCTTGCCCAATTTGTCCATCCTCACCATAATCTCGTAGACCATAATAAGGTGGTGAAGTAACGGTGGTATTGATAATCGAATCCGGCAAGGTCTTCATCGATTCAATACAATCACCTTCTAGAATAATATTTGCTTCCATATCCATAACTTGTTTGTTGAACGAAACACTAATATACGAAATAGATTTGTCATATCAAAATGAAAAGAACTTCTGTGCATTCTTTTTATGTTCCGATGGCCACTCCCAATTCATTGCTTCATAGAATGCTCGTAGTTTACCATCCAACTCTGAATTGAAAAGTTCATTCGCATCAAAGTATTGCTTTACGAAGTTCAAGATTTCCTCTGGATCGGAATCTCCACGGAAAGCCATCTCTTCCAATCCATACGGATTGTTTTTAAGATACACAATCTTGATCTTGTCACCATTCTTAATTGCTGGAAACTTTGGTGGACACTTAAACATCTTCAATAGTTTGTTGTGGTTGATTGCTGCCTTAACGTGAGCAGGAGTTCCAGAACCAAACTTACCAAGAGTATCTGCTTCAATCTTTTCCTCATACTTCTTGATGTCTTTTACCGAAGAGTTCTTTGCAACCTCCGTGAATGAAATAGAAGATAGGTTCTCCTTAAAGGAAAGAATGTTCTTATCGATCTCATCCTTAGATTTCGATTTCAAAATATCAACGAGAACTTCCTTCATGAACTTCTGAAATGACTTGGGGAACGAAGAACGAACAACATCAAGTCCCGTCACTTTCAACTCATCCATAGGAACACCGTTATCTGAAATCACCCACAGTGCATACCGTTTCTTCCTAACCCAAAACCCTGTCCTAGCAATCATCTCTTGTTTAATTTCAAGTCGGTGGTAATCCGTGTTAAACACCTTCTTAGCCAGAACATTGTAAAACCCATTAACATAATCCTGAACTTCACCAGCAATCTCGTAAATCTTCTCACTCATCTGTTCAAGGTTATCTAAATCCATGTCAGGAAAACGATTCTTCACAAGTGGAAGACACGAAACAAACACCGAGTCAGTATCAACGTATTGAACATAATCGGCGTCGCCTGTCCCCAACTCTTTATTGTATTTCATGTTGATTGCATCTTGCGTCTTTTGAATCACCGTCCTACCCGTAGTCGTAACGGCCTCAGCATTATCCACGTCGTAGAATCTAAACGCAGGTAGACCCAACACACCATAAAGAGAATTCAGAAGAATCTTTTGCACCAACTGCCGCTTCTTATAGAAGTTATACTTTTCGTCGTTACCTTCTTTACCCCACTTCTTCATTTGATCTTTATACTCTACACGCTTATCGAACCAATCATTTAGAATTGCAGGAATAAGACCCGTAATATCTCGATTATACATCACACCATTAGACGCCACAGTATAACGATACTTCTCAAAGAACTTCACTAACTTTTCTCTACTTACACGCTCCCCGTTAATGATATACTCATCTTTATGACCACGAATAAACTCATCAGCATCCCAATCTAAAATCTTCGCCACCTTTGTCTCAGGAGAAATATTCAAAGTCATAATGATAGAAGGATACAGAGAAGTCAAGTCCAAGTCATAAATCCAATCATATCTACCAGGTTTAGGGTCTTTCACAAACGCACCAATGAAACCTTGTTCACCAGATTCTTTCAACTCTTGCATCTTTTCTCTACGATCCGCCGGCTTATTAGGAGCCACCACATCGATTCTCTTCAAGTGAGTTAGAAGTGCCCCTTCAAGATACTTAGACGAATAAAAGAAGTCTTCATATGGAACGTGACACACATGACAAATACCTCGAACCAAATCAATGTATTGCAACTTCTTATCTAAGTCTAACACAAGTTGAACGTCTACAATGTTATACTCGATAAACTTGTCAATGTCTGTTTCCATCAACTGGTCAAGATTGCCTTCATACTCAACCTTACCACGTCCCAACTCAGTCATCGATACGGCATTAAGTGCATACGAAGGAAGTTCCTTATAGGAAAACTTCTTATACACCACCATGTAATCCAATACCGATGTTCCAGCCAACGTCCAACGATCTCGATACGGAGAGTAAAACATCTCACCGATAATCGATAATTGATTTGCAACCTTTTTACCCAACACTCTTTTGATACGATTGTGCAGATACGGAATGTCAAACTTATCTACGTTCCAACCTGTCATGATGTGAGGTTGAATTGTGTTGATTGCATCAATGAATTTAAGAAGAAGGTCTTTCTCATTACCACATGAAATAATGTGACGATTACCAACCGTTTTAGTTTCTACCCTTTTCTTTTTGTCTAACACAAGAACCGTGAACTCATCTGTTGCAGAATCATGATAAGCAATAGAAGTAACTTCGTTATTACCTAATTCTGGATCCGGAGTTCCTGTAATCATCTCAACCTCGATGTCAAACGCCATCGTGACGATTCCTTCTGACGGCATATCTGAATCACCATACATATCAATAAGAACCCTTGTTGTTTCTGGAACATCGGATTCAAGAAGATCGGGATCGTTCTTTACGAAGTTAGTTGTTTTGGTGAGACGATCCCCGTAGAGAGAAACGTATTTACCGTTGGGATCTTTGCGGTATGCATACGGTTGATAATTGAAGTGGATAAGACCACGCTTATCATCCCATACCCATGCTTCATTTGTAGTTGTTTTTACGAAAATGTTTTGATACATAACCCTTCTCTCAGTCCTCAGACATAAATGTATAGTTACCTTGACGGTAGTTTGGAATCACTTTGAACGTATCTGTAAATTCATCTTTACTGTAAACTGTGAAATTATCACCATCAATCACGACATAGTTTCCGGCGTAACACCTGAGTTTGTTTGGTAGGTCAATTGACACCAAGTCTTTATCTAAGAAGTCCTCGACATAATCACAGTTCCACTTTCGACAAAATTCTTTGGCCGACGATTCTTTCCCGTCAAACCGATACGCAATGTATTTTGTTTTCTTTAACTCTACTTGTATGTATTCCATTTTACTTACCCATCATTTTACGAAAGAAATTCATATTGTTTCTTAACCATTGACCGATGTATTTCTTACCATCCTTTGGCATTACCCAAACACTACTGACTTCCTTTTCATCTGGAAAGGTTACATCTTCCAAAAGTTCTGGATCATTGTGGGATGACTTTATCAATTGTTTTGTTTCGTGACGGAGTTGTTTGTGCCAGATTCTTTTCGCGGACTTTTCTGTTTCCGCGGTTGTTGTTCCGACGATTGGTGTCTTCTTATAACTTCTACTCATGTCTATCTCCAATGTTTGTTGATAATGAGAAATATACGAAAGAACCGGGAATATAACAAAAAAAGGTCTCGAAATTGAGACCTTTATTTTTCCACACACATCAGTTAAATCACATCTTCCATCGGAGAAATGTCCCTCCAATTACCCTCAGCAATCTTCTTCATAGCCATCTTACCCATGATGTTTGCTACCGCAAAGTAATTGTATGCATTCTTTGTTTGTTCATAGAAGTTTGATTCAAAGGTAAATGGTCTACCACTTACTTTTGTCATGAACTCTGCATCCTTACCAAAGGTCATATCTTTGAATTGAACTTTCTTTCCGTATCCAGGATATGCATCAGGACATTTGTTTGTTCCAATGAGGATTGATCCTTTTACTATCTTACCTTCTTCTCTTTTTGGAATGAAGAGAATAGAGTCTTGCATGAATTCTTCACCAAACTTTCTAAGGTCTTGTTCTAGTTTACCACCATCTTTTAGATCAACCACGAAGAATGATGCTTCCTTAACTTCTTTTGCATTTGGAGTCTTAAAGTTTTCGATATAAGAACCATCTACCTTAGTAACACCATAACCCAATACTTGTAGCTTAGCTTGAAGTTGACGGTTTCTTTTTAGGTTATCTTCCAATGAATACTCTGGATCGTCTTGTCCTGCACATCCTTCTTTTGAACGGAATGCAGTTATTACTCCACAGTCATGATTGTTCATGTGATGAACGACTCTGCTTAAGCTTGATTCATTGATACTGTTTGGTATTAGATTTTTTAGTTTCATTCGACTCTCCGATTATTCATATGTGCAATATACACATAAATATGATTCCATACAAGTTTAAGACCCAGTAGAACCAAATCCACCTTCACCGCGATCAGTTGAAGACAGTTCTTCTACTTCTTCCAATTGAATTTGTGGATATGGAAGAATAATCAACTGACCAACTTTGTCACCTGCTTTGTATGACTGATTTGATTTGTTGAACCTCAACATGATTTCACCACGATACCCAGAATCAATTACACCAACGGAGTTCTTCAAATAGAAGTCCTCTAACTTTGAAACTGATGAACGAGGGAATACAAGCCCAACATATCCTTCTGGAATTTCGATAGAGATACCAGTCCCATATTCAACGAATGTATCCGTGTATCGTTTTGAAATAGCTGTAAGGTCAAGACCTGCATCTCCGTCTTTTGCATATGTTGGAGTAACTGCATCGGGATACAACTTCTTGAATTTAACACTCAATTTGTTTTGACCAGAACTTACTTGGAACTTTACACCACTCGGAGTTGTCCACTGACTAAACATATCTACCTCACTTAATTGCTTGTTCGTAAACTGATTTTGCGTGAATACCTACAAACCTATTTGTTTCTACCCCACCCTTTTCAATAATCACAACTGGAATAGAACGGACACCTGCTTGTTGTGCGGCTGCTGGTTCTTCATCCACATCGATGTATGTATATCCAATCGATGAATTGGCTGAGTAAATTTCTTGCATGATTGGTTTGAGTGCTCTGCAAGGTGAGCACCATTGAGCGCCGTAGTGTTTGATAATTGTCATCGTATTTCCTTGAATTCTAATTCTGAAAGACTGTGAGTTATTTGTTCGTTGTTATTTGTTACGTGTGACTGATGGTAATGACCATGATACCACACAAAGTTTGGATTTGTTTTTAGAATTTCCTTATACAGTTTTTCCATTACCGACTGATTTCTATTGAGGTCTTCTATAAGAAAGGTATCTTCTTTTGCAAAATGTTTTACTGCATCGGAGCCATCAATTGTATATGGTGAACATGGGTGATAAACTTCGTGGGTAAAAAGAATATCTATCTTGTTATCCCCAACATACAGAACTGGATCGGGTATATAATTTTCACCCACCCAATAGTCAACACCTTGGCGTCTACGCAGACGATCAATTGAAATTGCACCACCGGCAAAATAACACATCTTACCTTCGATTTCTCGAACATGGTCATCTGTCATAAACTCTATGTTTGAGAAGTGAAATCCAGTTCCACCATCCCAATATGAAGGGTTGTCATGATTACCACGAATAACATACAACCTTGAATTACCTTCTTCCAATCGTAAATTGATCATGGACATTATACCCCATTCTATTTTTGGATCTTTGAATCCAAGACCAAAGTCACCGAGTTGAATGAAGTTTACATCGGTATTTGTCTCCAAGACAGCATCAATCTTAGAGATCAGTTGATCAAATTTTCCGTGGACATCACCAATAGCGATAATCATTTCCGTAACCTTTTGTTTTACAAGAATTCAATATACGTAATTTTCAAATCATATACAAGTATGGTTTCCATTTTTCGTGCATTCTCGAATCCTGAGACATGAACATCAACTGTGTTGGTGCTTTTAGTTTTGATGGAGTCTTGAATCCAACTTGATCTGGTGTCTTGTTGTCCTT
>Ga0208161_1001042_pt1 | contig 15137 bp, 25 predicted proteins | sample CB_VirMetaG_3_FD_184538 | JGI IMG/M metagenome (GOLD analysis project Ga0208161, IMG submission 184538) | Freshwater to marine saline gradient viral communities from Chesapeake Bay - CB_1508_1S Viral MetaG (SPAdes) (version 4) | ecosystem: Environmental > Aquatic > Marine > Coastal | place: USA...
AGTCTCCTAGACTGGTTAAACTACTTTCTGATTTGGAAAATTGTAGTTTAGTTAATGAAATTCTCTTAATTGAGGATGCCCCATACACAGGAATGTTAGATGGTATGGTTTTAAATAAAACTATTATTCATCCTTTTACCGAAAAAAGATATTGTAATGGGGCTTGGAATTATGGTATTGAAAAAGTATCTAATTATTACTATGCTTTGTGTAATGATGATATAAATTTTGATACTAGTATTATTGAAGATGTTATTCATTTTTATAAACTTAGACCTAATTCTGGATTTATAGGAATGGATAGCTCTCAATATGATGTTACAAATCACCCAGAAATTTATGGTTTTGTCAAAAAATCAGATTATGAAGCAGTTAATGGTTGGGGTTGTTTAATTTTTAACCATAAAAGTAATAATGTTTTTATTCCTGAGGATTTAAAACATTGGTGTGGTGATTCTTACTATTTAACTTATAGTAAGTATCCATGTTATAGGTATTTTGGTTCTAAAATGTATACAGAAATGTCTACATCTATGTCTCCTGAGATTTTTGAAATTGGAAGTCAAGATCAAAAAACCTTTATAGAAAAATATAAAAAATAAGTTTTGGCTAAAAAGAAAATTCCTTCTATTATAAAGGAAATTAAAAATTTTAAACCTGATACAATTAATTTTGCTTATCAGAAAAATATTTCCTATTCCCAGCTTTCAATGTACACTCAATGTCCTAAAAAATGGTCATTACAGTATAGAGAAGGGCATAAATTATATGAACAAAGTATTCATATGACATTTGGTACAGCTCTACATGAAACAATCCAAAATTATCTGGATGTGATGTATGAAAAAAGTGGAGCTGAAGCCGATAGAATTGATTTGGTAGAATATTTTGAGGATCGTCTTAGAGAACTTTATAAAGAAGGATATCAGAAAAATGAAGGTCATTATAGCACCCCTGAACAATTAAGAGAATTTTTTGAAGATGGAGTTGAGATTATCAATTATATTAAGAAAAAACGTAGTGCGTATTTTAGTAAGCGTGGGTGGTATCTCGCAGGCTGTGAGGTACCTATCGTTATAACGCCTAATAAACGCTATAAAAACGTTATATACCAAGGTTTCATTGACGTTGTGTTATACCATGAACCTACAAATACCTTTAAAATAATCGATATAAAAACATCTACTAAAGGGTGGGGTGATAAAGAGAAAAAAGATGAATCTAAACAATTTCAACTTATTCTCTACAAAAAATACTTCAGTGAACAATTTAATGTTCCTATTGAAAATATAGATATTGAATTTTTTATTGTAAGAAGGAAAGTATGGGAAAATGCTGACTACCCTATTGGTAGAATCCAACTTTGGAAACCAGCATCAGGTAAAGTAAAATTAAATAAAGCAACTAAAAACGTAGAAGACTTTATTACTCAAGCTTTCACCCAAGAAGGTTATGCTGAGAAAGAGTATGAGCCAATTATTAACGATAATTGTAAATGGTGTCCTTTTTTTAAAACTCACCTTTGCTCCGCAACTTTTTCTAATTAACATATATTTATTGACGTATATAATTAAATTAAGATTATGAGTAAAAATGAACAAACATTAACAAGTGTTAAGATTAAGACAGACTTGTTCGACGAGTTCAAAGTTTCTTGTGTAAGACATAAATTTTCTTTCCAAAAGCTTGCTGATCGATCAATTCATTTGTATCTTACTGATGAAGACTTTAGAAAAAAAGTACATTCACACAACAATTTAGATTTAAAATAAGTTTATGAAAGAAGGTTACGTACCTCAGAATCAAAGGAAAAAAATTCTTTTGATGGCTGATGACATCCGACTACCATCAGGGGTAGGAAATGTAGGAAAAGACATTGTAATTAACACTTGTCACCGTTACAATTGGGTTAACGTAGGAGGTGCTATGAAGCATCCTGACAAAGGTAAGCGTTTTGATTTAAGTGTAGATTCTAATAAAGAAGCTGGTATTGAAGATTCATCAGTGGTTGTTTACCCTACTGACGGTTATGGCGATCCTAATCTACTTAGAAACATTATTAATCTTGAAAAACCAGATGCTATCTTTTTGATTACGGATCCTCGTTATTGGGTTTGGTTATTTCAAATGGAAAATGAGATTCGTAAACATATTCCTATTGCTTATCTTAATATTTGGGATGATTACCCAACCCCTGCTTATAACAAAGGATTTTACGATTCATGTGATGCTTTATTAGGTATTTCAAAACAAACAGTAAATATTAATAAACTTGTTTTAGGAGATAAAGCTAAAAATAAAATTATTGACTATGTACCTCATGGTATTAGTACTAAATACTATTTCCCTATCAATGAAGGAGATACCCAATATTCAGAATTATTAGAATTTAGAAAACAATTGTTTGGAGGTAAAGATATTGAATTTGCTTTACTATTTAATTCAAGAAACATTCGTCGTAAATCAATTCCTGATACTTTATTAGCTTGGAAATATTTTGTTGATAAATTGCCTAAAGAGCAAGCTGATAAATGTGCTTTAGTACTTCATACTGAACCTGTAAGTGAACATGGTACTGATTTATATGCTGTAAAAGATTATATTTTTGGAGAAAATTATGAAAATGTAATTATTTCATCTAACAGAATCCCAGTAAACTTAATGAATTTGCTTTACAACAGTTGTGATGCTCAAATTCTATTGAGTTCAAATGAAGGTTGGGGTCTTTCACTTACAGAAGCATTATTAGTAGGTAAACCTATCATTGCTAACGTAACAGGTGGTATGCAAGACCAAATGCGTTTTGAAGATGAAGATGGTAATTGGTTTACTCCTAATGCTGAAGTACCTTCAAACCATACTGGAAAGTATAAAAAACATGGTGATTGGGCCTTCCCAGTTTACCCATCAAGTCGTTCTTTACAAGGATCACCTCAAACACCTTATATTTGGGATGATAGATGTAGTGCTGAAGATGCTGCTGAACAAATTATGAATGTTTATATGGAAGGTATTACTGGTAGAACAGAACGTGGATTAAAAGGACGTGAATGGGCTCTTAGTGAAGAAGCTGGGTTTACATCTAAAATTATGGGTGAACGAGTAATTAAAAATTTAGATCAATTATTTAAAACTTGGACCCCAAGAGAAAGTTATTATATTATACCTGCTAATGAATATAAAGCAGATGTTGTAAATCATAAATTGTTATATTAATGAGTAAGCCATTATTTGTAATCAGTGCCCCCTTTGATACCTATTCAGGTTATGGAGCACGTTCAAGAGATATTATTAAATCTATCATTAAAAGTGATAAGTATGATGTAAAACTTCTATCACAAAGATGGGGTAGTACACCTTGGAATTTTATTAAAGACCATTTTGAAGAATGGGGATTTATGGTTAATCACTTACTAAACCCCCAAGAACAAAATCGTCAACCTGATGTTTGGATGCAGATTACTGTACCTAATGAATTTCAACCTCTAGGAAAGTATAATATTGGTGTAACAGCTGGTATGGAAACTACTTTAGTTGATGCTTCTTGGGTTGAAGGTGTTAATCGAATGGATATTAATTTTGTATCTTCGGAACACTCTAAACAATCATTTTTAAATTCTAAATTTCAAAAACAAGAAAATGGTCAAATTATAGGAGTTATAGAAGTGCAAAAACCTATTGAAGTATTATTTGAAGGTGCTAACTTAGATATCTATAAACCTGTAAACTCCGCTTTTAGCTTAGATATTCCCGAATCATTTGCTTACTTATTTGTTGGACATTGGATGCAAGGTGATTTAGGTGAAGATCGAAAAAATGTAGGGTATTTAATCAAAGCATTCCTTGAAACATTTAAAAATACAGTTAATGCCCCTGCTCTTATTTTAAAAACATCTGGTGCTGGTGCCTCTGCAGTTGATCGAGAAATGTTACTTAAAAGGTATAATCAAGTAAAAAACACCGTAAAAGGTAAATTACCTAATGTTTATATCATTCATGGTGAATTGTCTGATACTGAAATGAATGAACTTTATAATCACCCTAAAGTAAAAGCTATGGTTAGCTTAACTAAAGGTGAAGGTTTTGGTCGTCCATTACTTGAGTTTAGTTTATCTAAAAAACCAATTATTGCAAGTGGTTGGAGTGGTCATATGGATTTTCTTAAACCTGAATTTAATATTTTGGTTAATGGTAATCTTCGTAATATAGATCGTAGTGCTATTGTTCCTAATATGATTTTAGCTGAAAGTCAATGGTTTACCCCAAATCCTCAAGATGTAGGAAATAAATTAAAAGATGTTTGGAAAAACTATAAAAAATATATTGAATTAGGAAAACGTCAAGCCCATCACAGTAAAACTAACTTTAGTTGGGAAAAAATGGATGAGGTGTTATCTTCATACTTAGATAAAAACATCCCTAAATTTGCCCAGCAAGTTCAGTTAAAACTTCCTGATTTGGGGACTAAAACTAATAAATTAGAACTACCTAAATTAAAATAAAATGGACAAATTAGTTGTTTGTAAAAGATGTGGCAGTGATGCTTGTTACGCCCAGGAAGTAAATGAATCAATTACTAACTACCAATGTATGGGTTGTGGTTTCATTTCAAATTCACTTATGAAACCCAACTCAGAATTTATGCTTCAACAATTAGAAGTCTTACCTGAACTTTATAAAGATATATTATTCACAGATAGTGAGGATTACATTTGGATGCCTTCAACTGTAAATATTCCTACTATGGGTATGGTCTTTATTAATGGTACAGATAAAAATAACTGGCATTGGGCTGCTGTTAAAGCTGTCCAAATTACAGAAGGAGAAAAAGAAGCATTTAAGAAAAAAGATGGTACCTATTATGAGTGGAAAATGGATATGGAAACCATTAAAACTTTTCCTGAACGTGAATATATAGAAGCTCTTGAATATATTGGTGTGTTCTCAAAACAATAAACATGAAAATTAGTTACGCAATCCCAGTTAAAGATGAATTTGTAGAAATACAAAGATTATTAAGTTTTCTTGTTGAACATAAAGATACTAATGATGAAATTGTAGTTTTGTGGGATTCAAAAAATGGAGATAAAGAAATTGAAACTTACCTAAGGAGTAGAAATGCAGGTGTTTCATCTTTTAAATGGTACCCCTATGAGTTTGATGGTCACTTTGCTAATATGAAAAACCATCTTACTTCACTCTGCACAGGAGATTGGATTGTCCAATTAGATGCTGATGAAATGGTTACTGAAACGTTTTTATTTTATGTTAAAGAATCTATCAAATTAAACCCTGAAATGCACTTGTTTTTAATCCCTCGAATTAACACAGTAGAGGGATTAACTCAAGAGCATATTCAAAAATGGGGTTGGAATATAAACGAAAATGGTTGGATTAATTTCCCAGATTACCAACAACGTGTTTACAAAAAAGATGAAAACATTAAATGGAAAAATAAAGTCCACGAACAAATCACAGGTCATTCTTTCTTTGGAATGTTCCCAAATATTCCTGAAATTTGTATTCACCACCATAAAGACATTAAAAGACAAGAACGTCAAAACACTTATTACGAAACACTTTGAAAATAGCATTTCACAGTAATCAGTTAGGGATTAGAGGTACTGAAGTAGCTTTGTATGATTACGCATTAGGTAACCGAGATATTTTAGGCAATGAGTCTATTATTATCTCGGATGCTAATGCGGATTTGACAACGTTAGACAAGTTTAAAACGCAATTTCCTGTATACCTTTACAACAATTTTAATGAAGTAGAACAAATTGTTGAAAAAGAAGGAATAGATGCTATCTATTATATTAAAGCAGGATTTAATGATGGTAAATTGGTTAAAAATGCTAAAAATTTAGTTCATACTGTATTTCAAGTAAATCAACCCCATGGTGATAAGTATGCTTTTATAGCACAATGGTTGTCTAAAAAAATGAGTAATAATAATGATAACTTTATTCCTCATATTTTATCCTTACCTGATGTAAAATCTAACTACAGAGAATTTATGGGTATTCCTGAAGATGCTGTTGTGTTTGGGAGGCATGGTGGTTATACTGATTTTGACTATGAATGGACCTACCCTGTTATAGAAAAAGTAGCAGAAGAAAACCCTAATATTTATTTTTTATTTTTAAATACTAAAGAATTTTGTAAACCTCTACCTAATATAATTCATATAGCCCCAACATATGATTTAGATATTAAAACATCATTCATTAATACTTGTGATGCTTTACTTCATGGTAGAAGAAAAGGTGAAATATTTAGTTTAACTATAGGAGAATTTCTACATCAAGACAAAGCAGTCGTTTCTTGCCCCCAAGGTGAAGATGAAGGACACATTGTAATGCTTCAAGATAAAGGTATTTGGTACAACAATCCTGAAGAATTATATAAAATATTATCAACATTTAAAAGAACACAACCCAAAGGATACTATAAATCTTTAGTAGAAGAATATACTCCTGAAAATGTTATGAATCGATTTAAAAAAGTTTTTTTAGATGTCTAGTATAGCTTTTATTTTTGCTTATAGAGAAACTGATAAATGGAGTACTCCATTAGCAATAGTTGAAGAATTTAAATCAAGAGGTTGGGATACTTCAATTTATAGTCTATTTGACTCTAGCGATAATTACGTGGATACTAATGTCTATAAATTACTTGAAACCAAACCTGACGTAATCCTGCATATGGATTGGGGCCGACATTTATCCCCAGTATTATCAAAATTAAGAGATACTGGGGCGTTTTGTATAATGGAGGCAGGTGACGACCCACAAAATTTTGAACGTAATGTTATTAAAGCACCATGGTTCGATTTAATCTTATCTCCTGATATTAGAGCAGTAAACAGATATAAAGAATTAGGATATAATGCTGAGTGGTGGACTCATTTTGCTGATACTCGTGTTTATCACTCAATGAATGTCCAAGAAAAATATATTGCTGTAAGTTCTCGTGGTAGAGGTAGTAGCCAAATTTTAGACACTCTAGCTGATTATTACTCAGATCAAATCATTAACCAAAATGGTTGGGAAGGCGAAAAACATACTGAATTCTTAAATTCTGGACAAATGGTAATTCAACACTCAAGATGGGGTGAAATTACTAGAAGAATATTTGAGGGAATGGCTTGTGGTAAACTTGTAATTACAGATCGTTTATCTCAAGATACTTTGTTAGAGAATTTGTTTGTTGATGGTGAAGATATTATATTATATAATGACTTGCAAGATTGTGCTGAAAAAATAGCTTATTATAATACTCATCCTGAAGAAAGAGAAATGATAGCTCATAACGGGTATTTAAAAGTATTACAAGCACATACTCAAGTTCAACGAGTTGATTTAATTATAAACAAATGGGAAAACTACCAATTTCAATAGGAATGCTTGCCTGGAGATCAGGTCAAACATTAGTTAATACTCTTCATTCATACTATCTCAATGGTTTGCTGGAAATGGTAAACGATATTACTATATTTTTTCAAGAAGTTAGTGAAGAAGATAGGGAAATAGCCCATCACTTTGGGGTTGATTATATTGAAAGTCCTAGTAATATTGGTATTGGGAAAGCGTTTATTGAATTAGCTAAAAATGCTCAAACAGACCATATTCTGTTTTTGGAACACGATTGGAAACTAATTGAAAATAAAGAAACAACTTATAATAGGTTATCCTCCGGGTTAAACTTAATTCAAGATGGATACCATTTTGTTAGATATAGGCATCGTAAAACCCCTGGTTTTCCTTTGTTTTCTCAAAGAGTATATCAAGGTAATGAATTAAACCATTACGATAGTGAAATGGACTTAATTTCACCCCATTTATTAGATTCTATTCATTGGTTAGAAAACCCAGAAATAAATTTCCCAGATAAAATTCAAAAACAAGATGAATATTTTACTACTACTAGTAGATGGGGAAACTGGACAAACAATCCTGGATTATTTGATGCTCAGTTTTATATTAATACAGTAGAACCATTTGCTGGGGGAGGTATTGATTTAGAAGGTAAAATTGGGGGTTGGTGGGCTAGACAAGATTATAAAGTAGCTCACGGTGAGGGATTATTTAAACACGAAGACTTAAAGAAATTTGGTCAATGAAAATCCTATACATAACAAATCATAATAGCATAGCAATGGTCAGTGGTGGTTTTATAAGTGACTATCAAAATGACCTTGTATTTTATGGCTTACGTGAGTTGTTTGGGGATGATGTAGTAGATTCAACCCAAATTATTTCACTTTATAAGGAAAATGAGGGTAAAATTCATCCTGCTCACTTATGGGGTGGTATGACTGCTTTTTGGCTTATAGGGGATAATAATATTGATAGAACCAATATTGAGCAAAAAATTAAGGATAGATACTATGATTTAATTATTTACGGGGCAATTAAACGTTGTAAAGATTATTATCCATTAGTTTCCCAATATTATCCAGATAATAAGGTAATTTTAATTGATGGTAATGATGAAACTGAGTTGGATCCCTTATACAAAAAACACTTATATTTTAAGCGCGAATTAGTTGAATCCCATCCTAATCTACTTCCTATCACATTTGGTATTCCTACTTGTAAATTAGCTGAACCAAATAAAAATAAAACTCAAGAATACGCTACTTGTATTCCTGGTCAAAAGGAAACTTACTTATTTAAAGGAGAACAACTATATTATGAAGATTACCAAAAATCATATTATGGGGTTACTATGAAAAAAGCAGGTTGGGATGCTCTAAGACATTATGAAATTTTAGGTAACTATTGTATGCCTTATTTTGTTGGGTTAGAAGATTGCCCTCCTAATACTCTAGCTAATTTGCCTAAGGAATTATTATTAGAAGGTAGAGAATTAGCTTCTAACTTTGATGAACAAAAATATTTTAGTATATTAGATGAATTATTTGATTACACCAAAAATAATTTAACAACTAAAAATATAGCTCAATACATTCTAGATCATGCAAAGATTTGATATAATCAATACATTTATTAAAAATAACAATTTTATAAATTATCTTGAAATTGGAGTTTTTAGAGGCCAAACAATTAGAGAAGTAATTGCTAAACATAAAGATGGAGTTGACCCAACCACAGAATTAGGAGAATCAATCCCTGAAATTAATTACCCTATCACCTCAGATGAGTTTTTTGAGCTAATTAAGGGACATGATATTAAGTATGATATTATTTTTATAGATGGTTTACACCATGCTGATCAAGTAGACAAAGATATTGATAATGCTTTAAATCATTTAGTAGATAACGGGGTTATTGTAATGCATGATTGTAATCCTGCTGAGGAAGAATACACATTTGTTCCTCGCCAAACTGGAATTTGGCATGGGGATGTTTATAAATCTGCTTTAAGATTTAGACAAAAATACCCCTATAAATTTTTTACTGTAGACACAGATTGTGGTTGTGGTGTTATTTTCAACAACATAACTGAAGATAATAAATGTTCAAATGATGAATTGCAACAAGGTATAGACTCTTGGTCTTATTTTGATACTAACAGAGTTAAACTATTAAATCTTACCTCAGTAGATGAATTTAAAAACACTTATCAATAAGTCAGTTTATGGTACTATAGGTTATATAGCTGATGAAACTGACCTTATTAGGTTAGAACAATACATTAGCTATAACTTAGAAGTACTAAAAGAATTTAAACAGGTTATTATAGCCACAAATTATTCAGGTGATTTTCAAGAACAAAATTCATCTATTTGGAAAAAATACTTACCCGAGTGTGTTATATTAGATTCACCCGTAAATCGTGGTCATAATTTTGGCACTGCTGATTTAGATAATAAAATATTTGATTATTGTAAAGAAAACAGTATAGAATGGTTATGCAAGGGAGCAAATGACATTATTTTAACTAATAAATTATTTGAATGGCCTATTAAAAAAGCTGATTTTTATTATTTGAATGGATTCTCATTTCAAACAGTTTATGAAAATAATTTTAATTTAGAAGAGTTAGAAAAAAATCATTTTACTCCTCAAACTAATTTTTATTTTATAAATGTATCTAAAACTGATTACCTTAATAATAAAGAATATTTAAGTGAAACTTATAGTATAACTAAAACTATACCTAACTATAATAATAAACCTTGGGAGTATATTAAGGGCTGGTCATGTGAAGAATTTTTAGCAGAATGTATTAAAAGAAATAACTTAACTCGATTTAATTTACTTGATGTTGGGGGATTATATAGTCAATTGTTTGATTTAGTTAAAACTTACCAAATTGGGGATCCTTCTCATAAAAACATTATGATTCAAGGAGTTTGCCATTTCCAAAACCCAGAACAAAGTATTTTTGAATTAGATTTGGTTATTTAAAATTTTTATCATATATTCATAAAAAAGAAATTATGTTCAAGAAAAAGTATTATTTTTATTCTAAACACGATAAGACCAAAGAGCCTATCGCTTATTGTTCAGAATCTAGTCGTCTTAAGGCAGCTTGTTATTTTGCCCAAATTAAACAAATGGGTCTTAAACAATTTTTATCAGTATTTGCTGTAAATAGGTAATGGAACAAGATAAAAATCCTATATCAAAACAATTGCAAGATATTTTAGGGACTAAAGTTAGTATTACTGAGTCTGCTAAAACTCGTGCTAAAAAAGAACAGGAAATGTTTTGTAAAATTGTTGATTTGTGGGATAAGACTTACCAACGTGGCAATAAAATGTTCGATGAATTTCAAGTAGATATGGGTGAATATGATGCCTATTTCTATAGTATGATCGAAGGATTATTTGTTATGGCTTATGGTGAGTTAAAAACTGAAATTATTGCTTGGTGGGTTTATGAGCGATTTGCTGAAGATGGAGAATTATTAATATTAATTGACGAGCAAGAAAATCAACATGAAATAAAAACTTCACTAGAATTATTTAAGTTTATTAAAAAGTTATAAATAAAAGGTTATAATATGTATACAGAAAATCTAACAATGGCAAAGTATTGTATTGGGTGTGGTGAACAAATTCACCCCAAACGAGTAGAAATTCTCCCACACACTAAAACTTGTGTTGCTTGTTCAACAACTGGGGCAAAACGAGGTATTCCTGTTTTGCATGGTAATGTTGAAAAAGATGATACATGGGTTGATATGGTGTTTATGGAGCCCGATGAATTTGAAGCTTATGAACAAGCTACAGGACGAATGAAAAAAATAAATAATTCAGCTTCAAAACCTGAATTCCAAAATTTTGATAAAGATGATGATGTTACTTTTGATGTAAATCACATCGAAGAAGAGTAATATGCCTACACCAAAACCACTTTCTAAGGAGCAAATTCTAGCTGCTATGTCGCAAACTCTATCAAATAGAGCAGCGGCAAGGTGGTTGAATGTGTCTTATATCCATTACAAGAAGTGGGCTAAAAACTATGATGCTACTGAAGAAGGGTATACTAATCTATTTGACCAACATTTAAATCAGTCTGGAAAAGGTATTCCTAAATTTTTAAGTAATTCTGGTAGAGAACCGGCGTTGCTTGATATTATTGAAGGTCGAGTAGATATTTCATCATTTAGCCCTGAAAAAATTAAGTACAGACTTGTAAGTGAAGGATATTTATTAGAGGAATGCTCCAATTGTGGTTTCAATGAACGTAGAGTATTAGATTATAAAATACCCCTACTGTTGCATTTTAAGGATAATAATAAGAAAAACTATAGAAAAGAAAATATTGAATTCTATTGTTATAATTGTTATTTCTTATCTATAGGAGATATATTTAATAATAAACAAATTGAGGGCATTGAAGATCATAAACCAGTTAATCAAGGTCAAGTGGATTGGGATGTAGACGAATACCACTTGGAGCGCCTTAAAGAATTAGGTTTAGATGGTGATGATTTTGACGATGAATACGATATAGTAGCAAGACGATGAAAAAACCTAAAAAAGCCCCTCTACTTAGAAAGAAAAAACGTCATGATGCTATAACTAAAGATTTTGATAATACCAAACAAAAACATCTTGAAAAATTGGCCACCAAAATGTTGGAAGACCAAGAAAAACTAGATAGATTGAGGGATAAAAACATAAACACAGACTTTTTAGATTTATTTTAATAATGGCGCACTCAATCACAGTTCAGACCCAAGAAGACTTTGAAGCATTAATGCAAGAAAACAATTTTGAAATTAGTTCAGCTATTGTTAAAAGTATTTTAGCTAATATCAAAGGTAGAAAAAAGCACGTTCATATTTTAGAAATTAATGTGTTAGAAGAACAAACCGTATACGATATCACTATTGATAGAAATGATATGCTTGAAAGTTTAGAAAAAAACTTAAAAATTCAAGAAGCAAACGAAGCATATGAGACTTGTGGGGAAATTGTAAAAGCTATTGAATTTTTGAAAAAATAGTTTGGGGTTGTGAACAATTGTTCATATATTTACCTAAATTAAAAAATAAAAGTTATGATATTCTGGAAATTTAACAACGACACTCTTAAGTGGGAAAAAAACAAACGCAAAACTAGAATCTTCTGGGGAGTAATTGGTACTCTAATTGTAGGTTCATTTATTGGAGGACGTTTTGGTAAATTTGAAGCACTAGAACAATACGAGAAAGAATTACTTATTCTAGATCTTCAACAAGAACGAAATAAATTTACTCAAGAAAAATTTATCGATGAACTAAAACGTTTGAATGTAAAATTTCCCCATATTGTAATGGCTCAATCTATTCTTGAAACTGGTCATTGGAAAAGTAAAGTATTTAAGGAGAATCACAACTTGTTTGGAATGAAGCAAGCCAATATTCGAATTAACACAGCTAAAGGTACTAATCTAAATCATGCTTACTATGAAAATTGGCAAGAAAGCGTTTATGATTATGCTTTTTACCAGTGCCGTTATATGGGTAGTATTAATAGTGAAGATAAATATTTTCTTGCTCTAGGAGCCACGTATGCCGAAGATGGAAATTATATTAATGCTTTAAAACAAGTTATTGAAAGAGAGCACTTGCGAGAATTGTTTTGATATGTATTGTTGAGTTTTATTCAACAATCTATCAATAACAAGTTAAATGGCAAAATTAAAAGCACAAACCGCAATTTCATTTAAAGAAAAACCTAAAGTAAGTAGACCGGGTGTCCATGCTAAAACCCAAACCTCAAAGTTAAAATCTAGCAAAAATTATAGAAAACTTTATAGAGGACAAGGTAAATAATGGCACGCTCAGTAAAAAAACGAATTACAGGTAAAAAACCAAAAAGTAGAAAAAGCCAATTGAAATTTCAAAAACGTATGTTGGCTAACGAAGAAGCCTTTCGTAAATTACAAGAAAATTAATTATTAAATTAAATTTGTTATGAGTAAAAATTCTGCACGCCAAACTTATGATGCTTGCCAGGAATGGATTCAATGGGGGCGAGGAAAGTATAAATCCCTCCGCAAGAAAAAGAAACCAATTGTTCCTGAATGGATGAGAGGGTTTGGTAATGACGAAGAGTGATAAAAGTAATTTAGGTGCTTTAGAGTTCTTTCTAAGTATTCCCGATGATTTGTTGGTAGAAATAGCAACTCATGATTGGGAATCTTTAGAAAGACTCTGCACTGCACTAACCCTTGATTTATATTTTTTAAAGGAAGGTAAATATGAAAGTTTTAGTAATTGGGGAGACGTGTGTTGATAAGTTTATATATTGTGATGTAAAACGTTTATCACCTGAGGCACCGGTTCCTGTATTAAATCCTATCAAAACAACTATAAACGCTGGTATGGCGGGAAATACTGTGGCTAATATTAAGGCATTAGCCCCGGATGCTAATGTTTTGCATTTGACACAAGAAGGAGATATTACTAAAACAAGATATGTTGAAGATAAGTCTAACCATATGTTTATTAGGATAGATGAAGGAGAAGAAAACATTTCCCAATTCAGATGGACACCTTTAGTAGATGTAATGTTAGGTGAAGCCGATATTGTAATTGTAAGTGATTATGATAAGGGATTTTTATCTAATGGTGATTTAAAAGAAATAGCACGTAAAGCTAGTTTCTCCATTTTAGATAGTAAACGTAAACTAACCAATGATGTTATTGATAGGTTTCACTTTATAAAACTTAATAAATCCGAATCCCAAAACAACCCTGATTTAAAACACCCTGGGTTAATTATTACTTTAGGTGCTGAAGGAGCTTATTGGGGTAGAGAATTAGTTACCCAAGAAAACCCCCAACAAACTATTGATGTATCAGGTGCTGGTGATACTTTTGTAGCAGCATTTGCCATTAAGTATTGGGAAACACTTGAAGAAATACCATCAATTAAATTTGCTAATGAAAAGGCAGCAAAAGTAGTAAGTAAACGAGGTGTAGTAGTTCCAGAATGAAACCAATATTAGTATTTGCACATAATTACATTGACCATAACTGGTTTGAGATTGTAGAAGAACAATTGTCTAAATTAACTTATAGTGGGTTATATGATGCTTCTACTGAAATTTATTATGGGGCTCATGCTCATGATGAGTTTCAATTGTATAAGTTTATTAATTTAGTGCAATGGTGGGATACTAAAAATAAAATTAAAATTGTGATTCACCCTGCAAATGATGGTGAAAAACAAACCATGATTTTACTACAAAATATTATTAAAAATTATTCTGATGCCTATGCTTTATATTACCATACTAAAGGCATTACTTCAATAGAAAACCATAAAGATGATACTTCTATAAAATATGAGTATATTGAATCCTGGAGACATATATTAGAGTATTTTAATATTGAATTGTGGGAAGAATGTATTAAGAGACTTGAAGAATACGATCACAATGATGTGTGTGGTTGTCTTTATGTAGGAAATGATGCTTCTCCTCCATATAAAAATTATTACGCTGGTAATTTCTGGTGGGGTAAAACTCGTTACCTAAATAATCTCCCAGATATGAGAGAACGAGATAATAGAATGGGGTGTGAAACTTGGGTTGGTTCTAAACCTCATTGGTGGGTTAATACATATCCTTCTAGTGGGGGTAATGTTTATCATGAATATTTTGATCCTAAAGTATATAGAAAAGATCAAAACAACTAATATTTATCAACATGGCCGGAGGAGTATT